>Ga0326727_10003597_pt1 | contig 49086 bp, 40 predicted proteins | sample MB2enrmetagenome_FD_207643 | JGI IMG/M metagenome (GOLD analysis project Ga0326727, IMG submission 207643) | Lab enriched peat soil microbial communities from McLean, Ithaca, NY, United States - MB29MY | ecosystem: Environmental > Terrestrial > Soil > Wetlands > Peat | place: USA: New York... | reverse complement strand
TATCGGGCGACGAAGAGCCGGAGATAACCAGGCCGATGTCCTCCGGTTTTAATGAAGCGCGCTGCAGTGCCATCCGGGCGGCCGCCGCTCCCATCTGGTAATTTTTGTATTGTCTGATGTTGAAGGATTCCAGCGTATTAATGTTTTTTGTATTTTTAATATAATCCAGAGGCAGAACCGTCCGCCGGTTTTGAATGCCGACACGTTCCATAATCCATTCGTTGGTAGTGCCGATATCCAGGTTTTCCAGAAATTTATTGGAAATAATATTTTCGGGATGAAAATGTCCCATAGAATGAAGATAAAGCATTTTAAACAATCTCCCGTCCTATAATCATATTCTGCACTTCGCGAACACCCTCATAAATGTCAATGATGTGAGCGTCACGCGCAAGTTTGGAAATCTCATATTCGTTTGTAAAACCATAACCGCCATGCAGATGAAGACCCTCAGTCGAACAAAAGACAGCGGCCTCTGCTGCCGTATTCTTGGCCAGAGAAGCATAAATTCCTGCATCTTTCGCTTTTTCCTGAATTTTAAAAATCGCCTTAAAAAGAGACATTTCGGCCAGTTCTACTTTTTTCCACATGGTCGTCAGCATTTCTCTGGCCACGGGAAGATCACAAATCCTACTGCCAAATTGCCTGCGTTCCCGCGTATATTCCAAGGTAACCGCAAACGCCCTTTTAGCCAGCCCCAGGCCAATGGCTGCCACCATCGGCCGGGCATAATCCAAAACGTCAACAACATATTTAAAGCCCAGACGCCTGTCGCCAATAATCTGATTCGGATGAATAATAACATCCTCAAAAGTCACACTGGCCGTGTTGGAAAGTCTTTGCCCCAATTTATCCTCCGGCTTGCCGATTATTATCGTGCCGCCAGCCGGAACGCTTATTTCTCTTGTAGAATTTCCGATATTGGGAATATCGGCGGAGGTGACAGGGTCTACCGGAACAATAACACAAGCCATAAAATTGCCATTCGGTTTTCCCGTCTTGCACAAAACAGTGTATTGAGAAGCATAGGAAGCATTGGTAATAAAACACTTGGAACCGTTTAAAACATAATTGCCGTCATCCTTCTTTGCGATAAAACTGGTCATCATCGAATTATCAGAACCGGCATTAGGTTCTGTTAAACAAAAAGAGGCGAGCGCCGGTTTTTCGACAAAAGGTCCGAGAAATAATTTTTTTTGTTCATTCGTTCCATGCAGACCAATAACAACATTGGCTAAATCATTGCACATAGCCGACGTAGAGATGCCCGTGTCGCCATAAGAAAGTTCTACGATAATCAGGGCTGAAGTAAACGCGTCAATTTCATAACCTTTGACAGATTCAGGAATGCTCAAATTTATAAGGCCGGTTTTCCATGCCCTGTTAATGATGTCCCACGGGAAAACATGACTTTTTTCCATCTCCAGGATATTCGGAGTTATTTCATTTTTCACAAATTTTCGCACAGTATCCAGATACGATAATTGATTTTCATTAAGACTGAAATCCATAAACAAAACCTTTCGTTTCTATTATTTTTGGAAATAAATTTATAAAATAACTCCTTTTACGAATATTTTCAAAAAAAGGAGTTGTTTTTTTGCTGCTGTTTTTACGCGGCAGCGCCTTTTGTGTGGGAATTTTTTACTCCCGCCTCTGCCGGCAATTCAATTCCATATTTCGTTTGCAAAAATTTTATCATTGTTGCGGGATATAAAATATATGCCAGTACATCTTCATCGTTGCGGGCAAGGTCGCCAAGTTTTTTCTTCGCTGCTTCGATTTCCGGTTCAAGATAATCAGCCGGTCTTCCTTTTAAAGGTTCCCCTCCGCGTTTGTAATTCTTCAGTATCTTCTTAGTCAATTCCGCATCAATCGGCATAGGGGTTTTACCATATAAGCCCAAAACCAGATCTTTTAACTGGTTTGAGACTCTTACATAACGGCCGAAAAGCACATTCAATACGGCCTGCGCGCCGATTATCTGCGATACGGGAGTAACCAGAGGTGGAGAACCCATATCTTTCCGTGTCTGAACTACTTCGCTGTAGATTTCTGCCAATCTGTCCAGTGCGTTCATTTCTTTCAACTGACCGGTCAAGTTAGAAATCATACCGCCGGGAATTTGATGAGCCAAAACTCCGTTATCAATGATTGATAGTTTATGGGTAGCTAAATGGCTGTTATATTTCGGGGCAATCTTTTCCAGGTGTTCACCCAGCACCAGAAGTTTGTGTAAATCCATTCCGGTCTCGCGCGCGGTTCCCCGAAGGGCGGCGACCAGCGGTTCGATGGCGGGCATCGAAGTTCTCAGTGCGAAAGGCGCAAGACATGTGTCCACAACATCAACTCCGGCTTCTATCGCTTTTAAATATGTCATCGAGGCCATTCCGCTGGTATAATGGGAATGCAAATGCAACGGCACTTTAATTTCCTTTTTGATGGCGGAAACCAGATCATACGCGTCATAGGGAGACAGGATACCCCCCATGTCTTTGATGCAAATCGCATCCGCGCCCATTTGCTCGAGTTCTTTCGTTTTCTTTATGAAATATTCAAGATTGTAAACGTCTCCTCCCAAACGGACACCGGTCAGTGAATAACAAACAGCTCCCTGAAACTGCTTGCCGTTGGCCTTGATTCTTTCCGCGCATGATTCCATATTACGGAAATCGTTTAAAGCGTCAAAACAGCGGAAAATATCAATACCGATTTCGCAGGCCTTGTCCACAAAGGCACGCACAACGTCATCGGCGTAATGGCGATAGCCGACCAGGTTTTGTCCGCGTATCAACATGGCAAAAGGTGTTTTAGTGATATATTTTTTTAAAATTTTCGGCCGCATCCAGGGATCTTCTCCCAGAAACCGGTGCATGGTATCGAAGGTCGCGCCACCCCAAACTTCCATCGCATGAAAACCACAACTATCCATCTCTTCGGCAATAGGAATCATATCTTCTGTTCTCATTCTTGTGGCGTAAATCGATTGATGCCCGTCACGGAAAGTATTATCCTGAATTTTTAGAGGATTGTTTATAATATTTTCTTCTTTGTTCAAAATCTTTACTCCTTTGCGAAATCATATCACTTTTTCTTTGTTGATTAATTTTCAGCCTTAAAACTTTTATCGGCCGCGGCAAGCCCTGTGATTGACTGGCAGGTAACGCCTGTCGTTTTAAAAAAATCGCGCAGGGGGCGCGCCGGCCCGACCTCATATATTTCCTGTGCCTTTGAAGACAAACTCTGCATATTTTTCCGCCAATGCACGGTATTGCTGAGTTGATTCACAAGATTTCTTCTTATATCTGAAATATCATTTAAATGGAAACTGCCGGTAAAATTCGAGGTTACACAAGAGGCATTCCGTGGATCTGAATCTTTACCGAACTTCACCAACGTATCTGAAAAACTGTTTTCAATTGATTTCATTAAACGGCTGTGAAATGGAGCGCTGACATTTAGGCGGACAAACCTGAATGTTTTTTCAGCAGGAAAATACTGCGTCAGTCTTTTTTCCGTTTCGTCAAGCGCCGGCAACTCGCCACTTATAACAACCTGATTAGCGGAATTAATGTTGGCGACATCAGCCATAAGACCCTGCATCGCATTTTTCAGCATATCTATATCTATATTGTCGGAAATAACCGCCGCCATACCGCCAACACCTATCGGCACAGCTTCCTGCATTAATTTTCCACGTGTTTGAACTATTCTTAGAGTTTCCGCTAAAGACATCACCCCGGCGGCAACAAGAGCCGTAAATTCTCCCAGAGAATGACCGCCGAAATAATCAGGCGAAAATCCGTAACGATTAGTCAATCCACGCAACATGCATATTTCCGTCGTTACAATGCAAGGCTGTGTGAATTCGGTAAGATTCAGCCTTTCATCTTCGCCAAAACACATGGCAGAAACATCCCAGCCCAGAGCCTCGGCAGCCTCCTCATACGTTTGCCGGCATACAGGAATCTGTTCATAAAAGTCTTTGCCCATTCCAGGCCTTTGCGAACCCTGTCCGGGAAAAACAACAGCTATATTTTTATTATTCTTCATTTAGTCTAATTTCCCATTTATTAATTTCCACTTAATGTCTAAACTTATCTCAATACATATATAATAACAATATTAAATTTATCAAGTAAAAGCACAATCCATGCCATAAAGTAGAAACTTATTATTATATTTAATATATTTGTATTTATTGTGTTTTTCAAAACATTACTTTTAAATAATGTTAAAAGAATGCTGCTGATATGTGTAAAATCTTTCACACAGCGTATGAGATTTGACTTTGATTATCGGATGTTTAAATCTAAACATACGCAAGATGAATCGATTCGGCTCAATTACTTTTGAATGCAAGATGCTGTTCAATTTTTCGCTGCATCGATGTTTACCCAGGTGTTGATGAATGGGAATTGCTTTCCGGCTTGCAGTCGGCAACACGGTCTTGAAGCTCTATTTCACAGGGTTTTGAGAACTTTTTACGGTTCCATTGAAAAGCTTAAACAAAATACCATATTAATCCTTTTTCGCTTGACAGTTAAGCCACCGATTACCTATACTCCTCAAACCGGAAGAAGAATTACTGCCTCACAAAGGGCATTCTTATCAAATACATATAACAAGGAGAGACCCTATGAAATTTGAAGATGTGAAGAAAATCGCAATGATTGGTGCAGGAGCTATGGGGAGCGGAATTGCCACCTGCGGTCTCATGGCAGGCTATACGGTAGTTCTGCGGGATATCGAACAGAAATTTGTTGATAGCGGCGTTGCCGGTGTCAAGAGCAGCCTTGCCAAATTCAAAGAAAAAGGGAAAATAACGCCCGACGCTCATGACGCGGCGCTGTCACGTCTGATTCCTATCGTCGACCTTCAGGAAGCTGTCAAAGATGCGGATTTCATTATTGAAGCTGTTCCCGAAAAACTGGAAATCAAACAAGCTGTAATGGCTGACCTTGACAAATACGCCCCTAAACACGCTATTCTGGCATCCAATACCTCGAACATCAGCATCACTGAAATAGCCAAAGCAACCGGTAGGCCGGATAAAGTCATCGGCTATCACTTTTTCAATCCGGCCGTTTTGATGAAGCTGGTGGAAATCACCAAAGGCGCCAAATCATCCGACGAAGCAGTTAGTATCGGTTTTGAACTGGCTAAGAAGATGAAGAAAGTTCCAGTAATCGTGCACAAAGATTCTCCAGGTTTTATTTTCAACCGTATCAATGAACCCTCAACACTTCTATTATCCTTGATTCTGCAGGAAGGTAAACCCACTCCTGAAGAATTCGACGCCACGATGAAACCTCTCATGCCCATGACGCCTTTTGAGCTTATGGACTATGTCGGAATAGACATCGCTTATCACAGCCTTGAATATTTCGCGAAAGTTCTCTCTCCCGAATACAAACCCTCCGCGGCCATGGACGCTTTGATGAAAGCGGGCACGCTGGGCAAAAAGACCGGCAAAGGCATTTACGACTGGTCTGCCGGAAGACCTACTATTGATCTTTCCAAAGCAACTCAGATGTATGACATCAACCATCTGATCGCTACGCAGGTTAACGAAGCAACTAAGGTTCTGGCTGAAGGCGTTGCGGCAAGCCCGGCCGAAGTCGATCTGGCCATGGCCAATGGCGGCGGATCTCCTTTCGGTCCCTTTACTCTGGCGCAGAGTATCGGATATCCGGTTTTGGTGGCAAAACTCGAAGAACTCTACAATAAGTTCAAGCTGGAAGTTTTCAAACCGACAGAAATGATGAAAAAAGGCGATATCAAAATCTGATAACTTCTGAAGCTTTTTTAATGAATAAAGCACGGCTCCAAATGCAAAAGGGCCGTGCTTTTTTTATTAATTTATCTTTTCTTTGACAAACTCAATTTCAATCTGATATGTCCATGTATAAAGAACCTATACCATTTCGTTTTCCAAGCGATAATGAGACGGCAAGAGAAAGGCTCCATAGTCGTATTTTTGATACGTCGACGAAGTCAAGAAAATCAGCAAAAGACCGGAAGCGCATCCCATACGGGAGCGCATAAGAAATGAGGTCTTTACCTTACCGTAATTACCAACTGCATGGTGGTAACTTAAAAGCGAATTTGAATTAAATTTAAGAGAGGAATGAATATGGCGAATCAATTAAAGTACAAGGAAATGTATTCTCAATCCATTAATCAGCCGGATATTTTCTGGGGAGAGGCGGCTCAAGAAGTCATTTGGAATAAAAAATGGGATAAAGTTCTTGACGACAGCAAAAAACCTTTTTATCGCTGGTTTGCCGGAGGGGGATTAAATACCTGCTACAACGCTCTTGACTATCATGTTGAATCCGGGAGAGGAGAACAAACGGCTGTTATTTATGATAGCCCGGTGACCAATACGGTTGAAAAAATTTCTTATAAGGAATTACTGGACCGGGTATCAAAATTTGCCGGTGTCCTTAGCACACTGGGCGTCAAAAAGGGCGATACCGTCATAATCTATATGCCCATGATACCTGAAGCCATGGTCTGTGTGCTTTCCTGCGCCCGTATCGGCGCGATTCATTCAGTTGTTTTCGGCGGATTTGCTCCCAATGAACTGGCTATTCGCATTGACGACGCTAAGCCCAAAGTTATGATTTCCGCGTCCTGCGGTATTGAAGGGAAAAAGACTATTCCCTATAAACCGCTTCTGGATGAAGCCATCAAACTGGCCGCTCACAAACCTCAGAAATGTGTTATTTATCAACGGCCCCAGGTACATGCGTCGCTGGAAGCATCGCGCGATCTGGATTGGAGCGCTTTGATGAAAGACGCAAAGGCTGTGCCCTGCGTATCCGTCGCCGCAACAGACCCTCTTTATATTCTCTACACCTCAGGAACAACGGGCAAACCCAAAGGCGTCATGCGGGATAACGGAGGTCATGCCGTAGCCCTGAAATGGTCTATGAAAAATATTTATGATGTAAAACCGGGCGAAGTTTTCTGGGCTGCATCTGATGTCGGCTGGGTTGTCGGACATTCCTATATCGTCTATGCCCCCCTGCTTTATGGCTGCACCACTATTATCTACGAAGGCAAACCAATCGGCACGCCGGACCCGGGCGCTTTCTGGCGCGTTATTTCACAACATAGTGTTTCTGTTCTTTTCACGGCTCCTACGGCATTCCGTGCCATCAAAAAGGAAGACCCCAACGGCGATTATCTGAAAAAATATGATATCCGTTGTCTTAGATACCTCTTTCTGGCTGGCGAGCGCCTCGACCCCGACACCTATCACTGGGCAAGCGACATGTTGAAAATTCCCGTGGTGGATCACTGGTGGCAGACGGAAACCGGCTGGCCAATCGCCGCCAACTGCATGGGGATCGAACCTTTTCCAATCAAGGCAGGGTCACCGACAAAGCCTGTTCCGGGCTATAATGTGCAAATACTCGATTCCGACGGAAATCAGCTCCCCAATGGCGAAGAAGGAGCCGTGGTAATCAAACTCCCTCTGCCTCCGGGATGTCTGCCCACATTGTGGCAGGATGACAAACGTTATCTGGAATACGTCACGGAAAGGCCGGGGTATTACGTGACCGGCGACGGCGGACGCTTCGATGAGGATGGTTATATCTTTATTATGGGACGTATTGACGATGTTATCAATGTCGCGGGACATCGTTTATCTACCGGCGCTATGGAAGAAATCGTATCCAAGCACAAGGATGTCGCGGAATGTGCTGTTTTTGGCGCAGAGGATCAATTAAAGGGTCAGGTTCCCGTGGGGTTTGTCGTACTGAAAGCGGGCGTGAACCGTGAGCCAAAAGATATTATCAATGAACTTGTCCAGATGGTTCGTTCGGAACTCGGAGCGCTGGCATGTTTTAAAGAAGCCGCCATCGTAAAGGCGCTGCCTAAAACGCGCTCAGGAAAAACCCTTAGAAGCACAATGCGCAAAATAGTTGACGGCAAAGATTATGTGGTTCCTTCTACAATTGACGATCCTTCCGTACTGGAAGCTATCGCCGAATCGGCCAGAACAATCGGCTACGGGAAAAAATAAATCCTTAAATAAATTTTCTCACAAGATGACAAATAGAATCCGTGTTTAAGGGTTCTATTTGTCTATTTTTAGCAAATATTCGATGCGTTCTAAAAGTGGAGGATGAGAATAATAGAACCATACATACATCGGATGAGGATGCAGATTTGACAGATTGTCTTTGGCCAGACGCTTAAGGGCGTTTATCATGGGCTTAGATGTTCCGACCAAGTCTATGGCCATTTTATCGGCCTCACGTTCATATCGGCGCGTTATAGCCGCACCCAGAGGGTTAAAGAAAAATCCGAGACAACTTAAATAAAGCGAAATCAGCAATAAACCTGCGTAAACAGGCGTGTATTTCAATCCGAACGCGCCGTATAATGGCGGCCAGTTGACAACCAGATAAATAAAATAGAAACCGGCAAGCGACATGGCGATCATGAATATCAATTGTTTCAAGATATGTTTCTTCTTCCAGTGGCCTATTTCATGGGCAAGCACCGCCAGTATTTCTTCCTGAGAATGCGAAGCAAGCAAAGTATCGAACAGTACAATGCGCTTCGTTTTACCGATACCCGTAAAATAGGCGTTGGTGTGTTTGGAACGTTTACCCTCATCAACCTGATAAATTCCTTTAGCCTTTAATCCGACTTTCGTCAGCAATGATGTGATTTCTTCTTTAAGAAACTCATCTTTTATTGGTTCATATTTATTAAAGAGCGGCGCAATTACCACGGGATAGAGCCACATGAGTAATATCTCGAATGAAGTAAAAAATACCCAGGCCCAGAACCACCAGCTTTTAGGCAAGTAAAGAATAAAAGCCATAAAGGCGGAAAGCATCAATCCCATTAAAACAGCGGAAATAAGCACGGACTTTATCAAATCGGTTAGCCAGAGTTTCCATGTAATTGTGGAAAAACCGTATTTCTTTTCCAAAATAAAAGTGTGGTAAATATCGAAGGGGATTCCGGCGGCACCGCCGATTGCCGACAGCACTCCGAAAAAAATCAGCGCCTGCCAGATTATGTGCAATGGCAATCCTGCCAGTTTAGCAACTAAAACCGGCAGCACAAGAAACAATATGGCGAGTTCCAGAATATCCTCCGCTAAATTTTCTTTAGTCTCTAAACGTGAGTTATCATAAGTATAATTCACCATTTTTGCCAGAGTAGTCTCATCAATTATGCCATGAAAAACAGGCGGAATCTCTTTGCCGTGATTTCGCAGATGCCTTATATTGAGTTGCTGTAAAATAAATCGCCAGATTATCCGGCCGAGAAATAAAATCAAAAATAGAAGTAAAAGTGTCTTTTCCATAAACCATCCCTCTCTAAAATATTTTTTCGTAAAACTCCAATTCCAAAAGCAAAGTCCGGCTCATGCAAAGCAAAGCATATCGGAATTGGCAAGTTGAAAAATCCTGCATCGCTTCCAAAGTATGAACTCTCAAGTTTATCAACTTATTTTGCGGTTCATACCTATGGTAAAATACATGATCATAATTTGCCTCTCAAGAGAAAAATTATCTGTGTAATTATCATTTTGCAATGTTAATTTAAGCAAACCGCTGACTTTCATGAGATCATCAAAATTCCTGTTACCACTTTTTCTTGACACACACTACACTCTTCCCTATACTCCCACAACCAAAAAGCAGGCCAGACTAAGAAACAAAAACGACGCATAGTAAGATGGTCGCTTATGTATCGGCGAAGCGCTTGCCCAATGGGTAAATATAGAGGTAATGCGTATGAACGCGCTGATTGATACAATTAACCATCTGATTAACCGTCCTCATCCTTTTGCTGTATATTTTTATCCGGGAGAAAGGGAACCGGAAATAGTTTTACAGCAAACAAGCGATATACATAAATTAATTTGTTTCAATGACTTGAATAATAACAAGGGGTTTGTCTTTGCCCCCTTTTTCATTTCCGATCATTATCCCCTGATTATTATTGATCCGGATATTCATCTGAAAGGATCTCAGGCCATTACCGGACTGCTGAATTGTTTCCCGCCCGATAAGCTCTTGAGAACTCAACATACTAAAGCGGCTAATTGCGATATCATCAAGTCGGATTATCTTCAATCGTTAAACAAGTTGATTGATCAGATAAATGCCGGAGAGGTTGACAAAGTTATCATTTCCAGAACCATATCTGCAAATATTTCCGAAGGTCATACTATCGGCGATTTATTTATGAAATTGAAGGAGAGTGTTGATAGTGCTTTTGTTTATCTTGTTTCCTTGCCGGGTATGGGCATGTGGATGGGTGGAACGCCGGAACTATTGTTGGCAAAAACAAACGGAGTATATCAAACTGTTTCACTTGCCGGCACAGTCCCGGTAAACGGAGAAAATCATGAAATAGAATGGTCTTCGGGAATGAAACGGGAGCAACAAATTGTCACGGACTTTATTGCAAACAACTTAAGATTATTTCAAATCGAAAACTATTCTCAAAGCGGGCCGTTTACCGAATACGCGGGTAATGTCGCTCATCTTAAAACCATCTTTGAGTTTTCCGGCAATAAAATAGACGAACAGCTTATACCATTTATTGCCACGATACATCCGGGACCGGCCATTTGCGGTTTTCCGAAAGAGACGGCAAAAAACTATATCCTGAACAATGAAAAACACCAGCGGGAATACTATTGCGGATTTTTGGGCAATTGGAAGATGGGAGATGAACTGCGGTTGTTTGTAAATATCCGCTGTATGAAAATACTGGATGATCGCGCCGTTATATATGTCGGAGGGGGCATCACATCCAGTTCAGTGCCGGAGAGCGAATGGTACGAAACCGAACACAAGGCAAAATGCTTGTTGTCCGTTATCAGGAATAATTAGAATGATATCAACGAAAAAAAGCGTTCAATATCTGGCGACGATTCTCATTGAGAAGGGAATTCGTGACATTGTATTTTCTCCGGGATCGAGAAATGCACCGCTAATCAATACCTTGACTGCCATTGATAAATTCAGATGCCTGAATATTGTAGATGAGCGGAGCGCGGGATTTTTCGCTCTGGGTATGGCGCTGTATTTGCAAAAACCGGTTGTAATCGCCTGTACGTCGGGTTCGGCAGTGCTCAATTATTCACCGGCTATCGTTGAGGCATATTATCAAAAAATCCCTCTTTTGATTATTACGGCAGATCGTCCTCCGGAATGGATAGATCAAGGCGACGGACAAACCATCCGCCAACATGATATTTATAAAAACTATATCAGAAGCAGCTATACCCTGATCGAAAAAGTAGAAAGCACTGATGAAGAATGGCATGTTGCAAGGGTTATTAACCAGGCCGTTAATGATCTTGTCTATCCGGAATTTTCTCCGGTGCATATCAATATCCCTTTTTCCGAACCGTTATACGAATTGATCGATGCGCCATTGCCGGAATCGAAAATTATCAATCTGCATGGGGAAACAAAAAATCCTTCGGATAACGCCATAAAGAAGTTTGCCGCGCTTTGGAATCAAAGTAAAAATAAAATGATTCTCGCCGGACAGATGCCCTCCGTAAACGGGCTGGGCGATCTTTTGAATGATTTGGCGTCCGATCCTTCGGTGGCCGCGCTTACGGAAACAACTTCCAATTTGAAAGGTGGCAATTTCATTCCATGCATAGACAATGTCTTATCGGCAATTGAAAAAGAAGATGAATATGCCCCCGACTTGCTGATAACGCTGGGCGGGCAGATCGTCTCGAAGAAGATTAAAACTTTTATAAGAAGAAATAAATCGAAGGCACATTGCCATTTTTCCCGCACAGGCGAACATACGGACACGTTCCAGTCTCTTACGGATCTCTTCTCCTGCGATCCCGTACTTTTTTTCAGTTTAGTTAAAGATGTCCTGCGTCCCTGTAAATCTGATTTTAGAAATAAGTGGAAACAACTTGATCGCATAACCCGGCAACGGCACGATGATTTTCTGGGAAAATGCGTATTTTCCGATTTGAAAGCGTTCCAAATCATCATGGAACATATACCTGAGAGCTCCATTTTGCATTTGTCCAACAGCACCCCTGTAAGATATTCTCAATTGTTTGTCTGCAATAAAAACATCACCTTCATGTCGAACCGCGGGGTCAGCGGCATTGACGGCGTTTTATCCACAGCCGCCGGAACGGCTTATGCTGCGGATAAAATTACTACAGTGATTGCGGGTGATCTGGCCTTTTTATACGATTCTAACGCTCTGTGGAACAGGCACCTCTCTAATAATCTCAGGATTATAGTCATCAACAACTATGGGGGAGGAATCTTCAGGTTTCTTGACGGACCGTCGGCCATGCCGACATTGGAAACACATTTTGAAGCAAGTCACAATTACCGGATGGTAAACATTGCCCGGGCATACGGTCTGGATTGTTTTAAGGCAACGGATGAAAAAACTCTAAACAATGGTCTAAAGTGGCTCTATACTTCCGGATTCACAAAACCGGCTGTGCTGGAAGTCACTACACCGACGGAACAAAATTCTGAAATATTAAAATCTTATTTTAATTATCTGAGATCAACACATTGATGAGGTCAAAAAGATATCATGAGTAAAAAAAGAAACTGGAAACAAATCAAGAAATACGAAGACATTCTTTTCGAATACTGGCAAGGCATTGCGAAGATAACCATCAACCGGCCAAGGTATAGAAATGCCTTCAGGCCGACAACAACTTTAGAGATGAGTGATGCCTTACGCTTGTGTAAAGAAGACTCTAAAATTAATGTTGTGGTTTTTACCGGGGCGGGAGACAAGGCATTTTGTTCGGGAGGAGATCAAAACCTCAAAGGCAAGGGAGGCTACATCGGCAAAGATGGCGTTCCCCGCCTCAACGTGCTAGATGTCCAAAAGCAGATACGCTCTTTACCTAAACCGGTTATTGCCATGGTCAACGGTTATGCCATCGGCGGGGGACATGTTCTTCATGTGGTTTGTGATCTGAGCATCGCGTCGGAAAACGCCATTTTCGGACAAACGGGACCCAAAGTAGGGAGTTTTGACGCCGGTTTCGGCTCCTCATATCTGGCCAGTATTGTCGGTCAGAAAAAAGCACGGGAGATATGGTTCCTGTGCCGGCAATATTCCGCCAGGGAAGCATTGGAAATGGGCATGGTCAACAAAGTCGTTCCACTTGACAAATTGGAAGATGAAGTTGTAACTTGGGCAAAAGAAATGATGATCTATAGTCCGATGGCATTGCGGATGATAAAACTCGGACTAAATGCCGATCTGGACGGACAGACGGGCCTGCAAGAATTCGCAGGTAACGCGACACTGCTGTATTATCTCACGGAAGAAGCTCAGGAAGGCAAAAACGCTTTTCTGGAAAAAAGACTTCCAAAATTTCATAAATACCCCAAATTCCCATGACGGTAAAAAAAAATGTCAGTATATGGATTGAAGCGGCAAGGCTCAGAACGTTGCCGCTGGCATTATCCAGTATTATAACCGGCAGCGCTTTGGCACAGTTTGACGGAGCATTCAATTTGCGCGTGCTTATACCGGCTTTATTAACCGCCATTTTTCTGCAAATCTTGTCCAACCTGGCCAACGATTACGGCGATGCCGTAAAAGGCACGGACAACGATGGACGGGTCGGCCCGTTACGTTCAGTGCAGTCGGGAGCAATAACATTGGCGCAAATGAGAAAAGGAATCGCATGCATGACGTTTGCCGCCATCCTCGCGGGCATATGGCTTATTTGTGAAGGACTAAGCGGGCTTTCCCTGGTTGATTATATCTCTTTCATGTTTCTCGGTCTGATTTCTGTGATTGCCGCATTGACATACACACTGGGCAAAAATCCTTATGGCTACAGCGGGCTCGGAGATATTGCCGTATTTCTCTTCTTCGGTTTGACCGGAGTCTTAGGCACATATTTTCTTCACCGACACAAACTCTCATGCGGAGCCGCTTTGATGGCGGTGGTTTTAGGATTGTTCAGTATGGGGGTTTTGAATTTAAACAACATGCGAGATATGGAAAACGACAGACGCTGCGGAAAAATAACCATCGCTGTCAAACTGGGTATGTCGGGAGCAAAAGAATATCATTCGTTTCTCATTATATCGGGAATGCTCGGTTCGGCTTTATTTACCGCGTTAAATTTTAAATCCATGGGACAACTGGCAATTGTTTTGATTTTTCCCGTGTTCATCCGCGATATAAATGCCGTTTCAAAAATTAAAGATCATCGCGAGCTTGATCCATTTCTTAAAAAGCTTTCGCTATCCACATTTATTTTTTCTATTTTATTCGGAGTCGGATTGGTTTTTTAGTTTATGATTAAAGCTTCCTATAAAAAGTACACCCTGCGCTTCAAGCAACCGGCAGGAACATCAAGGGGTATTTATACAGCAAGAACAAGCTGGTTCATATCCATTCTGGATGCAGACAACCCACTGCAAACAGGCATTGGAGAGTGTGCGCCGTTACCGGGTCTGAGCCCTGAATTGGATGCAGGTTTCATAGATAAACTATCTGATATCTGCAGAGATATTGAACGCTATTGCGATTTGACTCCCGATGTTCTGGCGGGATTTCCCTCGATAAGGATGGGATTGGAAACAGCGTTCCTTGATTACCGGAATAAAGGAACTAAGATCTTTTACCGTAACGGATTTACGGAAGGAACGAAGGGAATCAAAATCAACGGCCTGGTATGGATGGGAAGCCCGGAATTCCTCGACGAACAGATACGAAACAAACTCAACGAAGGATATGCCTGTATTAAACTCAAGGTGGGCGCCATTGATTTTGACGCCGAACTTTCGCTCATCAGGAAAATACGAAATAAATATCAGGCCAGGGACGTTGAAGTAAGGGTTGATGCCAACGGAGCTTTTAATCCCGCAAATGTAATGGATAGATTAAATGCACTGGCAGCGCTTAATGTCCATTCAATCGAACAACCGGTGAAAGCAGGTCAGCATGATTTCTCAGCGCGGTTATGCGCCAATAGCCCTCTCCCCATTGCCCTGGACGAAGAATTAATAGGAATTGGTTCGTTTAAGCAGAAACAGGATATTATCAATTATATTCATCCGCAATTTTTAGTTCTCAAGCCGTCCCTGCATGGCGGTTTCGGCGGATGCAGCCAGTGGATTGAACTTGCCGACGTCTCGGATATCGGATGGTGGATTACCTCTGCCCTTGAATCGAACATTGGCCTAAACGCAATTGCCCAATGGACTTCCACCCTCCGGTGTAATCTTCACCATGGACTTGGTACCGGTCAATTATTTATGAATAACTTCGATTCTCCTCTTTACATAGATAATGCCGAACTGAAATTTGACGTTAATAAAACCTGGAACCTATCATTATTGCAAAATGACTGAAATTCTTAACATCGCCTTGTGGCATGACAAATTCTCGCTGGCTGCTTACTGTAGGGACAAGCTTAAAAATCCGCATTACGCAAATTGGGATAAATCGCTGTTGGCATTTATCGCAGAATGGTATGATGACAACGATTTTGTCACCGTTTATACGTCCGGCAGCACCGGCCCACCCGAACCGGTTAAGATCAAAAAAAGGCGATTGGTCAACAGCGCACACATGACACTGGATTATTTGAAACTTAAAGAAGGCGATAGGGCGCTGCTCTGCCTGCCCTCAGATTATATCGCCGGAAAGATGATGATTGTTCGTTCTCTAGTGGGAAATCTGAACCTTACGGCAATAGAACCGCGAGGAAATCCTTTAGAAAATATAGAGGATGAATTTGATTTTGCAGCGATGATTCCTTTGCAAGTACATAATATTTTAAATAATCCCCACGGAGAAAAAAAAATTGAGTCGATAAGGAAACTTATTATCGGTGGCGGAGCTATACCTGCGCCTCTTGAAGAAAGGCTTAAGGAACTTAACACTGAAGTTTTCTCAACCTATGGCATGACGGAGACCGTCTCGCACATTGCCATCCGAAGACTAAATGGCGAAAAACGCTCATCTTATTATACAACAATGCCGGGTGTAACGATCAATAAAGATGCAAAAGATTGCCTGATTATAAATGCCCCCGATGTAGCGGATAATCCGGTTAGAACCAGGGATATCGTTCGGATTTTTTACAAGAACAAATTTAAAGTCCTGGGCAGGCTTGACAATGTCATCAACTCCGGAGGCATAAAATATCACCCGGAAATAATTGAAAGAAAAATTGAGGAGTTCATCTCAGATCGATTCATTATCTCATCTGTTCCCGATGTCCGGCTGGGCGATAAAATCGTCCTGATCATTGAAACATCTGACCCCCGAAAATATGAGTCCCCCGATTTCAAAAATTATATGAAAGAAAAACTGCCTGTATTTGAGCGGCCGAAAGATTTGCTTTTTCTGGAACACTTCCCCCAAACCGGCAATTCCAAAGTTCAACGGAAGAAGATTACAGCCAGGGCCATTGCTCAACAAATAATCCGGGAAAGAGGAGAAAACTGACGGCAGGCCTCCAGACGCGAATTATCATAAGTATAATCCACTCCCTAAATCATCCATCTTAAAAAATAATTTTACAGCACATAATCATACTTCACAACCAAAGCGCAAGCTATTGTTACAACTACTATTTTACCATGTCGATATAAAAAAACGCTGACTTTTGTGACGTGATTAAAATTACTTGACAGAAATATTTTTCGTCTATATTGTGCCAGTTAACGTAAGGTGGCATTAAAATGGAAAATGCTTGTGATATTAAAAGCATATCTTCGAAGCCATCCTGACGTAGAATTGTATTTTATGGCGGGTTTTAATCAAAATAAATTAAATACCGAGGAGTGTTACTATGTCAGATTTTGTTAATAAAACGATAGGGCAGCTAGTCAAAGATACAGCCACACGTTATCCGGAAAATATGGCGCTTGTTTCTTCGGAGTTCGGCATCCGGCAGACTTACCGCGAATTTTACAAAACATGCAGGGATATTGCTAAGGGACTCATGGCGATGGGTATTAAGCGCGGCGATCATGTCGCCGTCTGGACGACCAATGTTCCTGAATGGGTTTATCTGCAGTCGGCTCTGGGAATGGTAGGCGGCGTGCTGGTCACCATCAACACAAATTATCAGACCCATGAACTGGAATACATTCTAAAGCAGTCTGATTCCACGAGTTTATTTCTCATCGATACCTATAGAGACACCTGCTTTTACGATACTGTCCGTAAGGTCGCCCCCGAGTTGGATTCCTGTAGGGCGGGATCTCTGGTTTCTGAAAAACTACCGCTTTTAAAAAACGTGATCTATATCGGCAAAAAAGATAACACGCCCGGCATGTTCAAATTTTCCGATGTGATCAAGATGGGAGAGAGAATAACCGGGCAGGAACTGGATGACCGGATGAATTCTTTTTCCGATGATGATGTGATCAACATGCAGTATACATCGGGCACTACAGGTTTTCCGAAAGGAGTTATGCTGACCCACCACAATATTGTCAATAATGCCCGAATGGTCGGAGATGTCATGGGCATGACGGAAAAGGACAGCCTGCTGATTCAGGTGCCGATGTTTCACTGCTTCGGCTGTGTTATGAGCACGCTTAATTGCATTTATCACGGTTCGACGATGGTCATTCTGGAATCTTTTGATGCACTCAAAGCGCTTCAGTTTATCGCCGCGGAGCGATGCACCGCCGTCAACGGCGTGCCGACAATGTTTGTGACGATGTTGAATCATCCTGATTTTGAAAAGTACGATATGAGTTCTCTGCGAACGGGCATTATGGCCGGAGCCCCCTGCCCTGAAGAGTCGATGAATCAGGTGCGCACGAAAATGCATTGTTCCGAAATCGTCATTGCCTTCGGTCAGACGGAATCTTCTCCCGTCATGACAATGACAAGGCGCGATGATCCTGTGAAACTGCGCGTGGCATCCGTCGGCCGACTTTTGCCCGATATCGAAGGTAAGATCATTGATCCGGAAACGGGCGATGACGTGCCCGCAAATGTGCAGGGTGAGATTGTTACAAGGAGCGCCTGCGTCATGAAAGGCTATTATAAAATGCCGGAGGCAACAGCAGAGACCATCGACAAGGAAGGCTGGCTCCACACGGGAGATTTGGGAACGCTTGATGAAAAAGGATATTTCAAAGTGACCGGGCGAATCAAGGATATGATTATCCGCGGCGGTGAAAATATCTATCCCCGCGAACTGGAGGAATTTCTCTATAAAAATCCCAAAGTAATGAATGTGCAGGTCATCGGTATTGCCGATAAGAAATATGGCGAGCAGGTGCTGGCCGCCATTCAGCTGAAGAGCGGACAAACAGCTTCAGCCGAAGAGCTCATTGAATTTTGTAAAGGAAAAATCGCCCGTCACAAGATTCCTAAATACTGGGAGTTCGTTGATGGCTACCCGATGACAGCCAGTGGCAAGATTCAGAAATATAGAATGAAGGAAATGTTTGAAAAAAAATATCAATCATAATGACACTATGAAGTGAAAGGTTAAAACTATGAGCAACATCATCAATCGCGATACCATTGGAGATATGGCCCGCAGGGCGGCGACGAAATATGGCGATAAGACCGCCATCATCTTCCGTGACACGAAACTTTCGTTCTATGATCTCGAACGGGAAGCAAGGCGTTTTGCCAACCTTATGACAAGCTACGGGATTCAAAAAGGCGACAGAGTGGCGGTCTATGCATACAACTCCCATTATTATCCCATCAGCATGATGGGCCTGGCCAAAATCGGCGCCATCCAGGTCCCCATCAACTACATGCTCAATGCCGAGGAAATAGCCTTCATTATCAATCATTCGGGTTCGCGAATATTCATTGTAGAAGATACACTTTATCCGATTATCGCCCAAAACCAGAATAAATTCTCTTCCGTGCAGAAGTGGGGCTTCATCCCCTTGGGGGATTCCATCATCCCTGAAGGCTTCTTCAACCTGATCACGGAAATGGCAACCATGCCCTTCGATGAACCCCAGGTGGAAGTCAGCGCGGAAGATATAGTACAAATTCCTTATACCAGCGGAACAGAGTCAAAACCGAAGGGAGCCATGCTTTCGCACCGGGCGCTCATGTCGCAGTATCACAGTTGCATCTTCGACGGTCAGTACGAAACCGACGATGTAAGCCTCCACGCCCTGCCTCTGTTCCATTGTGCCCAGCTCCATTGCTTCCTCATGCCATATCTATATATCGGAGCCACCAATGTGATTATGCACAAGGCAGATCCTCTGGAAATGATCAAGCTCATTGAAAAATACCAGATCACGCATATGTTTGCCCCGCCCACGGTATGGATCGGAATTTTGAACCACCCTGAATTCAAAAATTATAACCACGCCAGCCTGAAAAAGGCCGCCTATGGCGCGAGCATTATGCCGGTGGAGATTATCAAACAGTTGTCCGTCGCCTTCCACGGTCTGAAGCTTTGGAACTATTACGGCCAGACGGAAATGGGGCCGGTGGCCACCATCTTAAAACCTGAAGATCAGCTTTTGAAGCCGGGATCGGCGGGCAAACCGGTGCTTAATGTGGAAACACGCCTCATGGATGATGACGGCAAGTTCGTCCCCTTGGGAGAGGTTGGAGAAATTGTACACCGGTCCGGTCATGTCATGACCGGATATCTGAACGACCCGGAAAAAACGGCCGAAGCTTTTCAATTCGGCTGGTTCCACAGCGGCGACCTGGGACGTTTCGATAATGACGGTTATCTCTCAGTGGTTGACCGCAAGAAGGACATGATTAAAACCGGAGGAGAGAATGTGGCATCGCGCGAGGTTGAGGAAGTGCTGTACCGGCATCCGGCTATTGAAGAGGTAGCCGTGATTGGCCTGTCTGATCCCAAGTGGATAGAGATTGTTGCGGTTGTGGCGGTGCCGAAGAAGGGCTCATCACTCAATGAAAAGGCGATTGTCGCCTACTGCAAGGAACATCTGGCGGGTTTTAAATGCCCGAAAAAAGTATTCATCACTGATAAACTGCCCAAAAATCCGTCAGGAAAAATTTTAAAGCGGGATCTGAAAGAACAATATAATTCATAATCCAGAGAGGAATTATAAACCATGGAAGAAACAAATGAGCCATTCACCTCCATTGGTGAAATAGCTCAAAAACTGGAGATGAGCCAGCGTACCATCCGCTATTACGAAGAAATTGGCCTGCTCAATTCCATCAAGCGTATTGAAGGTGGACGCCGGGTCTATACAGATATGGATCTGCGGCGCCTGAAACTGATCAAACGCCTGAAAATAATGGGTATGACCTTATCGGAAATGCAGGAACTCGAAGCGATGTGGACAATTGAAAAATCTAATGATAAGGTACTCGGGCGACTGCTGGAATTAATGGGCAATCAATTGCGAAGGCTTGATGATCGCATCGCCGATCTTAATATTTTGAGAAACGAAATTGTTGAATACCAGAACCGTATTCAATCAAAAATAGGCAAATAATTTCCCTGCGATTTTGCATGATCTGTTTAATCGCCTAAGAATGGCAGGGTGAGAAAGGATTAAAATAACAAAATGGAAAAATTTTTCTATCCGCGCAGCATGGTAGTCATCGGAGCTTCCGTAAAGAAAATGAATTTGGGACATATTATTGTGTTGAACAACCGGCAGAACGGATATGAAGGGAATATTTACGGCGTAAGCCGGGAGGAAGGAGATATTGCCGGCGCGCATGTTTATGACAGCGTTGATAAACTCCCGGAAGTGCCTGATGTCGCCATTATCATTTCTCCGGCACAGACCGTTCCCGATTATATGGAAGACTGCGGGAAAAAGGGTATTAAACGGATTGTTATTGAATCGGGCGGTTTCAGCGAATACTCTGAAGGTCAGCATATGCTGGAAAAAAAAGTGTTGGAAATTGCCGACCGTTACAACATTCGTTTCATCGGTCCCAACTGTATCGGCACGATTAATTTTGATATTAAAATGATGATGCCCTTCGGCTTCTTCCCGGAAACACCGTCCGGTGGACGCGTGGGCATGATTGTCCAGAGCGGCGGTATCGGTAGTGCCTATCTTAAAGAATTCGGCGACAATGCCATTATTCCCGGCAAATTCGCCGCCATCGGCAATAAATTGCAGATAGACGAAGTGGATGTTTTCGACTACCTGATTAAAGATGAAAAAACTGATGTCATTACAATGTATCTGGAAGGATTCAAGCGCGGCAGGGCCTTTTTTGATCTGGCGCTCCGGTCTGACAAGCCGATTATTGTCCAGAAATCCAATCGCAGCAATATGACCGCCAAGATAGCGCAGTCCCATACAACCGCCCTTTCCACCGATGATGCGGTTGTCGACGGCTGTTTTCGCCAAGCGGCAGTCATTCGTGCGGAGGACGATATCGACTTTCTTAACGCGGTAAAAATTATCCGGCTTCCTCTCATGAAAAGCAGACGCGTCGCTGTCCTCTCCCGTTCCGGCGGGCATGCTGTTCTAACTGTCGATGCCTGCGCCAAATTCGGCTTCTCGCTGGTTGATTTTCCCCCGGCTTTTATCGATACTGTAAAAACTATTTACCACACGCGGGTCATTGCCCATCAGAATCCACTGGATCTGGGAGAAATTTTCGATTACACCATCTTTACCAAAATTCTTGAAGAAGCTCTGAAACTCCCGGATGTCGACGGTATTCTATTCAATCATCTCTATGTGTCCACTTATGAATCCGAAATGTCGCGTGATTTCTTAAGCAATGTCGGCAGACTTGTGAAACAATATCAAAAACCGGTCGCCGTAACCGTGAATACCGACGCCCCTGAATTGCTGAATATCTCGAAGAACCAGGGATACCCCATTTTCACTTCGCCCCTGATAGCGGCTAAAGCCCTCGATGTGTCGGCCACCTATTACGAAGAAAGAACGACGAGGGATACAAGGGAGGGAAATGTTTTTTCTTCTATCGACATGGATGCAATCCATAAAATTAAAAACCTCTGCCGTACTGAGAAACGTATTCCCCTGACGGATGAAGCCCTGCAAATTACCGAGGCCGCAGATATTCGATGCGTTGACGGTGTCACTGTCAAATCAGCGAAGGAAGCAAGTAAATGCAAACTTGATTTCCCGGTTGCCGTAAAACTTCTTTCCCGGGATGCGTCCCATAAGTCCGACGTGGGCGGTGTGCGACTAAAGATTAATAATCATAAGGAACTTGATAAGGCCATTTCCGGCATGAACGATGCTTTCAGAAAAATTTCGCCACAGCCGGCCATTGATGGCTTTCTGATTCAAAAAATGGCGGAAGATGGTATTGAATGTTTCGTCGGCGGACGCCAGGATCCGGTCTTCGGACCAATTGTCATTGCCGGCTTAGGCGGCATTTTTCTCGAAATTTTCAAGGACACGTCCATTCGCCTCGCTCCGGTGACAAAAAGTGAAGCTATGGACATGCTCAAACAACTCCGGGCTTATCCGATGCTGCAAGGGACAAGGGGGAAAATGACGGCTGATATAGACGCCTTTTGCGACGTAATCTGCCGCGTATCACAGCTTCTGGCAACGGTGCCGGATATCGCCGAAATTGATCTGAATCCCGTTATCGTCCACGAAAAGGGCAAGGACGTTTCTATAGTCGATAGCCGGGTGTTTTTTAAATGATGTCCGTAAAAGTTCTATCAGGTTTTTATTCGTAAATAATTTTCCGGTGATTCGCCGGGGTTTAAACACGAGTGTTGGGAATGATAAGACTAATTTGACAATATTTATGAGGTCAACTATTGGTCAGGACAGATTAACATATTATTTTAAAACTTCTCTCATCTTCTCACCTTTAACCGCTGACGGAAATTTCGCATGACTGATTAAACTATTTTCCAGGAGCAAGTCACCGATACGTGATCTTAACGTCGATTATTTATTTTTATTTGGTTTTAAATACAGTACAATAATAGTTACCACTAATACAATGGCTGCAAGAGGTATAATAAATTTGTAGGAATAATGAGCAAAGCGATGCCAACCATTTCCGAGGAAATAACCTAAATTTACAAAAACAACTGTCCAAAATAATGCACCCCCGTAAGCGTATATGGCAAATGTTCGATATGACATTTCGGAGATGCCTGCCAAAAGCGCTGTCAAATGTTTCACTCCCGGAATAAAATAGCCGACAAACAATATCGATTTTCCATACTTTCTATAAAATTCTTCGGCGTTTTGAAAATGCTCGGGATTGATATGCATCTTGTCGGAATATTTCTTGAGTATTATCTTGTCAGAAAGCGTCCCGACAAAATAAGCGATAGTAACTCCGCATGAAGTCCCAATAAATGCAACGATAATGGTTAGCGCATAGTTCAGTTTACCTTGAAAAATCAGGAAACCTGCAAAAACCATCAGTGCTTCATCCGGAATGGGCAAACCTAAAATGCCAATCGCCATCGAGAAAAATATTCCCCAATAACTATATTGAACTATTTGCGGCAGCAGAGAATGCATTTAAACCATCCCATCTAATAACAGTTTTCTTTTAAACTTTTTATACAGAGGATACAAGAAAAGATTATCAAATTTTTTTCACTCTATAAAAAAACTCCGGTAAGCTTCAAGAGACCTTTGAACTCAAGTAAATATAAAACTGACAGGAACTTAAATAATTGCTCACTTAACGGAGGCGCTCCCTGGGGATAAAGATTGATACGGTCAGTTAAAGCTGCATAACCTGATTTCATCATGTGATGGGTCATGGCAACCTCAATTTTGAAAGTGTCCTGATTTATAAAATCCAACAAACGAAGATATAACTGATAATAGAATCATTTATTTTTAATATTTATGCTTTTTTATTAACAATAACAAGTGCTATATATAGTATTTGCGGGCAAGAAATAATCAGCGTTTTATATCTTTCATGAATTATATTAATACCTTCCGGCTTTAATGGATTATTATCACTAAAAAATAAAAAATAACTGTATTCTAATATAAAATATGTTAGCATTATTAAAAGTTCGGGCAGGTCATGGCACCTTTATCAGGCCACTATAATCTTCCCTTGAATGACAAAAAAAGTTTCTAATAAAAGGGAAGTATCATGAGCATAAAAAAACAGGAATCTTTTAATTTCTATTCACATTTGGCCGGCGCCATCGCGGCGGCGGTGGGTACTGTGTTTTTAGCGCTGGTCGCCAGATACTCTGCATCAGCGTTGATTACCGCCCTGATCTACGGGGTCTCGATGTTTTTTCTCTTTTTGGCAAGCACATTATACCACGCCTTTAAGAAAGAAGAGAATGAGAAGTCTTTCTGGCGGAGAATGGACCGCCTCGCCATCTTTTGCATGATCGCCGGAACTTTCACCCCTATTTGTTATATGTATCTGAATGGCACCTGGCGCTGGTCCATCCTGGCTATCCAGTGGGGACTTGTGGGATTGGGGATTATCTCTCAGCTTTTTTTCCCGCGTGCGCCCAGAATTCTCTATGCCGTTATTTATCTGGTCATGGGCTGGATCGCGGTCATCCCTCTTAAACAAATACTTTCATACATGAACCTCGCGCAGGGGATTTTGCTGTTTACCGGTGGAATGTTTTTTACGCTGGGCGGTATAATCTACGCAACAAAGAAACCGAAGCTTATCCCTGGGATCTTCAGTTTTCACGAGCTTTTTCACATCATGGTGCTGATCGGCGGCGGACTTCACTACGCGATGATTTATATCGTCTATTTCCAAAAGGCCGTCTAATGGCATTAAAGATTTTTAATAAACCGGCCCTTCCGGCTATCAGGGCGTGATACTTCAAAACCATGTCAGTCTCGGACGAATGTAAGCAACTTATACAGCAGGAATCCCTGCTTTTTGAAAGGGATTATAAAAAATACTTTCTGGAAGGCGAAACAAAACCCAGTCATATAGGAGAGCCTTTCCTTCTGCATCATCCGGAAACAAATCGCGGAGTGCTTCTGATACACGGTCTCATGGCTGCACCGGAAGAAGTTCGTGAATGGGCGGATTTTTTATATTCACAGGGATACACTGTCTACGCGCCAAGACTTGCAGGACACGGAACTTCCGCGCTGGATCTGGCGGAGCAAAGTTTTTACGATTGGGTGGATTCCGTGAACCGTGGACACAATATCCTGAAAACCTGCTGCGGACAAATCGTTGTGGCCGGTTTTTCAACAGGCGCGGGGTTAGCGCTTCATCAGGCCGTCACCAAGCCGGGGGCGTTTAAGGCGGTGATCTCCATCAGCGCGCCACTGAAGTTCAAAAGCTTCTCTTCTCGCTTTGCTGAACAACTCGATCGGTGGAATTTGTTTCTCTCCGCTATGGGCATCAAACGCCTGCGCATGGATTTTGTTCCCAACCATCCCGACAACCCGCATATCAACTATGCACGATGTCCCGTACGAAGCATCGTGCAGGTCAAGGCGCTAATGAAAAAAGTATACGCGGCGCTTCCCTCTCTTTTAATCCCCGTACTAATCATTGGGGCGGACAATGACCCCAAGGTAGAGGGAAAAAGCGGCAGGAAAATTTATAATTGTATCTCATCTCCCGACAAAGTATGTAGAGAGGTTCACTTTCATCTTCACGGTATCGTCAGAGGAGAAATCACCCGTGATGTATTTCCGGAAGTGGCGGATTTTCTGAACCGGTTGGCGTGGCGATAACACTGCTTTAAAAATCCAAAATTATAGGAAATAATTATCCGGGTAAGATGAAAATCCGTACGGCTACAGCGCCGGACATCATGCAAAAATATCGGAACAGTTTGTTTTTAACATATGTGTATCCCTATCTCTATTTTACCGGCGCGCAAAAAATAATCCCAGGGCGACAAAAACCGGCGTGCTGATATTAATAATTACATTTTTAATCATAAACGGGATTAGGCCTGGAATATCATCAGCATGGCGTACGACGCCGCGCATCACCGGAATGGCCAAAATCAATGTAACCAGACCCATAAGCGCTTCCAGAGGAAGCAGTTTCAACAGACATCCGACAATAATCGACACATAAGTCAAAATCAAAAAAACAATATACACTATGGCGCTTAAGGGGCGTCCGATTCGTATGGGCAGGTGGTCTCTGCCAAATTGCCTGTCAGCCTCAACATCAGGGAATTGATTAAGAAGCAGCAAATCGCTGACCAGAAAAAACGGCACCAGTGAAGCCCATGCCGCAATCCAGGAATAATGGCCGGTCAACATGAAATCGGTGCCCATCACCATCAACGGCCCGAAGCCAAGGCCGGGGGCAATCAGACACAAGAGCGGATGACGCGTAATGAACGGTGTATAAGTATAGATGATTATAATCCCGAGAAGGCCGGCAGGCAATAACCAAGGCCCTCGCTCTATCAGGAAATAGGCACCTATACAAGCCATAAGAATAAGACTGACTAAGCCGGTAATCAACGCCAGGTGAGCCTTTTGGGGGTTTTCAGGCAGACTCTTTGTTCCGCCTGAAAAAGGTGTTTTTACGGTGACAAGATCGAGTCCGCTTTTGAAGTCTTGATATTCATTGAGCGCGTTGACACTGGTATGCGCCATAAGAGCGCCTGCTAATATAAGAATAATATATAACGGATCAAGAGAAGCTCCAGACCAGAAGGCAGTCGCGATTCCCAGCAGCACACAGGCGGGGGTTAAAACCAGAAAGTTAGGCCGCATGGGACCAATCAAAGCATTACTCATCAAACATCTCCATTTAATTCATAATACCATTACGTTAATCAAACTATATGAAGAATGACATTGTGTCAATTAGATGTTGATCATAAAAGATAACGCGTGGAATCAATGTTCGCTCTCGTGTATTGGATATTATCAACTGAAATCCTGATAATTATATTAGTTTCAAAGATATGGCCGAAAGGATGAACAGAATAAACAGATTACAGAAAGAAAGAACGTGCCGTAAAAATATAATTGTGTTAAAATAAAAATATTTTTTTAAACAGGAAAATTTATGCAAACAAAAATCAGAGCAATCGGTTACGGCGCCGTTTTTTTATTGTTGCCGGTGTAACTGTTAATAATTATTGCCCGGCGGCTGAAGTTCAGAAGACGGCGGACAGGATATTTGACGATATCCGCGCTAATGACAAAGGAGCGCCCGTCCAAAAGGCAGGCCAGACAAGCCGCTTGGATTTAATGTTTGGTGTCAAAACGGCATACGCTGATGTGAACATTGATGTGCCGACCCCCGCTATCCGCGACATCAAAGAATCTATAAAGAAAAGGCTCACGAAATTAAAAAATATACTTTGATAAAGGTACGCTAGGCGAGAGTAATAATGGACTTATCGAGGCCATAGACACAGCGGCATTGAGTGTTCTGGAAAGAAACATTGTCAACAACCTGATAGATGAGGAAAACAAAGACCGCGCGGCGCTCTATAGCGAAATTGGAAACTCGAATAAACTTGGGCCGGAAGCGGTGTCCCTGACAAAGAAAATATTTGCCAACGGTTGGAGAGAAAAAGCCCAGTCCGGCTGGTGGGTGCAGGACGATAACGGCAGTTGGACAAAAAAGCAATAGCGGATGTCTGATTATATCCAAGCTGCGAACAATTAAGCAATCGTCGCGGCCTTGTGCAAAGCGTGCTTTATCGCCTGCTTTATTGCCGTTAGGGGGCAACCTGTTATCATAAATGCGTGCATGGATTATTTCCAAAAAACTGCATAAACTAAAGGAGCTGTTAAGACCAATTTTACCCCTTGTCCATTAAATATAAATAAATACAAAAATCCGTCTTGTCGCCAGGGCAGTTCTGAGGCGGATTCCATTTTTAAAACCATTTTGAGGAGATCAAAATGAAGAAACCCAAAAGCCAGGCAATTTTCGACGAAAGTGATTTTCCAATCAGTATTGTAAGGCGATACATTTTTATGGGCACCGGCGTGGACATCGATGAAGCTTCGGTTAAACCCATTATAGGAATCGCCAATTCCTTCACTGAAATTAATCCCGGCCACATGCACTTAAACACGATTGCCCAGCGCGTCAAGGAAGGAATTCATGCTGCGGGCGGATTGCCGTTCGAGTTCAATGTGCCTGCGCCGTGCGACGGCATGACCGAGGGACATGAAGGCATGCGCTTTGTCCTGGCCCAACGCGATCTTATCGCCGATATCATCGAAACCCATGTCCGCAGTATGCGCTACGATGCTCTGGTATTTATCGCGAGTTGCGACAAGATCATACCGGGCATGATCATGGCTGCGGCAAGACTGAATATGCCGGTTATTTTTGTCACGGGAGGCCCCAATTCATGGGATATCCGTTTCAAGCCAAGTAAAAACGAAGCGGCAGACCATAAATATTATACCGACCCGCTCGACAAGCTGGCCACATGCACAGCCGCCACATGCGGATCATGCGAGGTCATGGGTACGGCCAACACCATGCAATGTCTTGCCGAGGCATTGGGATTGGCTCTGCCCGGATCAGCCAACATTCCGGCCTTTCATTCCGGCAGGCTTGCAATGGCGCGCGAGGCCGGCAAGCGGATCGTGAAACTGGTTGATGAAGATTTGACCGCCTCGAAAATTATCACACCACAGGCGTTGGAAAACGCCCTTATGGTAAATCTGGCTATTGGCGGTTCAACCAACGCCACTCTGCATCTGCCGGCGATAGCCCATGAACTTGGCTTGGAATTGCCCCTTGAGCGCTTCAACGAGATGGGCATCAAAATTCCGACTCTGTGCGGAATCTCTCCGAGCGGTCCGTACGGTTTAATTGATTTTTATATAGCGGGCGCCGTTCCGGCGGTTATGAAACGCCTGGCTGATGACCTGCACCTGGAAGCCTTGAATGTAGCCGGTGTCACTGTGGAACAGATAATCGCCGAAGCAGTTATCATAAATGAAACCGTCATCCCGGATAAGGCCCATGCCTTTCAGGCTGAAGGTGGCACGGTCATTCTTTTCGGCAACCTGGCCCCCGAAGGTTCGGTGGTCAAAGCCTCGGCCATTGCTCCTGAAATGCGTGTTTTCCAAGGTCCGGCACAGGTATTCGAAGGCGAGAAGGCAGCTCTGGCAGCCATTCGCGGAGGAACCATCAGGGAAGGTTCTGTAATCGTTATCCGCTATGAAGGCCCCAGGGGTGGCCCGGGCATGCCCGAAACACTTGCAGTCACGATGGGATTGGAGTTGTACGGCATTAAGAATGTGGCACTCATCACTGATGGCCGTTTTTCGGGCGCCACGGCGGGGCCCTGCATCGGCCATGTTTCGCCGGAGGCTTATGTGGGCGGTCCTATGGCGGCGCTCATCGACGGCGATGAAATTATGATCGATATCCCGGCACGTTCCCTCAGCGTGGCTATTAGCGATAATGAAATGCGGGAGAGGCTAAGCAATTGGATGGCGCCCCAGCGCGATATCCCTGCCGGATATATGCGGCGGTACGTTAAAATGGTCGGTTCCGCCGCCAAGGGAGCTGTCCTGAGTTAGGACCAGATAGCCTGTTATCCTTGCCGGAGGAAATAAAAATATGTAAAATATAACATTTGAGCAATTATAATTTTGTAATTAAATCGTGCCATTCCGAAAGAAATATGATATCAGTTAGCTTTATACGGAGGATATAATGGCAGATAAATCAAAGATAGGAATGGAATTACCCGCCTATACTTTCACAGTGGAGAAAGATAAAATTATTGAGTTTGCCATTGCCATTTCTCAAAAAGGAAGTAAGGAAGAAATCAATCCGATATACTATGATGAGGAAGCCGCGAAAAAAGCCGGTTATAGAGGAATTATAGCTCCGCCGACCTTCGCGACAAGTTCCTTCTTCTGGACAGGCGGCGGATTGATGGGCGCAATTAAAATTTTGGGTATGGATCTTAACAGGCTTTTGGACAGAGAAGAAGAATATGAATATTTTGGCAACATTTATGCCGGTGATGTCATTACCCGCAAGATGAAAGTTATAGATATGTATACTAAGGGAAAAGGGAGGAGAACTATTGATGTTACTATTCTGGAAACAGAACTTATTAATCAGCGGGGCGAACTGCTAATTAAATACCGCTCAACATTAATGGAAATATAGGAAGATATGGACATAAATTATAAAGATATTGAAATTGGAAACGAAATGCCCGTTTATTCTTCTGCACCCATTACCAGAACGGATCTGGTCCGTTATGCAGGGGCTTCCGGTGATTTTAATCCGCTTCACCATGATCATACTTTCGTTAAACTGATCGGCATGAAAAATGTTATTGCCCACGGCATGTTAATTATGGGTATTGTTGGCGAAGCCATAACATCCTGGATTGAAAATAAGTATTTAAGAAAATTTGGCGCCCGGTTTTTGAGTATGACAGAACCGGTTGATTGGGATGACGAAGAAAACACAAAAGACAGGGCAACAATAATAGTCAGCGGCAAAATAGTCAAAAAGTTCGAAGAAAACGGCGAAAAAAGATTCCAGTGTGAAATAATCGCTCAAGATGCTTTAGGCAGCAAAAAGCTCTCGGGATTTTTCATTGCGACCCTGCCTTAATAATCTTCTTTTCTTTATTTAACTGTTTTTTATCAAAAAAAGCAGGGTTTGTTATAAAATACAGGTAATTTTATGAAAAATCGTATTTTAGTTATTGATGATGACGCGGTTGCCTGCGAATTTTTGCAGGAAGCTCTGCGTCTTGACGGCTATGATGTGACAACTTATACCTCCGCGCAGGAAGCTCTGGAGCAAGATCTTTCTTCATATGATTTACTCATGTCTGATATTCGCATGCCTAAAATGGATGGTCTGCAATTCTTGGGTGAGGTACAAAAAAAATGGCCGGATTTACCGGTTATTCTCATGACCGCTTACGGTTCCCTGGAAACGACAATGGAGGCTATAAGTCTGGGTGCGTGGGATTATATCAGCAAACCGTTTTCTCCCGAAGACTGTCGTACTATTGTAAGAAAAGTGCTTGATGTACGGGAACTTCGGGAAAAGCGCATGAAACTGCAAACGCGGGTAACGGAAGAGCCGAAAATGATTGGCTCATCGGCAATGATGGTTGAATTCTATAAACAAATTGCACGTATTGCTGATGCTTCAGCCAGTGTTTTAATAGAAGGTGAAAGCGGAACGGGGAAAGAATTGACCGCCCGTTCTTTACACAGCATGTCTTCACGGAGAGACAAACCTTTTGTCGTAGTCCATTGCGGAGCCATTCCCGATAATTTATTGGAATCGGAACTGTTCGGATACGAAAAAGGATCCTTTACCGGCGCTTCTCATCAGTATACCGGATTACTGGAATCAGCGGCAGGCGGAACTGTTCTTCTTGATGAAATTACGGAAATGTCAACAGCCCTGCAAGGTAAGTTTTTGCGGTTTATGCAAAACGGCGAGGTACGAAGAATCGGCAGCCATGAAGTTCACAATGTAGCTGTGCGCGTGCTGGCGGCAGCCAATAAAAATATTGATGAGGAAGTAAGTAACGGCCGCTTTCGCCTGGATTTGCTATACAGATTTATCGTGCGTTTGCGTGTTCCGCCGCTCAGAGAGCACAAAGAAGATATTCCTTTGCTGATTGAATCTTTACTGAAAAAGTTTGGTTATCCTAATGTGCACATTTCATTAAAAGCAATGGAGTTGCTTATGGCATATGGCTGGCCGGGAAATGTCCGGGAAATGGAGAATGTTCTGCAACAAACTTTGCTGCTTTCACCTTTCGAGATAATCCTTCCTGAGAATCTGCCGGAGCAGTTCCAGCAACAAAAAGAAAAAAAAGAAGAAGCCGTTGCATTGAATCTATCACCATTAGAAACAGCAGAACGGGATAAGATTTTACAAATGCTGAAAGAAACTTCATGGAATCAATCTAAAACTGCGCAGTTCTTGTGTATTGATCGGAAAACTTTACGTCTAAAAATTCGCCGTTATGGCCTTTTGGATGAAAAATTATCAGCGGACAACTAATCTTCTGGTTCAACAAAATGAAAATCATCTCCAACGCTTGAACTTTACCGGAGGGATATTAACCGTGCCTTTCTCTATTATGCCTTGAAGCATAGTCTTGCTGGTCGTGCTCCTGATTATACGATAACGGCAAGTAAAGAATAATGGATGTTCCCTGTTGGGGCGAACTTTTTATTTCCATTGTGCCGCGATGGACTTTGATGATGTCGCGGACAATTGCCAATCCCAGTCCGCGCAAGCCTTCATCCTGTCTCGTGCTGAAAAAAGGTTCGCACACTTTTTCAATGATATCAGATGTCATTCCCGCACCCGTATCACTAATGGTTATCGACTCAAAATTTTTGGGGGAAAGGTTTTGAGCCGATATATTTATTTCTCCTCCCCGAGGCATTGCCTCCAGAGCATTTTGGATTATATTCATGAGCGCTGTCTGGATACGATAACGATCAACGTATAAAGGTTTGACATTTTCATCAATATTCACTTTCATTTCCACTTTATTTTTTTGCATGAACGGTTCCACAAGAGGCAGTGTTTCGCTTAATATTTGCCCAATGGTCAACATTTCAAAATGAGGTTCCGGAAGGCGCGTGGCCCTGCGAACATTTTGAATGACGTTATCCAATCGTTGAGTTTGCTGAACAATCAAATTAAGTTTATGGGCTACATCCGGCGTCCATCCCCCTCTTTCCAAAAGAAGTTTAGCCAGACCCCCAATCGAATGAAGCGGTGTGCCTAAATCATGAGCGAGATTAGCCGTCAACTGTCCTAAAGCAGTTAATTGTTTTAAATCAGCAACTTGTTTTTGCAACTGAACCACATTGAGAGTCTCTTCGCGGACACGGTCTTCCAGATGTCTGTTAAGATCGAGGTTTCTATCCATTACATCCTGAATCTCATCAGCCATAATGTTAAAGTGATGAGATATCTGTCCCCATTCATCCAGATGAGCTATGGGAATCCGGTTTACATATTGTCCTTTTTGAAATTCATCAATTGTCTGAATGATCAGTTTCAATGGTCTTTCAATTATCCATCGATAACTTAATCCTAATACCAGAAGAATGAACATTAGTAATCCGACACTGCTGAAAATCAGTAATTGTTGTGCTCTACTTATAATTTCGGCATTTGCTCGTGAAAAACCAATAATACCCACGACGATATGCGAATTTTTTGTCTCTCCTGAAGCAGGATAAAGCAGACCCAGCGCCGGACCGCTTTCTGTTTCTATTTTAACATAACGCGGTTTATTTTTATCTCTGGTGGAAGCAACAATATCATCCGGCCATTCATATTGGACCCGGCTGGCTCCAGCCACATAGTCAACATCATTACGGCTGGTATCAAAGATATCAATTCTTGCCAAACGCACATCGGATTGAATGAAATCCTTAAGAGCCGAATCAAGGGCCAGAAGGCCGCGTTTTGTCGGGAAAAATTGATAAAATGTGCTAATTGTATCGGCCACGCCTTCAAGTCTTTTTGACTGTTGATCGACCAATATCCTATCCAGAGCCGTAAGTTGAATAAAGCCCCAAATGGCCATAGTTAAAGCAAGGCCGACAACAGTCAGCGCAATCAGTCTTACCCGCACCGTAAGATTATCATTGTAAGTAGATATCTTATTGAAGATTCTTTTAAACATGTCGTTAATATATCAAAAATAAAAATAATTAACTAGTAATGATATAGCAAACAAAAAAAAGAAGGGACAGGTAACCTGTCCCTTCTTTCAAATCTTATAATGTTTTAGAACCTTATTTTGCTGCGGGAGCTGCTTCTTCAGCTTTCTTTTCGGCTTTGGCTTTCTTTGCGTCCGCTTTTACCGCGGCTTTGGCTGCTTTTGCATCGGCTTTGGCTTTCTTTGCATCCGCTTTCACTGCGGCTTTGGCTTTCTTTGCGTCCGCTTTCACTGCGGCCTTATCGACTTTTGCGTCGGCTTTCACTGCTGCTTTCTCAACTTTTGTGTCGGCTTTTTCTGCTGCCTGATCAACTGCCATTGCGGTGGTGCTAAACGCGAAAACCAATGCTACTACAAGTAATACTAAACGCTTCATCTTAAAATTCTCCTTGTTAAATCCCTTTTTTACTTTAATATACTCAAAATTAAGGGACAGGTATTACCTACCTGTCCCTTAATTTGAACCACATAAAGTTTTTACAACCTTATTTTGCTGCGGGAGCTGCTTCTTCGGCTTTCTTCTCGTCAGCTTTCTTTGCTTTCTTTGCTTTCTTTACTTTCTTTGCTTTCTTTACTTTCTCTGCTTTTGCGGGAGCAGCTTTTTCTGCTGCGGGAGCAGCAGCGGGAGCGGTAGCAGTATCAGCCGCCATAACGGTGGTGCAAAATGCGAAAACCAATGCGATAACAAACAATCCTAAACGCTTCATCTTAAAATCCTCCTTGTTAAATTACTTTTTTTTTTGATAATACCCCTTAAAATTAAGGGACTCCAACTAAACTGCAACTATTTTTTATCTGAGGCTGACTTTGCTCCAGACGATTTAATCTCTTTTTTCTTCAAAATGACTTTGGCCACTCTCGATGCTGTTAGTTTGCCATCTTTTTCCGTATAATCTATTTTCACGGAATCATTTACCATGATACCGGAAGATGGTTTATCTAAATTAAACTCCATGTTTTCTATATCGCCTTTAACGGTACGTTCAATCTTAATTGACTCATTGGAAATTTCGACAACTTTTCCTGTAGCATGCATTCTGGCGGCCTTTACAACATTTGTCCTAACAGGGGAAGCGGTTTTATCAGCGGCAAAAGCTAAAGTTGACAAAAGAAAAATCGCGCCAACCAGATACAATAAAGCTTTCTTCATGATTAACTACCTCCACATTATTTCTGATATGCACTAAAGCAACTTGTATGCCAATAAACAAAAAATAATTTATAATTTCTATGTGCTTGAAATAAATGATTAATATTTTTTCATGGGAAACGTCTACCATTTTTTATTCATGAAATGGGGAATGATTACCCTACTGTGGGGAATAATTCATCATATATATCGAACCTCTCCCCCGGAAATCCGCAAAGAATCCTGGATTCTAAAGGAAAATTATAATTCCATATTCTCTAACTTGCCTCGCCGCAAGCTGTGAGGATTCGTTGGCTACCATGATTCACTGCCATAAATCACTGATTGACCGATAATATCCTTTCATGTAAATCACATAGGGAATGCGGAGATGTAAATATATGAATATAGAAGAAGAAACAAATTGCGATATTATTGTTGTTGGCGGCGGGGCCGCCGGCCTTATGGCAGCGGGCCGTGCCGGAGAATTGGGTGCCGGAGTTTTACTGCTGGAAAAAACAGATAGTTGCGGAAAAAAAATTCTGGTCAGCGGCAAGACACGCTGTAATTTAACCAATTCGGCGGATTTGAAGAATTTTATTTCCATGTATGGAGATAACGGCCGTTTCCTATTCAGCACTTTTCATAATTTTTTCCGGCCGGAATTGCTTGCTTTTTTGAATAATCTCGGCCTCGCTACCAAGGTGGAGCGCGGCGGTAGAATATTCCCTGTTTCCGATGATGCCCATGATGTCGTGCGCGTTTTTAAAAAATATCTCTCTCAAAATAGCGTCTGTGTGAAACTGAATACCAGGGTTACTGGAATCATAATAAGAAATAATGTCGCTTGCGGTGTCAGGACACTGGAAGGAGAATATTTCTCCAAAGCGGTTATACTGGCAACGGGCGGCTCGACCTGGCCATCTACCGGCTCGACCGGCGATGGCTATAAAATCAGCGCCGCACTGGGGCACAACCTAGTAAAACTAAAACCGGCATTAGTGCCTCTGATTGTGCATGAACAAAAACTTGCTCAATCCATGCAGGGGGTGAGCCTGCGCAATGTCCGCGCAACGGCGTTTCAGGGTAAAGCTAACTCGATTGATTCTACACTCGTGCCTGATTGCGTATATGGCCGCGGAGAAAAAAAATCACCGCGGCATCCGGTAATTGAAAGCCGCTTCGGGGAAATGCTCTTCACTCATTTCGGATTGGGCGGACCGATTATTTTGTTGATGAGTCTGTCTGTTGTTGAAGCTTTGGAGAAAGGTCCTGTATCTTTGTTGATTGATTTAAAACCGGCATTGACCCCGGAACAATTGCACAAGCGCCTGCAGCGGGATATGGACAAATCCAGCAAAAGAAAAATCGGCGGCATCATGAAAGAATATCTGCCCGCCAAGATGATTGAACCGTTTATCGAATTGACCGGTATTGATAAAGAAAAACTTGCGCATCAGATCACTGCTCTCGAAAGAGGGAAAATTGTTGAGATCCTCAAAGCGTTACGCTTTAATATAAAATCACCTTTAGCGCTGGAGCGGGCAATAGTTACGGCAGGGGGTGTTTCCCTTGCGGAAATAGATCAGCGTACAATGGCTTCCCGATTAATTAATGGTCTGTACTTTTGCGGCGAGGTTATGGACATCGACGCGGACACCGGAGGCTATAACTTGCAGGCCGCTTTCTCGACAGGATATATGGCGGGCGAAAAATCAGCCGAGTATGTAAAGTCATTCCCGCGTAAAATATAATATCATACAAATTTTTATGCCATGTCGCATTCAAAGGATCAGCTTCGGCAAGGAGGTCGGCTTGGGCAGGCGTATTTCTAATACGTTGAGGAAGCCGACGATGCTGCTAACAAAGTTAGCCAAAGAATGCGGCTTGGTATCATAATTCAGGTACGATTGACGGCACCAGACAAGCCAGAATCAAGAGTTCCTTGCCGGTATTTCTAACCTGATGTTCTTCATCAGGCGGCATGAAAACGGTATTTCCAGGCCTGATCGGATTCCACCTACCGTTACCGTAAATTTCGCCAACGCCTGAGTGAATAAACATTTCATGTTCCCAAGGATGAGCGTGTTTTGGTGTATGCCCTCCCGGCATTATCTCGAATATGCGCATGCAAAAATTAATTGCGCCGTCTGCCTTGCCCACCACCACACGACCGGCAACACCGCTTGCCGCGTCATTATCAAAATGAGTTGGCGTAACGGATTCATAATTTATTAATTTCATAATAGGCTCCTGCTTCATTTAAAATCTTTGTTTAATCACTAAGTGATGCAAATATTTCACTTAACGTCGGATGCGGCAGCACCCATGACCGCATCTTCTTTTTGGTTAACCCATTGGACACGGCCAATATCAAAGGTGTGATTAATTCAGCGGCATCTTCGCCGGCAATCGTCGCGCCGATAAGTTTATCCTGATGGAAGATAGCTTTTACAAAGCCCTGTCCCAGCAATTCAGAACGCGCAATAATGTTGGCGCTGTAATTGGATATAACAACTTCTACAGAAAGGCCTTCATCTTCAGCGCGTTTTTGTGTAAAACCTACACGCGCAATCTGCGGATGACTGTAAACAACTGAAGGAATAAAGTTTTCGTTATAGGAAAATTCATTATCCCCAAAGATATATCCTGCCGCGAATTTTGCCTGCTGCATTGCCCGGTGAGCCAGCATCATGCCGCCGGTGACGTCGCCCACCGCGTAAATACCGGCCACATTAGTCATCATATTTTTATCTATTTTTATTCCGGCCTTCGTATATTCAATACCTAGTTTGTCTAATTCTTCCGTATTTAACAAAGATTTTCTTCCCGTGCAAAGAAGCGCACAGTCGGCACTCATTTCCAATGGTTTGCCATCCTTTTGGACAAGCATCACAATGCCGCTGCCTGTATCTTTCAGGCTCTCCAGTTTTGTCGAAGTGTTAACGGCAACTCCCATGCGGATCAATTCCTGACTCAGCATTTCCGCGCATTCCTGATCCTCAAGAGGAATGATCCTGTCTAATATTTCTACTATTGTTACTTTTACGCCCAGTTCGGCAAAAAAGGTCGCAAATTCCATACCGATAACACTGCCGCCTACAATTATTATGCTTGACGGAAGTGAGCTCAGATTGAGGATACCATCTGATGTCAAAATTCTTTCGGAGAGATTAATTCCCGGAAGAATTTGCGGCACAGAACCCCAGGCGATAATAATATTTTGGGTAAAATAGTTTTCGCGTTTTCCCGACGCATCGGTAAAACGCACTTCTTTGGGAGAAGTAATTTCGCCAGTGCCCAATTTAGTTTCTACTTTGCCTTCGGCAAGAACTTTTTGCGCACCCAAAGCGGAAACCTTCACAATTTGCTGCTGATGTTTTTTAATAATGGAAAAATCAATGGAAGCATCCGTTATATTAATTCCCATTCTTTTCAGTTTTTTCAAATCCGCATAATATTTGCTGCAACTAAGAAGCGCTTTGGTTGGTATACAGCCCCGATGCGTGCACGTGCCGCCCCAACCGTCTTTTTCAATAATAAGGACTCGTTTTTTCTTTGCCGCGGCAAGTTCCGCGGCGGCAAGCCCGCCCGGACCGCCGCCAATTACTATCAAATCATAGTTCCCAGACATATTTGTACCTCATCATTTGTATTACAACGTTATTATACAAAACGGATGCCAGACCCTTTAAAGTACTTTTGCTGCGTGATAAGAGCTGCGCACCAGCGGCCCCGCTTCCACGTATTTAAAACCTTTCCTATAAGCTATTTCCTCGAACCCGGCAAATTCATCAGGGTGATAGTATTTAGCCACCGGCCAGTGTTTAAGCGTCGGCTGCTGATATTGCCCGATGGTCAGACGCTCGCAGTCAACCGATGCCAGATCATCAATCAGTCGCAGAACATCCTCACGGCTTTCTCCGAAGCCTATCATAAAACCGCTTTTGGAAATAACTGAAGATGACCTTATTTTTTTAAGCAGATTAAGGGAAACATTGTAATTACCCTGCGGCCTCAATTGCGCAAACATTGGTTTTACAACTTCCATATTGTGGTTGATTACATCCGGCCTTGCCTGAATAACTTTTTCAAGTGCCGCTTGATTTCCCTCAAAGTCGGGAATTAATATTTCTATCCTGCAGGCAGGCAAAGCCTTTTGCAATTCACCGACATAATGAGAAAAGACCGAAGCTCCGCCATCCGGCAAATCATCGCGGGTAACGGAGGTAATTACGACATATTCCAGTTTCATCTTTTTTGCGGCGTCTATTAAATGATGAATTTCTTTTTCATCAACTGCCGCGGGCTTTCCATGTTCGACATTACAATATAGGCAATCGCGTGTGCAAACATTTCCCATAATCAGGAATGTTGCCGTGCCATTGGCAAAGCATTCGGCCATATTGGGACAGGCCGCTTCCTGACAAACAGTATGCAATTGAAGACCGGCAAGGGTTGATTTTATATTGCGGCACTCATCGGAATAAGGAGGACGGACTTTTAGCCATGAAGGCTTGCGGAGGATTTGTAATTTTTCGTTTATTTGATTCATAGATTATTCTACATGACCTGACAATCGCATATAGAAACGGAATTGCCATCCCGGATCAGGTCGAGGGCAAGCCTGTGCGCCAGGCACTCCTCAATGAACAAAACCTAAGGTTTTTTCCAGCACACATCCGGTTTGCGCGCGGCCAGCACTTCATCGAGCCTGGTAACCGGCGTTGTCAGCGGCGCGTTTTTAACACCGTCAGGATTTTCTTTGGCCTCTCGGGCTATGGCAATCATGGCCTCACAGAAGGTATCCAGAGTTTCTTTACTTTCCGTCTCCGTTGGCTCAATCATAATCGCCTCAGGCACAATCAACGGAAAATAAATAGTCGGCGGATGATAACCGTAATCAATCAACTTTTTGGCAATATCCGTCGTGTGCACTCCATTTTCGGCAACTTGTCTCTTTCCTGAAAATACACATTCGTGCATACAGCCCCGATCATAAGACAAATCATAATATGGTTTTAGTTTTTCTTTGATGTAGTTGGCGTTGAGCACAGCCATTTCGGTAGCACGCTTTAGTCCTTCCGCGCCTAAAGAGCGAATATAGGCATAGGCTTTCACAATGACATTAAAATTCCCGTAAAAAGAACGAACGCGACCGATGGTATCCGGGAATTTTTCCGACCAACTATATTTATCACCGGTTTTTAAAATACGGGGCACGGGCAGAAAATCGATAAGAGCTTTACCCACACCCACTGGACCGCTGCCGGGTCCTCCGCCGCCATGCGGCGTGGAAAATGTTTTATGCAGGTTAAGTTGAATAACATCGAAGCCCAAATCGCCCGGCCTGGTTTTGCCCATAAAAGCATTGGCATTAGCGCCATCACCATAGAGCAATCCGCCTTTGTCGTGAATAATTTGCGCCACCTTCTCAATATTACGTTCAAACAATCCCAACGTGTTGGGATTGGTGAGCATCAAAGCGGCCACATCCTCCGTCATCAAAGACTGCAGATGTTCAATATCAACACCTCCTTCGCTGTTGGAACGAAGCTCCACCGTATCAAATCCACAAAGCGCGCCGGACGCCGGATTGGTTCCATGAGCGGCGTCAGGTATCAGAATAACGCGGCGCTTCCGGCCTTTTTTTTCAAAATATTTTTTAATCATCATAATGCCGGTAAGTTCGCCATGCGCTCCCGCCGCCGGTTGCAGGGTAAATTCAGCCATACCGAAAATGCCGCATAAATATTTTTGCATTTCATAAATTAATTGCAGATTCCCCTGCGCAGATTCAACATCAACATAGGGGTGCAGCCCGGTAAAGCCGGGCATCGCGGCAACATTCTCGTTAACCTTGGGGTTATATTTCATCGTGCAGGAACCGAGAGGATAAAACCCCAGATCGACGCCGAAATTACGCCGTGATAAATTTGTGAAATGCCTGATTAAATCAATTTCGGCAACTTCCGGCAAATCAAGATCATTACGAAGATATTTTTTTCCAATTGCATCTTCAATATTAAAAACGGGCACATCGCTTTCGGAAATATCCGCGGCGCTTCGTCCGGGTTTGCTTATTTCAAATATCAATTCCATTCGTGTTCCCCTGGTATAGATTAAATGCGAGATTGCTTCGTTGCAGCTAATGGCAGACTTCTGGCTATGGCAAAATGTCAATTATTTAATTATTTCCACCACCCGATCAATACCGGTTTTCGAAATCATTTCCGTGGCGCAAAGAAGTAAAGAATTTTCAAGTTCCGGGTAATCTTTTTGCAATTCATAGCCGCCGATGATTCCCTCGTTTTTCAGTTTTTCGTTTACCTTCCTTGAATCGGGACAGCGTAAAACAAATTCATTATAAACAGGAGCGGAAAATACTTCCTGCCAGCCAACAAGCCCCAAGAGTTTATTTTTCAAATATTGTGTTTTGTAAATATTGAGTTCGGCAAGTTTTCGTAAATTTTTGCCCAGAGCGGCCAGATAAACGCCGGCGGCAAGCGCACAGAGAGCTTCGTTGGAACAAATGTTAGAAGTCGCCTTCTCCCTGCGGATATGCTGTTCACGGGTTTGCAAAGTCAGCACAAATCCGCGCCGGCCTTTTTTATCCTCCGTCGCGCCGACAAGTCTTCCGGGTATCCGGCGCATAAATTTTTCACGGGCGGCAAAAATCCCCAGATAAGGGCCGCCGTAATTAAGAGGATTGCCAAAACTCTGGCCTTCGCCCACGACAAAATCCGCTCCGGCCGCTCCTGCAGGCTTAAGAATTCCCAGAGAAGTGCCGTCGGTAAAACCGGCAACAAGCAATGCTCCTTTTTTATGAACATTATCAACAACAGGAGCAATATCTTCAATGACACCGAAAAAATTGGGGCTTTGCACTAATACAGCGGCAACCTGATCGTCAAGCTCATTTTGCAAAGCATTCAAATCAATTTGACCGGATGGCATGTATGCCAGTTCGACAACCGTATAGCCGTTTGCCCAGCAGTAGGTCTGCAAAACCTGCCGATATTCGGGATGCACCGACCGGGCAACTATAATTTTAGTTTTGCCGGACATTTTCGCGCAGAGAACTGCAGCCTCAATCATGGCGGAAGCTCCATCATACATAGAAGCGTTGGCGATTTCGGTGCTGGTTAGATGGGCAATCATGGTCTGATATTCGTAAATCGCCTGAAGAATGCCCTGGCTGATCTCTGCCTGATAAGGAGTATAGGCTGTATAAAATTCAGCGCGCCCCACAATATGCCCGACAACGGCCGGAATAAAATGATGATAAGCTCCCGCGCCGGTCAAAGTCAACTGCGGCAGTTTATTTTTTCGGGCCAGGTCACTCATGACAGAGACGGTTTCCTGTTCGGACAAGGCGGATGGAATATCCGGTATTTGTTTTAATCTGAATTTTTTTGGAATATCGGCAAAAAGTTCATCAATACCGGCAACGCCAATTGCGGCCTGCATTTGTTTGATATCATCCGGAGTGTGAGGGCAATAGTCCATCTCTATTTTTTTTCCTCTTTCAGCATTTCTTCATAATCAGCCGCGCTTAGCAGCATCTTTAGTTCACTCGCGTCGGAGATCCGCATTTTGACGATCCAGCCCTCTCCGAAAGCATCCTGATTGATCAACTCCGGTGTTTCTTCCAGCATTTTATTTACATCAATTACTTCTCCTCCAACCGGAGAGTAAATATCGGATACAGACTTTACCGATTCGACAACAGCCACCGTAGCCTTTTGGACAACTTTTCTTCCGATTTCCGGTAAGTCAACAAAAACAATATCTGTAAGCATTTCCTGAGCGTAATCAGTTATGCCAACGATTACAGTTGAGTCTCCATTATCTTTTACCCATTCATGATCGCGGGAATACAGTCTGTCTTGGGGGTTTTGTTTGGACATTATGTTCCTCCTTAATATTATTTTTGCCAATTTATAAAAAGGTCCCGGCATACGCCGGTCTGGCACTATCTGATTTTACTGCCTTTAAAAAATACATTTTACAGCTTATCGCTTTTCCCGTTTATAAAATGGGAGTTTCACAATTTTTGCCGGAATTAATGTACCGCGAATATCAATTTCTATTTCCACATCCGGCGCGCTGAAATTAATATCTATAAATGCCAAACCTATCGCTTTATTCAATGTGGGTGAAAATGTTCCGGAGGTCACAACGCCGATTTCCTGCGTTTTATGAAAAACTTTGTAACCGTGGCGCGCTATGCCGCGTCCGGTTACTTCCAGTCCTGCCAGCTTTTTTGTGATTCCGGAATTTTGTTTTGCTCTGAGTGCGGCAGACCCGATAAATTCTTTGTGCGCATCAACGATCCAGCTATAAGGCACTTCCAGCGGACTTACCGATTCATCCATATCCTGACCGTTGAGCATCATGCCCCCTTCGAGGCGTAATGTGTCGCGAGCACCCAATCCAGCCGGTTTTAAACCAAAAACAGCGCCTGTTTCCATTAGCTTGTCCCATATTTCGCCAATATTATTACTTTCGGCATAAATCTCAAATCCATCTTCTCCCGTATAGCCGCTGCGGGAAATGATGGCCTTAAATCCAGCAACATTAGACTCGCAAAAATGATAGAAACGCAGAGTTTTCAGATCAGCCTGAGTCAGTTTTTGCAAAATTTCTTCAGAACGCGGACCCTGCAAGTCCAGTTTACCTGTATCATCGCTGATATCTTTTAAATCGCAATCAAATATTTTAGACTGTTTAATTGATTTTATCCATTGCCATTCACGTTCTCTGGGTGTGGCGTTGGTTACCAGCATGAAAGAATTCTCATTTATTTTATATACGGTTAGATCATCAATAACACCGCCTTCTTCATTGAGCAGAGCGGATAGTTTAACCTGCCCTATGGCTTGATCTGCTAAATTTCTGGTCAAAACCAGTTGTAAAAAATCAAACGCCTGAGGACCTTTAACTTCAATCTCCCCCATATGGCAGATGTCAAAAAGACCGGCGGCGCTTCTGGTTGTCTTGTGTTCATCAATAACATTGGTGTATTGCACAGGCATGGCCCAGCCGCCAAAATCAATTATTTTGGCCTTTAGAGCGACGTGCTTTTCATATAATGGTGTTTTTTTCAATTTTATTTCACTCCAAGTTTAAAAATAAGCGATAAGAAAAAGAGGATCAGGCATATCGCCACAAAAAGTAACTCTTTTGGAAAGAATTATTCTCCAATACAATACGATTGCAATGAAGGTATTGGATTTTTAACATGAAGCTGGCTTCTCCGGGGGGAATTTAATTCGCAGGAAATATCTTCATGACCCCGGGATTTATTACCAGCTTGAGGACTACTACAACTTAGAAGAGATTTCAAGATTTAATCCAATATTACCAGTGGATTAATATTTAAAAAGCTTTTCAAAGAATTGTTGTTTACTTTTGGGATAGTACATGTCGCCTCCGTAATCAACAATCAGTTTGCCATCCAAATGATCAATTTCATGTTGAATAACGCGGGCGACAAAATCTTCATATCTTTTGTTAACTTTTTCTCCTTTGGCGTCTAGTGCGCGCACTTTAATTTCAGGGAAGCGACTTACTTCAATCTGAATTTCAGGACAGGATAGACAACCTTCAGGCATCGTTATTTTTTCACCTCGCGCTTGATTGATCCGCGGATTAACCATCACTTCGATGTCGCAGGCATTTTTTATCCTGCCTTTTTCTTCAAATCCTTTGTTGCGGAAAACAATTACTCTTTTATTAATGCCTATTTGCGGTGCGGCCAATCCTACGGCCTCATCTTTCTTTTCCAAAAAGGAATCTATTAATGTCTGTATTATTTCCCGCGATTCTTTATCCAGTGGCACGGGCAATTCGACGGATTTCTTTCTCAGGATAGAAGTATCCTTAGGGTTTTCTCCCTCATCATTCCATAGTGTTAAAACTCTTTTGGATGACATAAAACTTCACTTAAAAAATTATTTTGGAGCCATTTACCACCTATTGTGCATTATTTCAAGGAATTGTAGCTTGCAATTATCATAAGTCTTTTGCTAAACAATATACAGGCTAAATTTTGTAAAAATCTAATTTGCAAGGATATGTCTTTGATTAATCAAATTGTTACCTACATGGCAAAACGGGAGTTTGCCCGCTCGTTAAAATTTGAAGAAGGAACGTCTCCGGAATTGCCCTCCTGTAACGATGAAAAACAGCGGCTCCTTTATATTCACATTCCTTTTTGTGAAGAACTCTGCCCCTACTGTTCCTTTCACAGGATAACCTTTGAAAAAACCATAGCCAAAAGATATTTTAATGCTTTGCGCCGCGAGATCAAGATCTATCGCGAAAAAGACTATAAATTCAAGGGCATTTATGTAGGCGGAGGCACCCCGACCGTGCTTATTGATGAACTGGCGGAAACTCTAAACTTGGCGCGGGAAGTTTTTTCTGTAACGGATATATCCGTAGAAACAAATCCTAATCATTTAAATTCAAAGAATATTGAAATTTTACAACAAAGCGGCGTCAAAAGGCTTTCCGTGGGAGTGCAAACATTCAATGACGATCTGCTTAAGACAATCGGACGCTATGACAAATACGGTTCGGGCAAGACTATTGTGGAGCGGCTTAAAAATACACAAGGCTGCTTTGATACCTTAAATGCCGACATGATTTTTAATTTCCCCGGACAAACATCCGAAATGCTCGACGCGGATTTAGCGATTCTGTTAAATCTAAATATGGAACAGGTTACCTTTTACCCTTTGATGATTTCCGCCTTAACGCGAGAAATAATGGGAAAAACCATAGGAAATGTTGATTTTAGAGGCGAAGAAAAATTATACAAACTGATAGTAAGACGTCTGAAAAATAATTATGATTTTTCTTCGGCCTGGTGCTTTTCCCGCAAAAGAACTCTGATTGATGAATATGTTGTTGACTACGACGAATATGCCGGCCTAGGCAGCGGCGCTATCGGCTATTTGCGCGGAACCTGTTATTCCAATACTTTTGATATAGCAGAATATATCGCTTCTCTGGAACAGGGAAAACTACCATTGCAAGCTTCCCGCAAGTTTGATCTTCACGATCAAATGAGTTATGATTTTATGATGAAATTATTCAGCACAAAACTGGATATCACGGCGTTGCAGGAAAAATATAACGGTAAGTTTTTAAATACTTTATGGAAGGAAATAGCCGCCTTTGAAATCGTCAGGGCTTTCCGTTATTTTCCACCTTATTTGCATTTAACGCCTCGCGGCCATTATCTCTGGGTGATAATGATGCGGGAATTTTTTATTGCTGTAAATAATTTTCGCGATTATTGCCGCAAACAGGCCGGCATTGTATAACTTTTCTCAAAAGGTAATGCTTTTATGAATGAATTCAATAAAGAAATGTTGAAGCAATTGCCGAAAATTGACGAAGTTCTTCTGATTCTGGAAAAACAGGGTATTTATGATCTGGCGCCGCGCGATATTATCAAGGAAACCTGCCGGACGGTTGTGCAGAATTTGAGAGAAACGATTGTAAATTCTAAGAAAAAGATTCCCGCAGAATCTTGTTCTGATGTAGCAACTGTGGCCCTGGAAGTGGAAAGATTAATAAAAGGATTATACCGCTATAGTTTACGCCGCGTAGTTAACGCCACAGGTGTCATCCTGCACACTAATCTTGGCCGCGCGCCTCTTTGTGCTGAAGCCTTGCAAAGAATTATAGAAGTTGGCAGAGGCTATTCCAATCTGGAGTATGATTTGGTTAAGGGTGAACGCGGCCAGCGCTACGCTCATGTAAACAAGTTAATATGCACTCTTACCGGAGCGCAGGACGCATTAATCGTCAACAATAATGCCGCAGCCGTTTTGCTTGTCCTCAACACTCTGGCCGACGGGAAAGAGGCGATAGTATCGCGGGGCGAACTCATTGAAATCGGCGGCGAATTCCGTATTCCGGAAATTATGCACAAAAGTGCCTCCCGCTTACGCGAAGTGGGAACGACCAACCGCACCCGTATTGGCGATTACGAAAAAGCCATCAATGCCGATACCGGCTTAATTTTAAAAGTGCATACCAGCAATTTCCGCATCGTCGGTTTTACCGAAGAAGCGGATATAGAATCGCTGGTTGCTCTGGGAAGGAAAAGCGGTATTCCGGTAATGGATGATTTGGGAAGCGGCTGCCTGATAGACCTTGACCAATACGGCCTTCAGCATGAACCCACTGTGGGCGAAACGCTCGCTGCAGGTGTTGACGTTGTAACTTTCAGCGGCGATAAATTGCTGGGTGGCCCTCAAGCCGGAATCATTGTCGGCAAAAAAGAAATTCTGGAAATAATCAGGAAAAATCCCTTAAACCGCGCTCTCCGAATCGATAAATTCACATTGGCCGCCCTGGAAGCCACGTTAATGCATTATCTTAATCCTGCTTCAGCGGTGAAGAAATTAAGGGCATTGAAAGCGTTGACAGAATCCGCTTCCTCGGTTAAAAAACGCGCTCTTAAACTCATGACTCAATTGCAAAAGGGGAATTTTGATTCACTGAAATTTTCTATACACGAAGATTTCGCGGCAGCCGGTGGCGGGTCTTTGCCCACGCAAAAGATTCCAACTGTTTTAGTCGCCGTTAGAAACAAAAAAATGCCGGCAAGCAAAATGGAAGAAAAATTGCGCAAGTTGGAAGTGCCGATCATCGTCAGAGTAGATAAGGATGAGATATTGATTGATTTGCGGACCGTTGCCGAGGATGAATTTGCCTTCATCATCGAAGGTTTGAAACAATTAATATCCAATTAAGGAACCTTCTCCATCCTTTTTTTTTTCCTCCCCTCGGGGGAGAAAAAAATACCGGATACCGGCCTGCGCCGGTATGACAATTTTAAAAAGGATAATGACAAAAGTTAAAGTATTAGCGGAGTAATAATTTGGCCATTTTAAACGAGCAATCTGTAAAGATAAGCTTTACGATAAACAAAAGTCAAATCGGCCAAAGGCTTGATATTTTTCTGTCGTTAAGCGACGCGGCAATTTCCCGTTCGCATGTCAAACAGGTTATCGAAAAAGGCGATGTGCTGATTAACGGCAAGGCGCCGAAAGTAAGCCAACGCCTCAAAGATGGCGATGTCATTATCCTGACTCAAAGGCCGCCTGTGGAAGCTGCGGCTACTCCGCAGGAAATACCTCTTGATATTGTTTACGAAGACGAGGCCATTATTGTGATCAATAAACCGGCGGGAATGGTAGTGCATCCGGCGCCGGGCAACCCTGAAAATACTCTGGTTAATGCCCTGCTCTTTCATTGCCGCGATTTATCGGGAATAGGCGGCGTCCTCAGGCCGGGCATAGTGCACAGACTGGATAAAGACACATCAGGCCTGATTGTGGCGGCAAAATCGGATGACGCACATCGTCATCTCTCATATCAATTTGAAAAACATGAAGTGCAAAAAAAATATCAGGCACTGGTCTGGGGCAACATGAAAGATAATCAGGGAGAAATAGTAAAACCGGTTGGCAGGCATACTGTTGACCGTAAAAAGATGTCCACAAAAACCAAGAGGGGTAGAGACGCACTCACTTTCTGGAAGGTGAGCGAACGTTACGGCATGGCTACTCTGCTGGAGGTTGAAATCAAGACCGGACGCACTCATCAAATTCGTGTGCACTTGTCTGATCTCGGTTACCCGATTATCGGAGATACCGTTTACGGCAACTCCGCCAAAATCCGCGCTATTGCCGAACCCCTGCTGAAGGCCCGGCTGAAAGAATTTAACCGGCAGGCTCTGCATGCCGCGCATCTTTCTTTTATTCATCCGACAAGTGGCAAACGGGTGGTATTTAAAGCGGACATGCCTCAGGATATGGCTGATTTGTGCGCGCTGCTGCGTTTAAATATTCATTCTATTAATTGAAACACTACTGACCGGAATGATAAATTGAGGTAGAAAAAATGTTTCATCTGAGTAAAAAACATTCCATACAGTATTATGAATCTTCATTTTTGAGCGGATGTGATTTTTTAACTCATGCTTTCTGCACCAGACTAGGCGGCGCATCGGAAGAAGATTACGCATCTCTGAACATGAGCTTCAAGGAAGGTGATTTGGAAAGTATAGTTTTACAGAACTGGAACAGTCTTGCGATGGCGTTTGGCATACCGCTGGATCAGTTTATCACCCTAAATCAGGTTCATGGAGATGATATTTTTGTCATTAAACCTTATGGTGAGTATTTGCCAATGGATGGCGTTCTGAATTATGATGCCATTGTCACCAACCGCCAGAATCTTGCTATTTGCATCAAGACTGCCGATTGCGTGCCGGTATTTATTGTTGACCGGGTAAAAAAGATCATTGCCGCGGTTCATGCGGGCTGGAAGGGCACCGCGC
>Ga0326727_10003596_pt1 | contig 49088 bp, 44 predicted proteins | sample MB2enrmetagenome_FD_207643 | JGI IMG/M metagenome (GOLD analysis project Ga0326727, IMG submission 207643) | Lab enriched peat soil microbial communities from McLean, Ithaca, NY, United States - MB29MY | ecosystem: Environmental > Terrestrial > Soil > Wetlands > Peat | place: USA: New York... | reverse complement strand
CTTTCGGGTTCGACCTCGCCAGCACTTTCGTGATCGCCGCCGTCAGCGTCGTCTTCCCGTGATCGATGTGCCCAATCGTCCCGATGTTCATGTGCGGCTTCGATCTGTCGAATTTTTCCTTGGCCATGGTCCTCTGTCCTCAATTAGAAAAAATCGTCTTTCCTACTGCCCCACAACTCGCCCCTGCACTCGGGCGATGACCTCTTCTGAAATCGACGGCGGAGTCTCTTCGTAGCGCAGGAAGTGCATCGTGTACGAAGCGCGGCCCTGCGTCCTGGAACGCAAATCCGTCGCGTAGCCGAACATCTCCGCCAGGGGAACCTTGGTGCGAATGATCTGCGTGGAGCCGCGCTTTTCCATGCCTTCGATGTGGCCGCGCCGCGCGCTCAGGTCGCCCAGAACATCACCCATGTATTCCTCGGGGACCACCACTTCCACCTTCATCACCGGCTCCAGCAGCACCGGCTTGGCCCTGCGGACGGCTTCCTTGAAGCCCAGCGAGCCCGCAATCTTGAAGGCGATCTCAGAAGAATCGACTTCGTGATACGAGCCGTCGGTGAGGGTTACCGAGACGCCGTTCATTTCATAGCCGGCGAGGGCGCCGGATTCCATCGCCTCGCGCACGCCTTCATAAGTGGGCCCGATGTATTCCCTCGGAACCACACCGCCCACGATTTCGTCGCGAAACAGCAGCTTCAATTCCGCATCAAACTTGTTGGTGTTTTTCTTCTTGGTCAGCTCGGCGATGGCGTTAAGGTCGGGATGCGGGAGGGGATCAACTCGCAGAAAAACGTGGCCATACTGGCCTCGGCCGCCCGTCTGCCGCACGTACTTCCCTTCTCCCTCGGCGGAAGCCATGATGGTCTCGCGGTAGGCCACCTGGGGGCGACCCACGTTGGCCGCCACGCTGAACTCCCGCACCATGCGATCCACTAGAATCTCAAGGTGCAATTCGCCCATGCCTGATATCAGGGTTTGGCCGGTGTCGGGGTCGGTGTGAACTTTGAAGGTGGGGTCTTCCTGCGTCAGTTTCGACAGGGCGTTCCCTAACTTCTCCTGGTCCGCCTTGGTCTTAGGTTCAATGGCCACTGAGATCACGGGAGCCGGAAAATCCATGGACTCGAGGACGATGGGGTGGGCCTCATCGCAAATCGTGTCGCCGGTTGAGACGCTCTTCAGACCCACGGCCGCGGCGATATCTCCCGCGAACACTTCCGAGATCTCTTCGCGCTTGTTGGCGTGCATCTGCAAGAGCCGCGAAATGCGCTCCCGGCGGTCGCGGCGGGGGTTGTAGACTGAGTCCCCCTTCTGCACTCCCCCGGAATAAACCCGCATAAACGCAAGCTGGCCGACGTAGGGGTCGGTCATGATCTTGAACACCAAAGCGGCGAACGGATCTTCATCCGAAGCCTTTCGAGTCAAGATTTTCTCTTCGTCGTCGGGCGCCGTGCCCTCAATCGGGGGAACGTCAAGCGGTGAGGGCAGGTAATCAACCACCGCATCGAGCAGCGGCTGAACGCCTTTGTTCTTGAAAGCGGCTCCGCAAAGCACGGGAAAGGCCTTCATGGCGATGGTCGCTCGCCGCAGTCCAGCTCGAAGATCTTCCTCCCCTATGGCTTCGCCGTGGACGTACTTCTCCATAATGGGCTCGTCCACTTCACCCAGCGCTTCGATCATCTGCTCGCGAAACCGCTGCGCCTTCTCCTGGTGTTCGACCGGAATCTCGACATCGTCAAAGCCCGCTCCCAGCGTCTCTTCCTTCCACACGATGGCGCGTTGCCTGACCAGGTCAATGATCCCCTCGAAAACGTCTTCCGCGCCCAGAGGCAGTTGGACGATTACAGGATTGGCATGGAGCTTGGAGCGGAGCTGGCTGACGCAGGTTTCAAAGTCCGAGCCGACGCGGTCCATCTTATTCACAAAAACGATGCGCGGCACCCGGTACTTGTCCGCCTGCCTCCAAACCGTTTCCGTCTGAGGCTCCACGCCCTCGACCGCACCTAAAATGGCAATCGCTCCGTCAAGCACCCGGAGCGACCGTTCAACTTCCGCCGTAAAATCCACGTGGCCCGGCGTGTCAATAATATTAATTCGGATATCGTTCCAAAAACAGGTGGTAGCAGCGGAGGTAATGGTGATGCCGCGCTCCTGCTCCTGTTCCATCCAATCCATGACCGCCGTGCCTTCGTGCACTTCACCCATCTTGTACGTCCGGCCGGTGTAATACAGGATGCGCTCGGTCGTCGTCGTCTTCCCGGCATCGATGTGGGCCATGATGCCGATGTTCCGGGTTTTTTCGAGCGGCGTCTGACGCGGCATAGATCCTTCCACGAACAGCAACGGCCGTCCTCCTGGCACTCTCGGACCAGGATGCTGCCCCCAGCAGCCTATTGATCGTTTAAGCCGCCTGCGGCGGCCTCAAAGCGGATCGTGGGCCAGGGTGGTCCCACCTCCCGCCATGACCAAGGTTACCAGCGGTAATGGGCAAAAGCCCGATTGGCTTCGGCCATGCGGTGCGTGTCGTCCCGTTTCTTGATGGCGCCACCGCGGTTGTTCGCAGCGTCCAGCAACTCCGCGGCCAGCTTCTCCACCATGGACTTCTCGCCCCGCTCCCGCGCGTAGCTGATAAGCCAGCGGAGACTTAACGAGGTTTGACGATTCCGATTGACTTCCACCGGCACCTGATAGTTCGCCCCACCCACGCGGCGGGTCTTCACTTCCAGGGTCGGCTTGACGTTCTCCACCGCCTTCTTGAAGATCTTCAGCGGATCATCATTGGCTCGCTGTTGAATCAACCCGAAGGCGTCGTACACGACCTTCTGGGCGACGCTCTTCTCGCCCATCATCATGACGCAGTTCACTAACTTCTGAACCAGTGGGCTGCCGTGAACCGGATCGGCGCTTACCTCTCGATGCTCAGTTGTACCTTTTCGAGGCATAAATAGTTGTCAGTCGTCAGTTATCAGTTCTCAGTTAAAGCTGTCAGCTTTCAGCTCTCAGCTTCTTGCCTAAAGTGGCAGGTCAGGAGTCTCTCGGATCTTCGACCACCTGCCCATCTGCCCATCTGCCTACTGCCTGCTCTTCAGCTTGCCTTAGGCCGCTTGGCCCCGTACTTGGACCGCCCTTGCCGGCGATCCGTCACGCCCGCAGAATCCAGCGTCCCGCGGATCACGTGATAGCGAACTCCGGGTAGATCTTTGACGCGGCCGCCCCGGATCAAAACGATTGAGTGTTCCTGCAAATTGTGGCCGACGCCCGGAATATACGTCGTCACTTCCATCGCATTCGTCAGCCTGACGCGCGCCACCTTCCGCAATGCCGAGTTCGGCTTCTTGGGCGTCTGGGTATACACTCGAACGCACACTCCACGCTTCTGCGGACAGCCTTCCAGCGCCGGGCTGGATGTTTTGTACCTCGGCTGCTTCCGGCCGAGTCGAACCATCTGACTAAAAGTTGGCATTCCGGGGCCTCTCTCCCACCCCCGCAACGGGTATCTTCTGCGACTGCCTCTGTATGGACCCGAACAAGGCCTACAGTCGATCCTTACAAATGTAGCAGACCGGCAAAAAATTTGTCAAGCAACTTACAAACGTTTGCAGTGCGGCAGCGAAGCTGTCGGCTTCCGACGCGGCAGAACGACTCGTTTCTTGGTGTCATTCCGAGGAGCGGCAGGCGACGAGGAATCCCGCAGTGCCTTAAAAACATTCAGAGCGAGATCCTTCGCTCCGCTCAGGATGACAGCGAAGGGCTCGGAATGACAATCCGAGGGCGCTATCGCATCTCAAGGATTTCCTTCTCCTTGGACTTGCCCACACTTTCCAGCCTTTCCATCGTATCGTCGGTCAGCTTCTGAATCTCTTCCAGGCCTCGCCGCTCATCGTCTTCGGATATTTTCTTGTCCTTGAGCAGTCTCTTCAGTTCTTCGTTCGCGTCCCGGCGAATATTGCGGGCCGCCGTCCGGTGATTTTCCAAAACCTTGTGGAGGTGCTTCACCAGTTCCTTCCGCCGCTCTTCCGTAAGTGCCGGAATGGGAACTTTCAGGATCTTTCCATCGTTGACCGGATTCAATCCCAACCCCGAAGATCGAATCACCTTCTCGATCGCCGGCAACAAACTCGGGTCCCAGGGCTGCACCGTCAGCAAGGTAGGATCGGGAATCCCCAAAGTCGCCACCTGGTTCAGGGGTGTGGGCGTACCGTAATACTCCACCTTCAGATGCTCCAGCAGGCCGGTTGAGGCGCGGCCCGTGCGCAAAGTGGCAAGTTCCGCGCGTAAGTCCTCCGCGGCTTTCGTCATGCGCGTTCGAGTTCCTGCGACAGTCTCCTTGATCATCTTCTGCCCGCCTTTCCGGGCGTGCGCTCAACGGGATACGAGTGAACCAATCTTTTCGCCGAGCACGACACGCTTGAGATTGCCTGGAACGTTAAGATTGAAAATGATAATCTGTACGCTGTTATCCATGCACATCGAAATAGCGGTCGTATCCATCACCTTCAGCCGGCGCGAGAGCACATCCAGATAATTAATGCGCGAAAACATCTTGGCTTCCGAAACCTTTTGCGGGTCCGCATCGTAGACGCCGTCGACCTTGGTGGCCTTCAGGATCACGTCCGCCTTGATCTCGATGGCCCGCAGGGCCGCAGCCGTATCCGTGGAAAAATAGGGGCTGCCGGTTCCGGCCGCAAAAATCACCACCCGGCCCTTCTCCAGGTGGCGCACGGAGCGGCGGCGGATGAAGGGCTCCGCGACCTCCCGGATCTCGATCGCCGTGGTCACCCGCGTGTGGCAGCCGAGTTTCTCCAAGGCGTCTTGCAGCGCCAAGCCGTTAATCACCGTGGCCAGCATTCCCATCTGGTCCGCGACCACCCGGTCGATCCCGGACTCGGAAGCCGCCACTCCCCGAATAAAGTTCCCGCCGCCCACCACGATGCCGATCTGCACTCCCAGCTTCCGAACTTCGTCAACTTCTCCGGCAATGCGGGCCGCCATCGCGGGGTCGATCCCGAAGCCCTGCGTTCCTATCAGCGCTTCACCGCTCAATTTCAGCAGAATGCGGCGAAAAACCGGAGCACTCATGCGCTTGGCATCCCTTCACCCACCTTGAAACGCGCGAACCGGCGCACCGTGATATTCTCGCCGAACTTGGCGATCTTGGAGGCGATCAACTCTCCGATGGTCATGGCGCCGGTGGTATCCTTGATGAAGTGTTGTTCGTACAGACAGGCTTCCTCGTAGAATTTCCCCAGCCTGCCCTCCACGATGCGATCCAGCACCGCCTCGGGTTTGCCCGAAGCGGTCGCCTGCTCCTTCAGGATTTCCTTTTCCCGCTGGAGAACCTCTTCCGTCACGTCATCCTTGCGAATGAAGCGAGGATCGGTGGCGCAGACCTGCATGGCCAGATCGTGGACCAATTGCTGGAACTCCTCATTGCGGGCCACGAAGTCAGACTCGCAATTCACTTCGATCAGCACTCCCATCTTCCCGCCCGCGTGGATATAGCTCCCCACGACGCCTTCGGAAGTTACACGACCCGCTTTCTTGGCCGCGAGCGCCTGGCCGCGTTTCCTGAGGATCGTGAAGGCCTTTTCCTGGTCGCCCCCCGCCTCTTCCAAGGCTTTCTTGCACTCCAGCATGGGAGCGCCGCTGATCTCGCGCAGTTTCTTGACTAGCTCGGCGGATACACTCATCCGTTTACTTCCTCCGCACAGCACAAAATTCGGCGCAGCCTCCCGGCCCGCCTTTTTCTGATTCTTGGTTTGAATTCACCGGCAGTCAAGGGCCGCAGACCTGCAACCGCAGGCCTGTTCTACCCGGGCATGTTAGACCTCCGGGGTGCCTTCGCCGTCCTCTCCCTTGCGTGGACGTCCCTTCGGCTCCAGTCCCTTGCGCCGGAGCTTAGGGACACGCACCCGGCCGTCGGCGCTCTCCTCCGCCGCCAGAACGGCGGGAGAAAGGTCAATCCCTTCTTTCCCCGCAAACAACTCTTCGCCAGGCTGGGCCTCCCCTTGCAGCGCCTCCGCGGCGGCCAGGCGCTGAGCTTCCAACTCCTCGGCCGCTTTCTCTGCCGCGATCTTCTCTTCCTCCATTTGCTTGTCCAAGGCGGCCTGGTGCCCTTCCATAATGGAATCGGCGATTCTCGAGGTAAAGAGCCGGATGGCGCGCAAGGCATCATCGTTGCCGGCTATCACGTAATCGACCAAGTCCGGGTCGCAGTTCGTATCGACGATCGCTACCACCGGGATGCCGAGTTTCCGCGCTTCCTGAACGGCGATTTCCTCTTTGTGGGAATCCACCACGAAGAGCGCCCCGGGGAGTTCCGGCATTTCCTTGATGCCGGAAAGATTCTGTTCCAGATGGTGGCGCTCACGCTCCAGCCGCTGAACCTCTTTCTTGGTCAGCAGATCGTAGCGGCCATCCTTGCTCATCTCCTCGAGTTCTTTGAGGCGCGTAATGGATTTTTGAATCGTCGAGTGGTTGGTCAGCAAGCCCCCCAGCCAGCGGTGGTTGACATAGAACATGCCACACCGGGCTGCCTCCTCAGCAATGGCTTCTTGCGCCTGGCGCTTGGTGCCCACAAACAGCACCGTCTTGCCCTCGCGCGCCAGGTCGGTAAGGAATTTGGCCGCCTCTTTGAACAGCTTCAGCGTCTTTTGCAGGTCAATGATGTAAATCCCGTTGCGTTCCCCGTAGATGTATTCCTTCATCTTGGGGTTCCAGCGGCGCGTCTGGTGGCCGAAGTGGACTCCGGCTTCCAGGAATTCCTTCATCGTTATATTCGCCAAAAACTCCTCCTCTTAATTCACTCTGTCATCCTGCTAATTCACACTGTCATCCTGAGCGAAGCGAAGGATCTGCATTTATTCACCCCTTAACGGAACTGCAGATCCTTCGCTTCGCTCAGGATGACAGGCCTGGCAGACCGGGTGCAGGGTCGACCTTTGTAATTCCCCAACGCGAGCGGCCACAAGGGCCGCCCCGTACGGGCACGCCATGGCGTGCCCCTACCGTTTCGAGAATTGGAACCGCTTGCGCGCGCCCTTCTGGCCGTACTTCTTCCGTTCCTTGGCGCGCGGGTCCCGAGTCAGAAACCCGCCCTGTCGAAGACGCGGGCGGAGTTCGGGATTGAAAATGATCAGCGCACGCGCGATGCCCAACTTGGTTGCGCCCGCCTGGCCGTGCACCCCGCCGCCCCGGGCATTGACCAGGATGTCGAACTTCCCCGCCAGTTCGGTGCTGACCAGCGGCTGCTGGATCTCCGCGCGCAGAGCCTCGGAGGGAAAGTAACTGTCGAAACCACGCCGGTTGATCTTCAGCTTCCCGTCGCCGGGCCTAAGAATCACTCGGGCTACAGACCTCTTGCGACGTCCCGTCGCCCTGTACTCAGCAAACTCTGTCACAAATACTCCTATCCGTGTTTGGATTCCGAGCGCGACGAACTACCGCGCTAGGGAAATCGGTTCAGGGGATTGTGCGGTGTGCGGATGCGTGCTGCCTACGTAGACTTTCAACCGCCGAGCCAGCCGGGAATGCATCCGAGTCTTGGGCAGCATGCCCAGAATCGCTTCCCGAAGCAAGCTCTCCGGCTTCTTTTCAAAGATCTCTCGCGCTCTGATCTCTTTCAAACCGCCCGGATATCCCGTAGTATGCCGATAGATTTTATCGTCCAGCTTCTTGCCCGTCAGGCGAATCTTCTCGGCATTAACGATAATCAACCCGCTACGATGATCTTGATGCGGCGTGTAGTCCGGAGAGTCCTTCCCCGTCAGCACTAGAGCCGCGCGCGCGGCCAAGCGCCCCAACACCCACCCCTCAGCATCAACTAACCGCCAGTGTATTCTTCCCCTGCCCGCCTTCGCAAAATAGGTTCCCACTCCACACTCCAGTGTACGTTGCCAACCACAAATGTCCTATTATACTTCATCTAACCTTTTTTTCAACAACCTTTTTTGATTTTTCGTGTGGCGAGCATCATACCAGGCCTTCATCAACAAAATGAATTTCGAATCGCTTGTTGGTAATGAATAGCACGACCACGTCGCTGGCCGCCGTCGCGCCGTGCTCCATCAACATGCCCTCCGGGAACCAGACGAATGCGCCCGGCCCATGGCTGCCCTGGTGAGTGACCAGCGTGCCTTCTAACACGTAGATCCCGTGGCCGCAGGGATGAGTGTGCCACGGTGTCTTGAAGCCCGCTGGGTATCGAACCAGCCTGATCTCCATGCCCGTATCCGGATCCTGAAGCAGCAGCTTGCGAAAGTTGCTTTTACCTGCGGCGGCCATATACCGCTCTTCCCAAGGCATGGCGGTTGTGTCGATGGCGATCATCTCATCTTGTGGCACGTTTTTTCTCCGGTAGCCAGAATCGACAATTCAAAGTTCCACGCAGGGAGTTTATCACCGCGATTCCCACCCGGACAAGTCGGGCGGCCGGATGGCAGTGTCCTGAGAAGTAGCGCCGACCTTAAGAGCCCGCCATGGGCGAAGGCTCGGTAAATGCTGGCCTAAAGGCCAGCGAGCGCTACGCCGGAACCGGGACGCCACCGGCGGGAACACCCGGTAGGTTACTAAGTGGACGTGGCATGAAGTTATGTAAGTTTTTAACTGAGGTATCGGTACCTTAGTTTCTTGACAAGGGAGGCCGTCCGTGATTGAATCACCTTGCTGCCCGTCCTGTGCGCGTGGCACAGGGCGCGTGCAGAGGAACGTGCCTCTAACTCGTCGCTGAAACACTCTCCAGAAGCCTGGAGGGCTGGAAGAGTCTGGCTCGCTCGCCGTGGAAGAGTGCGTCACCTCGGGTTGCGAAAGTCCACCCGGAAGAGACGGTGACGTCTATACTGACGCCCGGCTAGGTTGCAAACACATTAGAGTATTCCACAAACGGAGGTGGATAGTGAGTAGAAATAAGCTGATTCTGGTGAGTCTGGCGGGAATGTTCATGTTGGCGCAATCACTCTACGCACAGACGCGTGGCGTGCCATACACGCTTGCTTTGTATGACCATACTGGATTCGAATATTGTGACGGTTTAACCGTGACCGTCGGAACGAACGGCTTTGTCACTGGGACGCATAATAATTGGGCCTGCACGGGCATGCAGACTTGGGTCGACGGCATTACCAGTCTACCTGTGGGCAAATTTGACGGCAAACCATATGTAGCCATTGGACCCATATCCTTGGCCGATAATTATGGGGTGACTGAACTTGATAATAGCGCCGCGACATTTTATCTGAACTTCGCCACTAGCACCTGGAGCTTTTATGTGGAAAGCTCCGGTACGGGGCCCGAGTTTCAGACGAACGAGGGCTACTTCGAATTTGTGGAGCCGGGAGTAACTTCCGGTTCAAAGAGCCTTATTGCCTCGAAGAGCCCGCAGTTGTTGGTCACTGAGCCCATCTTCAACATCTCCGGTTATCCCACGGGATCGTATGAGATCGTGATTTGGGACAGTACTCATACGATCGAGTATTGCGACTTTCTCCAACTAACGGCGTTCGGCGACCTGGTGGGTGGGGTCCACAATTTAACGACCGGTTGCGGCTTCCCAGCTAATGCCCCAACGGGTGGCAACTATACGTATCTGCCGTCCGGCATTGAGGTTGTCAACACTCCCAGTGGCCCTATGGGGGTGACAGGAGGTCGGGGCCTCCTGGTGACAGACAACGAAGGGTCGATAGACTTTGGTGTAGACGTGACCCTCAATTGGTACTTTGACTTTCAGTCCAATAATTGGGCGGTTTACGCGACGTACGGCACAACACCCCTCCTGCTCGATAATTGGGGGACTTTCGAAGTCTTCGAGGTTGACCCGCTCACGGGAGAGACGGCGCCACACCCCATTAGCGGAACACCGAGCTATATACCGCTCACCAAGTGACGATCCATTGCGGTTGACGGCGGGCGTGGGCGATAGGGACTTCTCTGAAATGCGTGGAGTCGATCTGTGCCTGCCGGTCCTAGAACGCTTTTTGTGACGTAGAGGCCTCGGCCGATCGTGATTATACACACGTGGCGGAGTTGGTGTTTGAATCTGCCGGAGCCCCACAAAACGATGCTGAGACCCGCTGCCTGTCCCTGTCGGCAGGTCTGCGATTTGCGTGCCGTGTAGCGGGGGCGCTTGGGCTTCACCAACCTCGCGGCCGGGACTCGGCGAAGCATTGGGGACGGGGAAGTTAACGAGCCTACGACGAAAGCCCCTCAGGCCGCACTTCCGCCAGCAATCCCGGCCAGTCCGCCCAGCGCTGCGGCGAGCCCCGCTGACGCAACTACCCTCCCAGGGTGCAGTGGAAGCGCTCCACCTTCCCCTGCGTCTGGGGATGGGCGATGCGCCCATAGTGCAGGCCGGTCCCTTGCTCAATCAACTGCACCGACAGCCAAGTCAGACTCCAACCGTTCAGCTCCGACCACCACAGCGACCCGCGATCCATCAGCATCCCCTGCGGCGCTCCGTAAGTTCGAAAGGTCTGGACCAGACACGGCCAGGCCTGGGCAACACTCAAGGCCGGCAGGGCGTACTGCCTCACCACGTAGCGGCTGTGATCGTCCAGCAGGGTCACGGGATGGCACTCGCGCTCTGGCACCGGATACTTTCCCTTGCTGTCCATCTGCCACAGTTCGTTCGCCTCCGAGCGCTGGAAACGCTGCGGCGCCGCCCCATGCACCATTTCGCTCAGCAACCCGCGCCGCTCCAAAATGCGGTGCAGAGTTCGCACCGGCACCAGCACCCGTTGTTCGTCGCGCAACACCACGTGCAACTTCTTCGCTCCCCAGCCGGTCTGCTGCCGCAGGGCGGCCACACGTTCTTCTCTTTCCGCCTCCGTGCGCCGGGGACTGTGCCTCGGACGCCGACTCTGCTCGCGCAAGGCGGCGAAACTTCCGCTCCCCTGGTACCGGCCCCGCCACAAGTACCCCGTGGGCCGCGAAATCCCAAACTCGCGGCACAGACTGCTCATCCTTTCCTTCCCACTCAAGGCTCGAATCACAAATCGCATCAGGTGCTCGTCCAGGTTCACCTTGTTCCACGGCATCCTACGCGGCCTCCACCCCGTGGCCACGTACTATACCGCCCTCCCCGGTGTAAAGGATGTCCTGGCAACGAGTGTAAAGGACGTCATGGCACCATACACTAAAGGCCGGCGCTACGCCGGAACCGGGACGCCACCGGCGGGAACACCCGCTAGGTTACTAAGTGGACACGGCATGAAGTTATGTAAGTTTTTAACTGAGGTATCAGCACCTTAGTTTCCTTGACAAGGGAGGCCGTCCGTGATTGAATCACCTTGCTGCCCGTACTGTGCGCGTGGCACAGGGCGCGTGCAGAGGAATGTGCCTCTAACTCGTCGCTGAAACACTCTCCAGAAGCCTGGAGGGCTGGAAGAGTCTGGCTCCCTCGCCGTGGAAGAGTGCGTCACCTCGGGTTGCGAAAGTCCACGCGGAAGAGACGGTGACGTCTATACTGACGCCCGGCTAGGTTGCAAACACATTAGAGTATTCCACAAACGGAGGTGGATAGTGAGTAGAAATAAGCTGATTCTGGTGAGTCTGGCGGGAATGTTCATGTTGGCGCAATCACTCTACGCACAGAAGAGTGGCCTGACATACACGATTATTTTCGAAACTCCTTCAGGAGTACCGTATTGTGACGGTATGACCGTGACCGCCGGAGCGAACGGCTTTGTCACTGGGACCCACAATAATTATGACTGCGACGGCAGTCAGACTTGGGCTGACGGCATTACCAGTTTACCTATCGGCAAGTTTGACGGCCCGTCACCGTACGGGGAAGCCATCGGACCCGTATCCTTGAACGACAATATTGGGGTGCTTTTGGAAGGTGGTGCCGCCACGACGTACTATCTGAATTTCAAAACTAACACTTGGAGCCTCTATGAGGAAGTCGGTGGCGTCCTGCCCGAGGAAGAGTATAACTACGGCATCTTCTCGGTCGTGGAGGAGGCCGTAACTTCCAAGGCAAGTAGCGCTTCCTGGCAGAAGCGCGCGAACGTGGTCACTTTGCCCTTCGTCGTCGTCTCCGGTTATCCCATCGGAACGTACGCCATCCTGCTGTATGACACTGCTACTGAAGGCGAGTATTGCGACTTTTTCGTACTGACGGCGTACGGCGACCTGGTGGGTGGGATCCACGATTTTGTCGACGGTTGCGGAGAGCCAGCTAATGCCCCAGCGGGTGGCAACTATACGTTTCTGCCTAGCGGCGTTGAGGTTATCAGCACTCCCCAGGGCATTCTCGGGGTGTCAGGAGGTCGGGGCCTCCTAACGACAGACAACGGAGAGGCAATAGACTTTGGATTTGACGGCACCCTCAATTACTACTTTGACTTTCAGTCGAATCTTTGGACGCTTTACTTGGCGGCCGACACAACAGGCCTCCAGCTCATAAATTGGGGGAACCTTGTTGTCTTCGAGGAGGACGTGCTTACGGGAAAGACGGCCGCGCGCCCTGTTGGGGGAATACCAAGCACTACAAAGCACCAGTAGCGATCGATTAAGGTTGACGGCGGGTGTGGGCGATAGAGACTTCTCCGAAATGCGTAGAGTCGATTTGCGCCTGCCCGTCGCAGAAGGCGTTTTGTGACGAAGAGGCTTCGGCCAATCGTGATCATCTAGGTGGCTGAGTTGGTGTTTGAATCTGCCGGAGCCTCACAAAACGATGGTGATAACCGCTGCCTGTCTCGGTTGGCGGGTGTGCCTTGCCTTGCACTGGGAGGACTTGGACTTTGACCACCTCCCTGGCAGAACTCGACGGGGCATTGGGGATGGGGAAGTGAACCAGACTACAACGGAAGCCTCGGAGGCCGCACTTCCCCCGGACCCGGATGCGGCCGGGTGCCCGTTGGCTGGCAAGGCCGGAAGTCGATCCCTGATCCGTCGATGACCACGGGCGGAACCGGTAGGGGCGCGCGGCCATGGCCCCTGCCCCACGCTACCTGTAGGGGCGAGGCGGCGCCTCACCCCTGCTTCTTTGCCGCCCACCCGCGCGTCATCGACGGATTAGGAACACGCCCTACCACCGCAGGGTGCTGCATGAAGTGGCGAGGCGGCGCCTCGCCCCTGCTCCTTTGCCGCCCGCCATCGACGGATTAGGGTCAATTCAAGGCCAGCTCGAATTACGGATGAGTTGTGCGCGCGCATCGTGCCACAGGCGCCGCCCGACGACCTGCCGCTGTTGGAAGCCACGCACCAGTTCGGCGTTTCGCGGCATACGGTATTGCATCGTGTAAAGCGTGGCGAACTCCAAGCTGTGCTGGTAAGGCAGGGACGACGGCGGGGCTTGCGAACGATTGATCCGCAGCAAGAGAGTCCACGCTTATGACACGACCGACCACGCAGGGGATTTCACCGTTCTTTATCGTCAGCAACGTCGATCAAACGATCGCCTTCTACTGCGATAAGCTTGGTTTTGAGACGAGATTCCGGGAGCCGGATTGGAATCCTTTTTTCGCCATCATCGGCCGCGACGGAGCACAACTCTTCGTCAAATCCGACAAAGACGCGCCGCCGCTGCCAAACCCCAAGCGTCATCCCTCCATGCGGTGGGACGCCTATGTCTATGCACCGGACCCCGATGCGCTTGCCGCCGATTTTGCCGGTCATGGCGCAGCATTCAGCGCACCTCTTAAGGATACAGAGGACGGTCTGCGCGGCTTCGAGATTTGCGATCCTGACGGCTACGTCTTGTTCTTCGGGCGACCAAGGTAGCCGGTCGCGGTACAGTTTGATGTAGAGGCGGCTTTACGCCGCCATTTGGCGAGCCCGGCGAGCCGCCTTACCGGTCAAGGAAGGAGATGTCCACTGTGGCAGTTCACCGCGCTACGCACCTTACTGGGATAGCCCCGCAGTTTCTTGTCGATGATCTTGACCGGGCAATTGCGTATTACTGTGACAAGCTTGGCTTCGAGCTCGATTTTAATTATCAATCGTTTTACGCCAGCGTCGCGCGTGACGGATTCGCGATACATCTCAAGCATGCGCCGAAACTAGCCGCGGACAGAGAACACCGGAAACAGAACGAACATCTGGACGCGTATGTTTCCGTGTCGGGCATCCGAGGTTTCTTCAGCGAGTTGGAAATGCGTGGGGCTCAAGTGATCAAGCCGCTTGAAGAAAGACCCTGGGCATGCCTCGATTTTTACGTCGAGGATCCTGACGGCTACATTCTCTGCTTTAGTGAACAGAATACCTGACGCTGCCGAATCGGGCTGTGGTGCGGTTTTATAACAAGCGAGCGAGCAGCGGACGATTCCTTCATTCCCGTTGGGATGCGTGCGATGACGCAATTCCTTCTCGAATACCTGCAAACGGCGGCCAGGCACTGAGGTTTACAGACACGTGTCAACGAATGGCCCCGGCGATCAGGCCCATAAAGCGCGCTTTGCTCTTCCCCCACCAATAGCATTCGCCAGCCGTCTTCGCCGTCAGAAATTGGCCGGAAAAAAGCGGTTACTATATTAATTCCTGCGGCGTTGCACAGCATCCATCTTGTCCGTTGGCGATTTCCCGGAAAACCGACTAGACTTGTCAGGCCGAGCATCGGGAGACCGTTCGAGCTGGTGTTGCGTTACCGAAGAAACTGAAAAAGCCGGCGGTCTGTCACCCTGAGCGCAGCGAAGGGTCTCTGCAGCTGTTTTCTCAGTGAAACTGCGCGGATGCTTCGCTTCGCTCAGCATGACGCCTTAGGCTCGGCACGTTTCACGTATTTGCGCAACGCGACACTGCTTGACCTGGAAGATTCAAAGGGGGTGAGCATGGTGATTCGAAGAGTCGTGCTTACGGTTTGGCTGGCGAGTTGTTGGATCGTGTTGGAGGGTGCCTGCCTGGCGCAGGACGATTCGGCCCGCATGGAGCAGGTGGTTCAATCTTATGTTTCAAGTAAGAAATTCATGGGCTCCGTGCTTGTCGCTCGGGGTGAGACCGTGCTGCTCGATAAGGGGTACGGGTTCGCTAACCTCGAATGGGACATTCCGAACTCGCCCACAACCAAGTTCCGGTTGGGCTCTCTCACGAAGCAGTTCACGGCAGCCAGTATTTTTCTCTTGCAGGAGCGGGGCAAGCTGAAGGTTGATGACCCGGTGAAAAAGTACATGCCCGATGCGCCGCCCGCATGGGATAAGGTGACGATCTATAACCTGCTCACGCACACTTCCGGCGTCCCGAGTTTTACGGGATTCCCCGATTACACTTCCACCGAGGCTATTCCCACTAACCCCGAGAAGCTGGTGGCGCGATTTCGTGACAAACCGCTTGAATTCCAGCCTGGTGAGAAGTGGAGCTACAGCAACTCCGGATACGTCCTGCTGGGGTTTCTGATCGAGAAGATCAGCGGCGAGAGCTACGAGAAGTTCGTGCGGGAGAACATCTTCGGCCCGCTGGGCATGAAGGATTCGGGCTACGACTCGAACTCCGCCATCATCCCGCGGCGCGCGGCGGGTTACGAGCCGGGTGACAGCGGGCCGGCGAACGCAGGCTTCATCCATATGAGCATCCCCTTCTCGGCAGGCGCGCTGTACTCCACCACCGAGGACTTGCTGCGCTGGGAGCAGGGGCTGTTCGGGGGCAAGTTGCTTTCCGCCGCATCGCTGGCCAAGATGACCACACCGTTCAAGGAGGACTACGCGTGCGGCGTGGCCGTGCACACTGTCAGCGGGCACAAGGTGATCGACCACGCGGGAGGGATCGAAGGCTTCGTTACTTTTCTGGCTTATTATCCCGAGGACAAGCTGACGGTGGTGGCGCTGAGCAACCTGACCGGCGACGCACCCTCGGGGATCGTTACCCGCCTGGCCGCGGTAGCGCGCGGCGAGAAGGTGGAGTTGCCTTCGGAGCGGAAGGAGATCACCGTTGCACCCAAGATTTTGGAGCGGTATGTAGGGACTTACCAGCTCGCGCCCAAGATCAACATGATGATCACGCTCGAGGGCGGTCAACTCATGAGCCAAGTCTCGGGTCAGGGCAAGGTGCCGCTGTTCGCCACATCGGAGACCAAGTTTTTTCCCAAGGTTGTGGACGCCGTGATCGAATTCGGCAAGGACGACAGAGGCGCGGGCGCCTACCTGGTGCTGCACCAGGGCGGGCGTGACATGAAGGCGCCGCGTACCAGCGACAAGGTGGTGGAGCGCAAGGAAATCACGGTTTCGCCCAACATCCTGGCGCAATACACCGGCACCTACGAGCTACAACCGGGGTTCGACCTGGTCATCACGCTCGAAGGCGGCCAGTTGATGTCGCAGGCTACCGGGCAGGGCAAAATCCCGCTATTTGCGGAATCGGAAACCAGGTTCTTCCCTAAGGTGATAGACGCCGAGATCGAGTTCTTCAAGGACGACAAGGGCGTGACCCACTTGGTGCTGCACCAGGGCCCGGCGGAGATTAAGGCTCCGCGGAGGTAGATGCAGTTGTGGGCATCGGGGCGGGCGCTTACCTGAAGGTCATGCCGAAGCGGAAGGCTGCGAAACGGGTGAATTGGCAATAGCCATAACGGTTGATGCCGTCCTGGTCCCGAATCTCCAAACGCAGGGCGGCGTGTCTCGCGAGCCAGAGATTGACGCCGCCCCCCACGTTGAACCCGCTCTGAAACTCCGTCCGGTTGCCGAAGTAAAGGCTGTAGCCTCCGCTCACGAAAGGGTCCACCCTCCTGCGACTGTGGGTGCTGAAGAAGTGGTAGGAGAGGTTGACGGAACCCGCTCCGACTGCCTCATTTCCGTTAAAGCTCCAGTTGGGTCCTCCATATCCAAGCTCGATCCCCACGCCCAGGCCACTACTGTGTTCCAAAAGCTCTCCGCCGAAGCCGGTGTTGTTCCCACCCCTTGCGGTAGTACTACAGTTAGGGGGCGGCGTTATCGTTTGGCACGCTGGGCTGGCAAAAAAATTGAAATAATATCGCGTGTTCGACACGATGGGAGCGGCAAAGGAGTAGAACTGCGGCTGAAGAGGGTTATCACCGTTCCCTGCCAGGGCCAGAGTCGGCGGCATCAGCAATAGAATCGTTGAAAAGATGAGTTCCTTCACAGAGCACCTCCGAGAATGACTGCAGACGCGAATATCTACATAGATAGACTTAAGCTCAAACTCTATATACGTAGAGATCGCCTGTCAAGTTACTTTCCCCTTCCCAACCACTTGGCAGGGGCAGGAAAACTGTCCGAGGCAGAGGTCGAAGGAGGGTCAGTTTCGAGTCTTGGGATTCTGATGCGAGGCAAGACCGGCCGGTTCTAGCGCCAGTGGCACCACAAAGCACTGAAAGCCCGATTGGACCTTGCAATTAGAGGCGGGCGGATGTATCTTTGCGGTAGGGCGAAAAATAAAACGGAAATTCTGGTTGCAGACCAAGGCAAGGGGCTGGATGGTTCCCCCCGAAGGAACGAGGAAAGAAATTGCTTTTGGTGGGAGGTCAACGGTGGTATACCGCTGACCGCCGAAAGGCCAAGAAACTAATTCCGGTTAAGGGCAGCGAATCGATTAGTCGGACCAAGGCACCGCTAATCGTCACGTCGAATCTATAATCAGATACTCGAACGATCCTATTTCAAATAAGCTGCACGGCTTGAAATGACCGCTCACGCTTGGTCGACGATCTCGGCGGCGAAATCCTGCATTAATCAAAGGATGGGCCGCCGCGGGCGAATGGGCGCGGCAACACGTACCCTGACGGGAGGAAATTGTTAGTGGGGAGCTCGGGAGATGGGAATCCGGACGAGAAGCAATGGCGGTTCAAGCGGGTTTGCCGCGAAATGAAGATTTAAAACAACAGGAGGCGCATTTATGGCATTGCTTAACCTGAATCTGAATACCAAGCTTCAGCAGCTACAAACAGGAATGGAAACTGTGCTGACCTCGCGACAAGCCGGGGCTGACACGAGCAGAATCGTTCCGCGTTACAGCAATGGCGTGCTGGCGGCCGAAGGGCTTCAGGGCGACGCTTCGCTGGTGGCGGTCGCCCAGCAAGTCAACACGGACCTTAACAACGCGAAGGCCTTAATGAATAAATTGGGGATCACAGACCTGACGAAGGCCCCGGCCGTGACCCTCACCAGCCCGCTCAGAGTTGCGGCTGGGCTATATCACTCGAATCCCGGTTTCACGCCGAATTCAGCAATTCCGGTGAACACCTCGGTGATCATAGCCTCCGCGCTCGATCTGACCAACACAACCCTGACAATCGAATGGCCGATTAATTCTTTGACTATTATCGTCAACACGCTGACTTGCCAGACGAACGCGGTCATTAATTACGACGACTCGGCCGCGTGGAACCCCAAGCCAGCGGCACAAACCAGGGCGGCCAGTGGAGCAAGTTACAACACCACCGTGCATGGCGGCGGCGCGGATGACGGACCGAGCGGCGGAAATGGAGCGACGGGCCAACCTGGCGCCGTCCAAAACCTGGTTCCGCCCGCGGCCCCGAACGTTAGCATTTATGCATTGAATATAAATGGGATGCCGACGATCAACTTACAGGGCTTGAAGGGCGCGCCAGGCAATCCTGGCCAGAACGGCGGCGCGGGGGGAAACGGCGGCGCCGGCAAGAACGGGTCAGATTTCATTGTGGCATGCACCAGCCAGCCCGGACACGGCGGCAATGGAGGCAATGGCGGGAATGGAGGCAATGGCGGAAATGGCGGCCAGGGCGGCAACGGCGGAAACTTCCTGATCGCTACGACCGAGGACAATTGGAACCAGCATTTGCTGAACCAATCATGGAGTATCAATGTTGCCGGCGGCGCGGGCGGAGATCCCGGCTTACCCGGAAGCGGGGGGAGCGGAGGCCAGGGCGGTCAACCGGGCACCCCGGGAGGGGCGGGGCGTTGTAACCGATACCCGCCGGGGTCCGCGGGACACATGGGCGCCACCGGCGGCCAAGGCGGCGATGGCCGTGGCGGCAACACCGGCCTCATAAGCTCCGACATCATCACCGAGGCGGAGTGGGAGGCGGAGATGACTCTGCCTTACCTGAATACGGTCACTCCCAACCAAGGATTCGCGGGCATTTCGGTTAGCGGCAGCGGGATTAATTTTGGTCCCGGGGACACGGCGCTGGTGAATGGGCAAAGCGTGCCGGCCGCCTTTCCCGCGACAGGCCAGGTAACGCTCACGCTGCCAGCCAAGCTGGCAAACGGATTTGCCACGATTGCGATTCGCCGGGCGGCCGACGGAAAGGTGAGCGACCCGGTGAACTTCAACGTGCTGCCCGCTCTCTCCGCCGCGAACGTTACGCCCGCCCTGGGCGTGGTGCCGATGCTCGGACAACCGGGCACGCAAGTGACGATTACGGCCGACGGCCTGGTGGCTGGAAGCACGGTAACCTTTGGAGCCGACCAGCCCATTGTTCTGACACCGGCGTCGGCGTCGTCGCCGCCCAACACCAGCACGGTGCTCCCTCCCAAATCGTTCACGGCGGTAGTGCCGCCAACGGCGGCCAGCGGTAATCTTACCATCGCGCTGCCCACGGGCCAGGTGATTGGACAGTTCGGATACCCGATTGATAATTACCGCAATACGCGCGGATTTTCATGGGTCAACAGCGGCTCTTTTCAAAATTTGGCGGGCACGTACTCCTATGACGACGCCACCGGATTGTTTGGCGCCAATCAAACAATCGTGAAGGTTCTGGGCGTTAACGTGGCCGGCCCGTTCGTCAACCTTTTCGTATCGCTTGCCAATGCGTTCCTGGATAGCGGGGGACAATGCTTTGGCATGTCCCTGTCGAGCATTCAATTCGCCGCCGGGGAGACATCATACGGGACGTATCCCCTTCAGCCGGCCGGCGCCGAACCGAGCGGGCCGCCGTCGCCTGACGTCTGGATGCTCAACGGCCCGCCGCTCGGGAACGGAGACAACGTTTCGCCGGCGCTGACTACCTTTGTTCACCAGCGACATCTGGCGCAAATGAGCCAGGAGGCCCTGAACGGCTTCCTCTCGTTCCATCTCAATGTTTCCACCCCGGCCCAACTGAGAAGCTACCTCGAGCAATGCTTCACCGAGGGCGTCGGCGCCATTGTATGCCTGGAAGCCAACGGCGATGGCCATGCTGTCGTGGGTTACGGAATAGTTGATTTGGGCGTTGGCAATTTCAACGTTCTTCTTTGCAATCCCAATGTTCCCTTCGGCCCCGGTGAAGATTTCAGTTCAAGCACTCGCGCCACGATCGCCGCGGAGAGCATCCTCTTCGTGTGCAACGATGGAACATGGACTTTGGAGCATTCCGACCAATTCCTAGCAAATGGCTCTCCCATTTGGACCGGAGGCATCAGCAGCATGACGGTTTTTCCCGGAAAGGCCATCGGAGTGCAGCCGACGTTTCCGTGGGTCGAAATGATCGCGGGCGCACTGCTGATTGGAGGGCTGGTGGTGTGGTTCGTCGGAGGCGACGCCAGCGTGAGCCAGGTCAGCGACGGGCTAGGCCATACGCTTCTTGCGAACGGGCAATTGAACCAAGATGCAACCACGATGCTGCAAGGGGTGCGGCGTGTGCCGAATTTTGGGGGCTTGGGCAAGGCGCTTCCGCCCGCTTTTGTGAGCAACCAGTCCGCGGCGCTTACCCACACCGTCACTGGAAAGGCCACCGGCGCCTACACGCTGTATTGGCTGGGCGGCTGCGCCGGAGTGACGCTCTCGAACGTCCCGACCAGCCAGGGAGCGAATGACGTTGTGACCGTCAGTGGGGGGACAGCCGGCTTCACGCCCGATCAAGACAAAGCAGTGAGTATCGCCCTCCTCGGCCAAGCTACAACAAGCAAGTTGCCGCGCACGGGCACTTTCAAGACCACGGCTTCCGCCCGCGCGGCACTCAACTTTGCGTACGATCCGGGCGCCGACACGTTCAGCTACACCCACGCAGGCAACTCGACGAATTACACCCTGGAACTGTCGACTCTCGATTCACAAGGCAATGCGGCGGCGTTTACAACGCAGCCGGCGCCAATCGCCCCGGGGGAGACGCACACGTTCGCACCCGATTGGACACAGCTCTCGACCGGCGCGGGAACGGTTCAGATTCGCACCGCGGCCGGCGCAATCAGCACCAACGCGATCAAGTGACCGGCGAAATGCGCCTCTATCTCCTTTGTCCCAACGCGCGCCGGGAGTCGTGTATCACGCGCTTTATAGACTGCTTTTCTGGCGCAATATCGAGGTATGCCGCGGAGGAACGGTGTCAGGCGGAGGAACGGTGTCAGGCGGAGGAACGGTGTCAGGAGGAGGAACGGTGTCAGGAGGAACGGTGTCAAGGAGGAACGGTGTCAAAGGAGGAACGGAAAGGAGGAACGGTGTCAGGTACGGTGTCAGGAGGAGGAACGGTGTCAGGAGGAACGGTGTCAAGGAGGAACGGTGTCAAAGGAGGAACGGAAAGGAGGAACGGTGTCAGGTACCCTTTTCTCCAGGAGAGGGAACGTGTGTCCGCGCATTACACCACGGTTCCGACATCCCCAGTAAATGGATTCTTCGGCTTTTGAAAGAACACCTGACCGATGCCCTTCTGTCGTAACCCGTGTTCGTCAAGAAATTTTTCGGTTAGCTTTTTCAAGCGCATTAGCCGCTCCAGGCACGCAGTCACCTGCTGGAGATCCTTGACAGTAGCCACGACGTCGCCTTCGTGGGCCTTCTTCTGGTCCAGAATAAGCATATCGTCTTCCTTTTTCGCACGCAGATGGTTTTGGACGCGTAGCTTACCTACATCTTCGAGAATATTAATAATGTAATTGGCGACAGAGGCTGACATGGCATTATCTTTAGTGAGATCGAGCACCTGCGTTCGGCCGTCGGTCGCCCCAAGGCCAAAGTAGGCGCTCAGATCCCTGAGCAACAGCTGAACCGGACGGTATAGCTGCTCCTTGATATTGATGGCTTCGTCCTTGATACTGGGTAACATGAACGCACCCCCGGGCTTCACCAGCCGCTGGAGGTTCTTCAGCGCCGTCTCCTGCCTCCCGACGAGGTCCTGGCTCTTCGCGGCGATGACAAGATCCTGGAATTCCCGGAAGAGTTTGGGCTTGCCGTACAGGAAACTAGGCGAATCGCGGATACCAAGCAGATGACTGCCGGGATCGGAATTCTCTACGTCGGTCAATTGACTCACGAGTTCCTCAGGGGTCTCGATAATATTGATAGGGTGTAGGCCGCCCCTACACAGTTGGAATCCATTGACGGCACCTCCCATTTCCAGCAGGCAATCCCTCACCTCCCTGCCGACTCTGCGGAAGTATTCCGTATCCGCGTCTTTACGCTTCTGCACCAAAAGGAAAGAATCGATATCCGAAAACGGGCACGCCTCGCGACGCGCCAGGGACCCGCAGAGGCAGAGTGCGAATGCCGGGGGGAACGCTCTACGAAGGGCCCGCGCGTACATCGTGGCGTAAATATGCTCCACGCGCTTCGTCCATTCGCGTTGCAGTTTGCCGGCGGTGACCCCAGGTAGGTCGCTCATCATCGACACGCTCAAACGCCTTGCCTCGATGGACGGTTTGAATTTGACCGCCCCCTTCTTCGCCTTCTTGGTGATGAACTCATACTTTGCCTGGCAGTAATCGCAGCGTAAGGCGATCGGATTGCTGCTCAGTCCCTTGCATCCCTTCATTTTGAAGTTTGTATTTGTACAGAAGTCTTCAAAGCCTTCAAGACCCACGGAGCTCCTCCTTTTGCGAGCAGCTGTCGGTATACTCACAAGCTTTTCATTTTTTAGCGCCCCGGCCATTATAGCATTCTCGCGGCATCGGGAGGAACGGTGTCAGGAACGGGGTAGTGTCTGAAAGGTGCGTTGACCTTAGTGCTGTTTGCCCATAATTCGTTTCTGGTTTTCCCATGCTCTATATGAGGGTCTATCGTAAATCTGGTTAACGGGAATGTACATCCATACGAATTTACCATCTTCGCCTAATTCCCCCTTTACCCTCAATTCCTCTGTCCATGTCCAGATCGGGAATAGAGCGATGGGAGCATATTTAATCCTGAAAACGAGATCAATCCAAGAGATGTGTGGATTTTCTCTCAGCGGTGGACCTTCCTTAAGACCCCGTTCATACATTTCGCGGATTTCGTCCAGCGAGAGAACTCGATTCCAGATTTTTAGTCCCGCTACAACTTGGGGACAAGTAACGGATACTTTCCCATTACGGGATTGCCAATTCGAAACGCTGGGCTCTCCCATTAGACCAGCACTAAAAGTATCGGGAGGGTCGTAATATTCGATCATGTTCTGCACGCACTGCACGGAAATACGACTCGCGGGAAGGTAGCCGACGTTAGTTATCGTAAAGACTGCTGTGAATGGATTCTCAGGCCGAAATGAAGCAGAAGGTAAATCAAGGCTCCATGAAGGCGCATACTGAAAGTAAAATGCGAATATCAAGGGAAGAAGAGGACCAAGAGAACCAAGAATCTTTTTCCATTTGGGGAGACTTATCCACCACGATTTTAGTCTCTTATGTTCTGGCGCAGGCGGCTTTTGGGTTGCTGTATCTTGTCGAAGAGTTTTGGCATTGGCTCCGACCTTAGCTTGCTTGCGGTGGGAATCTACGATTGTTTCGGCGGGAGGTTTCTTGGCTAACGAGGAAACATGGTTCGGTTCTCGGCGGGGCTGCAACCATTCTGGTATTTCTTTGCCTTCTCGCTCTAATTGCCTGCGCAACTTCTTACGTTCTTTGGAGTTCATTGGGGAGAGATTCTACTTAGCAACTCCATCAATGTCCATACGTGATCTGTGAGTCCTGCTTCCATGGCGGGGGTAACTCGGATTGAACTGTGGATTCTCACGAAATTGTAATAGGCGAAGTACAGCGAAAGAGCCGCATAGTGGTTCTCCCATTTCTTGCTGAAAGCGTTGGTCAGCCGGGTAAATCGGCGAATCTGCATCCTCATGCTGAGGTTTTGACGTTCGACATGAGACGTGCAAATCTTATTCGGGTCGGGGCTTCCGATGACTGGCACCACCTCCGTTGCGATCACTTCCGAGGGAGAGTAGCGGTGTTCACCTTCGGGTGACGCGGCGTAAACTTTGATGAGTTGGGCGAAATCAACGCGGGTTCCGAGAGTCATATGAACCGCATCAACATAAGGAGGAACGGTGTCAGGTACCCTTTCCAGGACGTCCTCGGTTCCTCATCGTGTTTTCCAACGCGAATTGAGCTACTGCCGTACACGCCTAGCCCACCGTCCCGTACGGCTCGCCTCTTTCTAGGGCAAGTGAAACGATACCCGAGCGAAAAGGCACCTTCCCCCCCATCGTCCGCACCAGGGATTCCCGCTTTCGCGGAAATGCCGTGAGGTACGAAGAAGAACCCGGCGCCGGCCTTCAGAGCCCGCCCTGAGCGAAACGAAGGGCCGGCAACTGCTGGCCTAAAGGCCAGCGCTACGGGGAGACTAGGACGCTTGCCTCCCGCAGTTGGAATTGCATCCTGCGCCAAGCCTGGATATACTCGTTCCGTCAATCGAACTCAACTTCCGAGGGAGCAGCGTGACCGATACGGGCTCTACGGCCGGTGCCGACCAAATCGTGAGAACTGATGAAAGCCCCGCCGGCCTGAAGCGCCGCATCGAGGACTTGGAAAGCAGACTGCGCTTCCTGATGGAGGCCACGAAGGCTCTCGCCTCGACCCTGGACCTTGGCGAATTACTGGGCCGAATCCTGGAGGTGGCGAAGTCCCAGGCCGGCGCCGAGCGCGGCACGCTCTTTCTGGTGGATGAAAAGACCGACGAGATCTGGTCGCTGATCGCGCACGGCATCGAAAAACGCGAAATCCGTTTGCCGCTAGGCCGCGGCATCGCGGGCCACGTGGCCAAGAGCGGCGAGATCCTCAACATCCCGGACGCGTACTCCGATCCTCGCTTCGATCGTGACGTGGACGCGCGCACCGGCTACCGCACTCGCAGTCTCCTCTGCCTGCCGATTCGGAATAAGCGCGGCAAGATCATCGCCGCCCTCGAACTGCTGAACAAGCAAAGCGGACCCTTCACCGCCGGGGACGTCGACTTCCTTCTGGCCATCTCCGATCACATGGCGCTGGCGCTCGAGAACGCTCAACTGCATCGCGCCTTGCTGGAGAAGGAGCGGCTGGAGCGGGAAATGGCGCTGGCTCGCGACATCCAGCGCAGCCTGCTTCCCGAGACGCCGCCTCAGCTTCCGGGATTTGAGATCGCCGTGATGAATGAGCCCTGCTATGAAGTAGGCGGCGACTATTACGATTTCCTGCGGCTCGACCCCCACACGCTGCTGGTGGTCATCGCGGACGTGGAGGGCAAAGGGATCAGCTCGGCGATGGTCATGTCGAATCTCCAGGCGACCCTGCGCGCCCTGGCGCCGAGCCTTCACTCCCTCGAGCGTCTGGCCGAATCCTTGAACCACATGATCCTGGCGGGAACCCGGGGAGGAAAATACCTCACCATGTTCCTGGGCGTCATTGACATCCCGGGCAAAGCCATCAGCTACGTCAACTGCGGCCACGTTATACCGGTGGTCGTTAGAACGGAAGGCGAGCCTGTGGGACTGACGGAAGGTGGTATGGTGGTGGGCCTCATCGATAACCTTCGCTACGAAAGAGGGCACTGCAAGTTTCGGGCGGGGGATGTGCTGATTCTTTGCACCGACGGCATCACGGAGTCCATGGATCGGGAGCAGCAGGAATACGGAAGCAGGAGGCTAGTTGAGTGTGTTCAGGGCAGCATCGCCGAAAACGCGGCAGGGATCGTCAAGGCCGTGGCCGCCGACGTCAGTGTCTATTCCCGCGAGGGAACTCACCTCGACGACAAGGTCCTCATCGCCATCAAGGTTGAATAAGACCGTCCGGTTCTAGGGCCCGTGGAAGCTCAAAGCACTGAAAGCCCGATTGGACCTTGCAATTCGAGGCGGGCGAGTGTACATTTGCGTTAGGGCGAAAACTGAAAACGGAAATTCTGGTGCAATGATCTCAGGTCCCAAGAACACTCAGGAGCGGCCTAACTTGGACTCTGCTAAAGCACTGAGAGCGATCAAGAGGCACATATGGTTTTGATCCACCGGAGCAAATCCGGTAGCGACAATCAGAATCAAGGCCGGGCTCGAGTTCTACGCCACTCATCATCCGGATTCTCAGGCAAACATTCTGAAGGGAAGATCCTATGGAGGCCGACAATGAGATCGAGAGGCGCAGTTTCCCAGAACCCGGCCGGACGCCGAACGATGATCCTCATGCTGTGCACGTTGCTGATACCGGCGACCCAATTGGATGTCTACGCGCAAGCGCCCGGGGGCGCGTACGTCGAACTGAACGCGGATCAACTGGATCAGCTCGTGGCCCCCATCGCGCTCTATCCGGACTCGCTGGTGGCCCAGATATTGACCGCTGCCACGTATCCGGACCAGGTTTCCGCAGCGGATACCTGGCTGAACCAGAACATGGGTCTGCCCCCGGATCAGCGCGCGGCCGCGGCGAACGGCATGCCGTGGGACCCGGCCGTCAAAGGCCTCACAGCATTTCCCTCCGTCCTCGATAATCTGGCGAGAAATGCGGCTTGGGCGTCCCAACTCGGTAACGCCTATTACAACCAGCCAGGCGACACTATGAACGCTGTCCAGGCCATGCGGTTGCAGGCGCAGCAGGATAATCGGCTGGTGACGACGCCGCAACAGCGCGTGGTTGCAGAGGGCGGCGTGATTCAGATTCTCCCGGTCAATCCGGCCGTGGTTTACGTTCCCTACTACAATCCCTGGGCCGTCTGGGGGCCGATGTTTGGCGCCTATCCCGGCTACGTTCTGCTGCCGCCGCCGCCCGGCATCGTGCTGGGAGTAGGACTTGCTTTCGCTGCCGGAATCGCGATCGGAGTGTTTGGCCGCTGGGGGTGGGGTTTCGGTGCGTGGGCGCCGGGCTGGGGAGGCGGGACCATCCTTTTCAATCACGGCGCCTACTTCTCGAGGAGCATGACGGTTTACAACCATGGTTATTTCGGGGGCCACGACCGCGGTGTGTTTGAGCACGGTGGCCGCGGCGTTCCACGGGGCTTTCATGCCGCAGCCCATGCCGGGGCGGCTCGTGCCGCCGCCGCTCGGGCCGGCGCGGGCCGCGGAGGAGCGTATGCGGGCCGGGGCGGAGGATCCGCCGGCCACGGCAGCGCATTCGCTAATCGTGGTGGCACTGCCGCCGGTCACGGAGGGCCCGCTGCTGGTCATGGAGGAGCCTACGCTGGACGCGGCGGGGCGGGACATGCAGGAGGAGCCTACGCGGGTCGTGGCGGAGGAACCGCGGCAGGCCACGGCGGGGCTACTCCTGGCCATAGCGCAGCATACGGTGGGCGGGGAGGAGCGGCAACTGGTCACGGCGCCACTCCCGGCCATGGAGGGCCAGCCATGGGTGGCCGTCCAGGAACCGCCGGCCGTGGCGGGGCGACCGCTGGTCACGGAGGAGTAGCCGGTGCTCGCGGAGGCGGCGCCAGCCATGGTGCCTCCGCCGGCGGAAAGGGAAAAGCCCCCGCTTCTCACCCTAGTGGCGGTGGTCACGCCGCAGGCGGTCGTAAAAAGTAGAGGGAGTGCGGCAATGAAAAAGAACATAGTCATCGTGGCCGGAGTTGTGGTATTGGCAGTGGCGGTGGGAGTGCTTGCAGCGGTGCTTGTTTTCCATCGGCTGTCACACGGCCAGGCCGCGAACAACAATTCCACAAGTGCGCAAAACGCTACGGCGACCCCCTCCGGGGTGGACGCCGCGAGCGCTTCTAACCCAACCGCCGGCGCTCAGCCTTCGGGTGCCGCCGGAGCGGCTGGGACAGCGACTGGACAACCAGCGGACGCCACGGCAGGCGCGCAACCCGCCCCGGGCGGAGACGCTGCCGCCGGCACAGCACAACCACTGGTTGTTCCCGTAGGAACCGCGCTCACTATCCGCCTGGGCGAACAGCTTGGCTCCGAGATCAGCCAGTCCGGCCAGAACTTTTCGGCCAGCTTGGACCAAGATGTTATTGTGAACGGTCAGACCGTGATTCCCGCGGGCGCGAGCGTTACTGGAGTAGTGGCGTTCGCCAGGCCGGTCGGCGCGCTGGCAGGAGAAGCCAATCTGCAACTTAAGCTCGCCTCCGTAAATGTCAACGGCTCGGATCTGAGGGTGTTGACAGCGACGCGGAGTTTCGGCCCCAATATCAAAGGCAAGAGCAAAGTGGGCCGGTTTATCAAGGGCGTCGCCAAGCGTGCGCTGCACGAGGAGAGAGAGGTGCTGCTCGCGGCACAGTCCTCTTATAGCTTCACCTTGCGGCGGCCGCTGCAGCTCCAGTAGCGTCGTGCCCTCTCGCCTCGCCCCGTTTGGTGTGTGTGAAAAGGGTACCTGACACCCTTATCCCTGACACCCTTATCCCTTATCCCCGCTGACACCCTTATCCCCGACGAACTGCTCCCCGATCAGTGGGTGACTTTAGGGCAAGCGGCCGCTGCTTTCTGATTTTCCCCTCCTCGTACCCCACTACCCGGTCCTGGTAGCCGCGCAACGCCAGTTTCCCCTGACCAAACGATTGCATTCTAGAGCTGTCCGGCATATCTTGTCGGCTGTGCCGGAGATCAAGAGCGATTCTTGGTGATCTGGATGCTTTCCGACCTCGTGAGAAGGATTAATCGTCTCCCGTCATTCCAGCTGATCTTTACGACGATGCTGGTTTTGGCCATCACAGCCGCTGGCCGTGGTCCGGTTGAGTCCTTTCTTCGGCGAGGAAACAGACTCATGGATCAGGGCCTCTTCACGGAGGCAGTGGCCGCGTATACCCGCGCCCTACAACGGAATCCATCGAACGCAAAGGTCTATTACTATCGGGCACTGGCCAACGAGATGGTCAACCGGCAGGCGGCTATCGCTGATTGGCACCGGTTTGCAGAGTCGGCGATTACCGATTCGCGCATGAAGGAGGCGGTGCCTCAAGTTCAGCAACGGGTGCAAGCTCTGGAGAAGAAAACGGAGCTTCCCGACCTGTTGCATCCCTCCAGATATGTTCCGAAGGCTGGGGATTACTACCCGCAGGTTGCCGACGCTTCGCTGGGACTGCAATGGACCGAGTTCCCGGTGAAGGTGTTGGCCAAGGACCCACCGAAAGAGTGGAAACGAGCCTTGGAGGAATCGCTAGAGACATGGATGAGTGTGTTTCCTCTTCAGGCCGTCAGCACTCGGGAGCAGGCGGACATCGTGATAAGCTGGGTGAAGCTACCGAAGGGCAACGTGGGCACGGAGAGAGATTCAATGCAGGTGCGGACTGAAGACGAGAGGGTCGTCAAGCGCCAGAGGCTGTCGTCTATTATTCTCGACAGTTCCCACCGCTGGTCTGAACGCGAGATGCACGCTGCCGTCCTGCACGAACTCGGCCACGCTCTGGGGATCGGCGGGCACAGCGATGATTCGAGGGATGTGATGTTCCCTGCCGAAATAGAGAGCTTTGAGGAATTGAGCGGGAAGGTTCCCGCGGGAGTTGCCGCGGGAGTTGCCGGCCTATCTGTAGTAGGGCCTCCAGGTGTCAGATCATCGATCCAAATCAGCACGAAACTCACTCCCCGAGATATCAACACGCTCATCCGCCTCTACAACTGTCCTGGACCTCTCGTTTACCTGAAATAACTTCCCCCGACATCCTTAAGTTTCGCGATCATGCCCCCAAGCCCGACAATAGGTTCGCTGGACGCTTACCGATCTTCCAGGTCCGCCTCGAGCGCCTCCAGGTCGACTCCGAAGCCGGCTTCCGCCAGGCCGTCGGCTACCGGAAGAGTCTTATCAAAAGCCGAGCGTCCCGTAAAACTCCGCAGGAAGAAGCTATCCAGCAAGGCTAGTTTGCAGGGTTCAGGCCCCTGCGGGCCCGCCAGTTGAACTCGGATTCTGCGCGCGAACACGAGCGTTTCCATTGCCCAGGGAGTAAGAAAGCGTGAAAAACGTGCTGTTATGCTGAGCGAAGCGAAGCATCTGCATTGATCTCGTTGAAGACAAGCAACTGCAGATTCCTCGCAGCGCTCGGAATGACAGGCCTTGGTCGGGCCCTAATCCCTAGCCCCTAATCCCTAGTCCCTTTTGCCCGTCCCTATCGGCCAGCCAAGAAAGAAAACCAGCGGCGCTTTCGTTCCGGTCTCTCGGGCCGCAGGGGCGGCGGCTGATAGGGCAGGCGCGTGTCGTTGATGACCGCCTCGGGGTTCTTCTTGAGCAGCCTCTCCGCCGTCGCCTCTCCCTTCGACTCAGCCGCTTTGCGATAGCATTCCGAGAGCACCGGGCGGCGGAATCTGGTGCTGTGGGCGTCGGTGGCGAAGAAATGGACGAGGTTCGAGTCCAGCCACTTTTCGGCCAGTTTCTGAGGGCGCTCGCCGAATCCCCCCGTATAGGATTGGGCCGTTACCTGGGAGAGGCACCCGTTGGAAACCCAGTGGTAGAGCAGATCGGCCTTGCGCGCGAAAACCGGGTTGCGCTCAGGATGCGTGATGATCGGTACCAGCCCAGCCACCTGGATGTCGTAGAAGATGCGGTCGAACTGCTCCGGAACAAACTGGTCCGGGAATTCAACCAGCAGGTAAGAAGTCTGGTTGAGGGTGAAAACCTTGGGAGTCTCATCCAGCTTCTGGATATTCTCGTAGGATAGATGAAAGTCGCAACCCAAGAGGAGTTTGGGCGATTCGCCAATCGCGGTTTGCAACTCCGCAAGCTTCTGGCGATTGACTTCGGGATTGAAAACGAAAGTGTAGTTACAGTGCGGCGTGGCGACCATGTGCGTAATGCCGTCCTCCGCCGCGATCTTGCACATCTCAATCGCATCCTCTAACGTCTCTGCGCCGTCATCGACCCCCCACAACGGGTGGCTGTGAATATCAATCATGGACATAAAGTTTAGCATGGGATGTGGCGGGCGCGGAATCTCGGAAATATGAATTTCAAATTCCGAATATAAAAAATTGTATGGGCAAGCGCTCGAGTTTCGCAGAGGGTTCTCCAGGCAATGTCGTAACATATTGAAAGTAAGGTAGTTATAGGCTAAGCCAGGAACTCTGAGTTGCCCCGAGTAATGGAATGCAACGTGCTGACCACCATAGCGGACGTATACCGGACTTATAGGGTTTGACCATAAGAGTCCGGATAACAGACCCAAGACCCGACGCTTGGAGGGGGGAGGGGACTTCCCCCTCACTTTTTTTACCCGCTTTCCGCCAGTCCCAATCCACCCACCTGAAGGTCGCCCCCACACCCAAAACTGGGACTCACCCGCCCGTCGGCAGGGCTTCAGTTCGAAGTGGCACGGACATCCTTAGCGCGTAATCTCATGGCCAAGATGTCTATGGCACCTCCATTTGAGACCCTGACCATGAGAATGCAGATGCCGAGACCCACTCGGTTGGCCGACGCCTTCTCGAAAAAGTGGGAGAAACTTTGTGCGCTGTTGGCGTTATACTTCGCTTGGTATAATTTCTTCCGTGTCCACCAGACTTCGCGGGTTACTCCCGCAAGGGAAGCAGCGGCCAGCGACCATATCTGGCGCGCCCAGGAATTGCTCGCGGGATAACTGTAATGGCACAGCACGCAGATGTATGTCCCAAGTTCATTCGACTCGCAGAAGGAATGGGCATCGACCGCCCGATTATATGCGACATCGGTAGCCGAGACGCGCGCGAGGGCATCGATCTGATGCAACGCCTGAATGCGAAGCAATTGCACGTCTTCGAGCCCAACCCGGCGGCTGCCGCAATGTGCCGTGAGAACCTTGCCAGGTTCATCCAATCGACGGGTTGCGCAGGCGTCGTATTCAATGAACTCGCCGTTGCTGACAAGGTCGGAACGCGGAGCTTCTATCCCGTAAATCCTATTGCGTCAGACAACAAAGACATCGGATTTTCGTCTTTTTACAGACTCAATCCGGAGTACACAAGGCGCCGTGGGTCGATTGCGCAAGAAGAAATAAAAGTGAATACAACAACGCTCGACGCCTACTTTGCTGGGAAGGAGTTTCCGGACATTCTCTGGGTGGATGTGGAGGGCGCCGAGTTGGATGTACTGCGTGGAGGTACTTCTGTTTTACGTGGCGCCAGACTTGTCCACCTCGAAGTTTCCTTCAGACCCATGCAGATCGGCAAGCCGCTATTTTGGGAAATTCAGGAATATCTTGCCGCAAGGGATTATAGGTTCTGTGGTTTTATGGAAGTGTCCAGTCTCAAAGGATTCCTGTACCGTTACAAGCTGCTTCCGAATCTACCCTGGCGATTGAACGCGGTGTTCTGTAGACGCCACCGGCATCCCTAGGTAACGCCGCCGTTTGTCCGGCAGGCCGAGCAGTCTAGCCTAATAGACTGGCAACGCCATACGATCACACGGCCCGCCCGCCCTGCCGCTTGACTTCCTCGCCCCGGCTGGCTACAGTGACTTTAGTCCGACGAAGAGTTCATGGTTCAGACGGTTACTCGCTATGACGCTCAGCACCGCGACGGTGGGTTTTGTGAAACGCTGGGTGCTGGCCGTCCAGGATTTCACCCTGCTCCTGGTAGGCTCTTTCCGCCGCGTCATCACGCCCCCCCGCTACCTCGTAGACACCTTGCTCCAGATGGACGTCATCGGCGTAGGGTCCTTGCCCATTGTGGTGCTGACCGGGTTTTTCACGGGCGGCGTGCTGGCGCTGCAGACTTACCGAACCCTGAGCACTTTCGGCGAAGTGAGCCTGATGGGACAAGTGGTGGCGCTCTCTGTCGTCCGCGAACTCGGTCCGGTCCTGACCGCACTCATGGTCGCCGGGCGCATCGGCTCCGGAATCGCTTCCGAGATCGGATCGATGTTAGTCAGCGAACAGATCGACGCCATGCGCGCTTTCGGCACCGACCCGATTCGAAAACTGGTCCTGCCGCGCCTCATTGCCACCCTCTCGACTCTGCCGGTCCTGACCATTCTCTCCGACTTCTGCGGAATCTTGGGAGGGTTCTTCATCAGCTATTACACCGTGCGGCTAACCGCCGAAGAATATTGGACTTCGGTCTATCAAACGCTGTCACTCCAGGACGTCACCCAGGGCCTGCTGAAACCCTTCGCCTTTGCCTTGGTCATCGCCCTGGTGGGTTGCTACTTCGGCTTAAACACAAAAGGGGGCACGGAGGGCGTCGGCCGGTCTACTACGCAGGCCATGGTGGTCGCCTCTGTGTTGATTCTGGTGCTCGACTTTTTTATCACCAAGTTCCTGATCGCCATCCACTTCTTCTGAGAGCGATCCTCTTCTGAACCCATGGACGAACCGCCGGTCATCGAGCTGCGCGACATTTCGCTGACCCATGAAGAGAAGCCGGTCCTTTCCCGGATTTCCTTCCGTGTGGACCAGGGCGAGACGCTGTTTCTCCTCGGCGTGACGGGGGCGGGAAAATCCGTGCTGCTCAAGTTGATCTTGGGCCTTCTTAAACCCAGCTCCGGCCAGGTGCTGATCCACGGACGCGACATCACCCCGATGAGCGAGGACGAACTCGATCAGATTCGCCGGCGAATGGGCATTGTCTTCCAGGAAGGGGCACTTTTCGATTCACTCTCGGTCTATGAGAATGTCGCCTACCGTCTACGGGAAGAGGGGTTGGGGCCGGAAGCCGAAGTGGAGCGGCAAATTCGGGAAGTGCTGCGGTTCGTGGAGATGGAGGAGGCCATCGACAAAATGCCCTCCGAACTCTCCGGCGGGATGCGCCGCCGCGTCGCCATCGCCCGCGCCATTATCAGCCAGCCCGAGATCATGCTCTATGATTCCCCCACCGCCGGTCTTGATCCGGTCACCAGCCACACCATAACCGTTCAGATTGCCAAATTACGGGACGTGCAACACGTCACGTCGCTGGTGGTCACCCACCACCTCCAAGACGCGTTCGTGCTTGCAAACTACTTCTACCTGGGGCAGAAAGCAGCGCTTGTGCCTTGGCGAAGCTTGAATCGCCCAAGCTCCGAGCCCCTCACTCGCTTTCTGTTGTTGCGCGAGGGTAAATCATATTTCCAGGGGACTCCTGAAGAACTGGCTGCCACCCACGACGGTTACCTGCTCAAATTTCTGGCTTGAGGCGGCAGATTCATCCCCTCAATCGCCCCGCGTTGCTGGTGGTGCGGGCGGGACGCCCGCTGTCGCGGGAGCGTCCCGCTCCCGCGCAGGCAGAGCTCATTCTGAGCGGGGGGAAGGAATGCCCGCGCCATGGCGGGCGGGACGCCCGCGCCACACAGGGGTGCGATTCCGCGCTCCGATTGGTCTACAATGGGAGGTGACGAAAGAGGTGGCAAGCGGTTGGGGGCTGGTCAGTGAGAACAAGGGCTCGGTAGTGCTTCGTTAACTCGAGAAGGAGACAAATCATGCCTCAACAGGAACGAGTAGCTTGGGCTCAGCTTCGTGTGGGCGTCATGGTCATCGTTGGCCTGGCCATACTGGCCGTGGGGATATTCTTCATCAGCGGTCAGGTGGGGTTCTTCACCCAGCGATACAACTTGAAGACCTACCTCGCGGAGGCCTCAGGGCTGCGCGATGGCGCGGAGGTCCGGCTGGCGGGAGTGGCGATCGGCAACGTGAAGAGCGTGCGGATCTCGCCGTACACCGAGCGCAGTCGCGCCGTCGAGATCGTCTTGGCCGTCTCGCGCACCTACCAGGCGGAGATCCGGGCCGACTCGGTGGCAAGCATCGAAACGGTCGGCCTGCTGGGTGAAAGCTACGTGAACATTACGCGCGGAAGCCGCAGCCAGGAAGTGCTTCCCCAGGGCGGCGTGCTGAAAAGCGCCGAAGGAGCGGACATCAAGCAGGTCGTGCAAAACGCCGATGACGTCATCGTCAACTTGCGCGTCCTGAGCGCTCAACTCAACAACATCACCGGCCAGATGCAAGCGGGGAAAGGGTCGATCGGAAAGCTCATTTACGATCAAACCCTCTACAACCACCTGAATACGACGGCCGCTAAACTCGACGTGATGGTAACCAATCTCGACGAGGGTAAGGGCTCGCTCGGCAAACTCATGGCCGATGAGACCTTCTACAATACCGCCACCTCCACCTTTGACCGCATGAATAAACTGCTCGACGATATGCAGCACGGCCAGGGAAGTATTGCCAAATTCATCTCCGACCCTGCCGTCTACAACAACGTCAATCATCTCGTGGCCCAGGCCAACTCGCTCTTTGACGGCATCAATCAAGGCCATGGCACGCTGGGCAAACTCGCCACCGACTCTCAACTCTACGACCGTGCCAACGACGTCTTCGACCGGGTCGATAAGATTTCCACCCGGATGGCGGATGGCGAAGGCACGCTGGGGAAGTTTTCGACCGATCCCACGCTCTACAACAATTTGAGCGACACTTCGAAATCGATGAAAGACTTCTTCACGGAGTTCCGGAAGACTCCCAAGAAGTACCTGACACTGAGGGTGCACATCTTTTAGTAATATCTTTTTTGGTTTGCATATAGAACGTAGCATTATTACATATAGCATGATCACGGGATTCTAACCGACTGGCCATCCGGCACCCGGCGCCCGCCACCTGACACCTTCCTTGACCGATGGCGCCAGGATACCTATACTCTTTCGTGACGTCGAACGGCGGAGATCAGACGGTTGACCGTTGCGACAGCCCTGGGGGGAAAATGACGGAGTTCGCGTACCTTGTAAAACCTCGAGTCATGCCGCCGCTGCATGCGCGGTTTGCTCCAGCAGTACTCGCTAATCATGCCTACCTGAAGGCGGTCCGGGACAGCGGCGCGGCAGTTCCGCTGAACATTGCGCTGGAGCGCCACGCAGGATTCGTTTCGGTTTACAAGACGTTCTGTTTCGATGAAAGTCACGAGTCGTCGCATTTCAACCTGCGCTTTGCCGAGCGGCTGGTGAAGTTCCTTCTCTGGAAACATGGCGGATGGCGAATCGTCGTAGGCGGTCCCCGCAGTGTGGGCGAGCACATCCGCGACGCCTATTCGCCGCAAGGCCTGCGCGCCTTCGACGCGGAATTTTTTGGAGGAGTGTACCAGCACCGGTTCACGGTGGACGTGACCAGCGCTGAAAAAACCCCCGAGCCCTCGGAGGGCGCCATGGCCCTGGGGCGCCATCTGGAGGGCTGCCGCATCGGATTCGACCTGGGGGCGACCGACCGTAAAGCCGCGGCCGTCATCGACGGCGAACCGGTCTTTACTGAGGAAGTGGTTTGGGATCCCCGCAACGCTGTAGACCCCAGCTACCACTACAACGAGATCATGGCGGGTTTGAAGTCGGCCGCACAGCACCTGCCCCGCGTGGACGCCATCGGGGGCAGCTCTGCCGGAATCTACATCAACAACCGGCCTCGCGTCGCGTCGCTGTTTCGCGGCGTGCCCAAAGACCTCTTCGAGACTCGCGTAGGAAACCTCTTTGTGGACATGAAGCGCGCCTGGGGCGATATCCCGTTCGAAGTGGTCAACGACGGCGAGGTGACGGCGCTGGCAGGCTCCATGTCGCTTCAGGATAACGCGGTGCTGGGGATCGCTCTGGGTTCGAGCGAAGCGGGAGGGTACGTCAGCGAGAAGGGCGAGTTGACGACCTGGTTGAACGAACTGGCGTTCTGTCCCGTGGACTATGACCCCGAGGCTCCCATCGACGAGTGGTCAGGCGATCCGGGCTGCGGCGCGCAGTACTTTTCCCAGCAAGCGGTCTTTCGGCTGGCGCCCGAGGCCGGCATCAAGTTGGACCCGCGGCTTGGCCCCGCGCAGCAACTCAAGGTGGTCCAGGAAATGGCGGGCTCCGGGGAGGAACGCGCCAAGCAGATCTTCGAGACCATCGGCTGCTACGTCGGGTACGGCATCGCGCACTATGCGGATTTCTACGTGCTGCGTAACGTCCTCATCCTGGGCCGCGTGACCTCGGGCGAAGGCGGAAACATCATCCTGAACCGGGCGCAGGACGTGCTGCGGACGGAATTCCCCGAACTGGCGCAGACCCTCAGAGTGCGGCTGCCGGATGAAGCCGCGCGGAGGGTCGGCCAGGCCGTGGCGGCGGCCAGCTTGCCGGCGGGGAGGCGGTAGGCAGTGGGCAGGTGGGCAGATCGGCAGTAGGCAGATGGGCAGGTGGGCAGATCGGCAGATGGGCAGCAGATGTTCGTAGCAAGGAATTACATTATAGTATAATATTTCACAAGATATATTTACGTTAGGATATACAAGAGGAAATAAGGGGCAAGGAGCCGTGTATAAGGATCAGCGAGCGAACAGAGGCGGGTCTGTTCCCTTTTGCCTGCTCCCCGTTCCCTATTCCCTGTTCCCTAGTCCCTGCACTTAAGGAGGAAATGGATGGAGTTACATAATTCTGGAGCGGAAATCTACGTCGCGGACGGTTCCCCGGTGGACACGGCACTCGCGCGGACCACGCATCTGGGCGTGGCGGCCCATCAGGACGACCTGGAAATCATGGCCTATCATGGCATCCTGGAATGCTTCGGCAAGCCGGACAAAGGATTTGCCGGGGTGACCGTCACGAACGGGGCTGGGAGCCCGCGCGACGGACTCTACGCGCGTTATACCGACGAAGAAATGCAGGTCGTGCGGCGGAAGGAGCAGAAGAAGGCGGCGTATGTGGGCGAGTATAGCGCCCATGTTTTCCTGGACTACTCCAGCAGCGCAGTCAAGGTTCCCCATGACAGCCCGGTGGTGGGCGACCTCAAGCGCCTTATCGCCGCGACGAAGCCCCAGGTGATCTATACCCACAACCTGGCCGACAAGCACGACACCCACGTCGCCGTTACGCTGCGGCTGATTCAGGCCTTGCGGGACCTGCCGGCCAATGCGCGGCCCCAGCACCTTTACGGCTGTGAAGTGTGGCGCAATCTCGACTGGCTGAACGACGACGACAAGGTGATCTTCAACGTGGATGGCCACGAGAACCTCGCCACCTCGCTGGTGGGCTTGTTCGATTCGCAGGTGGCCGGCGGAAAGCGCTACGATCTCGCCACCATGGGCCGACGACGAGCCAATGCCACTTATCTGGCCTCGCACGGCGTCGATGAGTCGACGTCGCTGATCTTTGCCATCGACTTGACCCCGGTGATGGATCCAAAGATCGATGTCAAGGAGTACACCCTGGGCTACATCGATCGCTTTGCCAAGGAAGTCTCGGGACGACTGGCAAAGCTGATGTGATCCACCCACCGGTTTTCCTGTCCGTTCGGCAGCACACCGGGAGGCCCCATAGGTGAAACACCGCCCTCTCCCTTAGGGAGAGGGTGTCCGACGACGGCGTTTTCTGCAGCCGTCGCCGGACGGGTGAGGGGCCGCTTCCCTTCTCCGCAGTGCCCAGGAAAGAGCGGTTTAATAATCGCTAATGGCAAAGTTAAAATGGTTTAGAACTTGCCATTTTTATAAATTGCAATACCCTTTGACATTTGAACTTTGCCATTTGCCGTTTGAATTGTTCTTGCTCCTGCCGCCGGCGAAACGACCCCTCACCCGTCACGCTCCGCCTGATGACTGCGCCGGAGCGTGACACCCTCTCCCCAAGGGAGAGGGCAGTTGGTTGAACTCCGCGCCCGTCGTCGCCATCGTATTTCTAAAATACCCGTTCGGAGTCGAGCAGCAGCGTAACCGGCCCGTCGTTCACAAGCTCCACGTCCATCATGGCCTGGAACTGTCCCGTTTGGACGGTGACTCCGCCGGCCCGCGCCGCGGCCACGAAAGCGTCGTACAGCCCGCCCGCCACTTGCGGCCGGGCCGCCCGGTCGTAGCTCGGCCGGCGGCCCTTTCGGCAATCGCCGTAAAGCGTGAACTGGGAAACGCACAGCAGCTCCCCGTTCGTTTCCAAAAGGGACAGGTTCATCCGCCCCGCGGAATCGTCAAAGATGCGCAGGTTGAGGATCTTGTCGGCCAGCGATTGCGCATCTTCCGGAGTGTCGTTCTTCCCGACCCCCAGCAGCACGAGCATCCCTTTGCCGACCGCCCCCACGGGGCGGCCGGCGACGCGCACCTCCGCCTTTTGCACTCTTTGGACGACAGCCCTCATGGCAGTAACCTCCCCACACTAGAGCCGGCCTGACATCGCCGTTGGCGCAGTAGTTATTCTAGACGCACAGGGCTCGAGGCGGCGAAGAACCTGCGAAATGATTCGCGAAAGACTAAAACGGTCTCGCGCCAAGCCGCCCAGCGCGGCATGCGGTTTCACCCGGAGAGTGCTGCCTGAAGGGGCGAGGCGCCGCCTCGCCCCTGCGTCCTCGCGGGCCTTTGCGTTTGGGCGTGAGCTGTTGCGATTCTCTCGCTCTCGGCAAGCCTTTATGCGACAAAAGGGCGGAAACGGAGGCCTTAGTGGCCAGTTCTAGAGCCCGGCGTGAGCGGCGGGCAAATATGCAGATTTCTGCATATATGTGTCAAAGAGGGACAGTTGAAGGCCGTTTTTTCACATTGTGGAAGTTTTGTATAACTTTATTTCCTGTAGATACAATAAGATAGAAAAATTCTTATCAATTTTTGCATCTTTTCCCATCTTCTCATTTCCACGTGGTAGGCTACTATCATGGAGCAAGAAATGCGACCTACGCCGGGGCAGACCGCGAACACGAGGGGAGCCTACTTATTGACAACGCCGCAGGCACTGACGTCGCCGTGGCCATCGCTCCAGCCGGTCTCCCCTGCCCGACGCCTTCACTCAGCCGACGTTACCCGCGTCGACGCCGAGGGCAGGTTCCAAGTGTTTCCCCCTCCTGGGCGGAGAGGGGTAGGGGGTGGCGAACGAGGAGCATAGACCCGTTCAGCTACCCCCGCCCCTTCCCGATCGAGAAGGGAGGGAGAAGGCAAGGAAGGTAACAGAAACGCGACATGACGAAATTCTTACAGCAGCTTTTTTCCGAATCCGGTGAAGCGAGTTTCAGCCGCTTAGGAGCGTTTATCGCCCTGGCCTTCGCCTGCGGCTGGATTACTTATCTTGTGCTTCACACTCACATCCTTCCCAGCCTGGAGGGCCTGACGTTCTTCATCGCGGCCCTCTACGGGTTGGGGAAGGCCAACGAGACACTGCAACGCCTGTTTGGGGGCAAATAATGGGAACCAGCAAGCCGCCATCGCCGACAACCAACTTGAGCGCGATTCGCGCCGCAGCCAGCAAACTGGGGAGCCTCCCCCTGGTGCAGGGACTTTTGCGGATCGCGCCGGGCCTGCCCGCGGCTGCGCTGGCCGGTGTGGCCATCCTGTTTTTTGCCTGGTCTTGCGAGCACCGGGCGCGACAGCGCGAGGCGGCGGAGGCTCAGCAGGCAAAGAAGCAAGCCGCAGCACAGATTTCACAGCTCGAGAAGCAGGCGGCAAGCGCGGTTCGGGACGCCCAGCAGAGCAGCCAGGCCGCCAAGGAGCTTGAGAGCCAGCGACAACAGCTTGCGCACGACGCCGATGGGCTGCGTCAAAGTCTCGACTCGCTCCGCAGCCAGCAGCTTGCGCATGAAAACGAGCTGGCGAGCCTGACTACCGAGGAAGTGGTGAAACAGGTGATGGCCCGGCTGCAAGAGCAGGGAACAGGGAATAGGGAACAGGGAACAGGGCAGAAAAACCTCAACCCCCTCACCCGTCCCGCGACGACTGATGAAGGCGCCGCCGCGGGCCACCCTCTCCCCCAAGGGGGAGAGGGTGAGAGCCCTGCCGGGGGAGAGGGTAAGAGCCTTGCCGGGGGAGAGGGTAAGAGCCCTGCCGGGCGAGAGGGGACGAGACAAGACCCATCTGCCCATCTGCCGACCTCACCATCTGCCGCGCTCGTGCTGTCGGACCAGGGCGTGCGGAAGGTGGAAAGCGCCTTCGTGGAGCTCGATGCCTGCCGCCAGCAGAGCCAGGTGATGGCGCAGCAGGCGTCAAACTGCGACCAGCGGGCGAAGCTCGACTCGGCCCTCGAGGAACAACAGGCAGGGACGATCTCGAAGTTGAACGCCGCGCTGGCCGACAAAGACCAGATTCTGGCCCGCAGCGAAGCGGCGCATCGCGCGGAGGTTAAGGCGGCTCGCGGCACCTGGCGGACGCGCTTCTACCACGCCGTGGAAATCTTCGCGGGCGGATTCATAGCGGGGGTGCTGGTCCGATGAACCCTCTGGATTTTGAGCACGTAGCGCTCTGGTGGGGCCCCGGCGTTCTGGTTCTGATCACCTTCGGCTGGGGGTTCTTCCGCCTGGCGCAGTACTGGATCGGGAAGTCGATGGAAATGAAGCGACAGCAGATGGACGGAGCTTACGGCCTGGTGCGGCAGTACATCGAGAAGTTTCTGGGGGCACAGGACGGACAGGCCGACGCGCTGGCGCGGCTTGCCAACTCCGTCGAGCATCACGAGTCGCAGGAGAGCTTCGAGCACCAGGAAATTCTGATTGCCCTGAAAGCCCTGCACCACGACATGAACACCTTGCGCTGTCGCAACAGCGATGAATTGTGCGCCTTTCATTCCAAGCCGGGATTGCCGGCACGATGCAGTTTGTCGCCCGAGCTAAAGCGGGAAATTCATTCGCCGGAACTCAATTCGCTGTGTGGCCCGTCCGAAGAGCCGGCGCCGGATGCAGCAGAAATGAAACAGGAAAGAAGGAGCTAATCAACATGGCTGCCACCGTTCGTCAGAAGGAAATGATCCGAGGGAAGATCCTCTACTACCTGGGACTCATCTACCCGCAAGCAGCTACTTTGCCGCTTTTGCAAGGTGAGCTGGACATTATCGGTTACCCCGTACCCCTGGAAGACCTGAATTTTCAGATCGCCTACCTCGTCGAAAAAGGGCTGCTCGCTGTCGAGCATGTGCGCGGGCCGCGCTCGCACCGCGAAATTCCGCTGGTGAAGATCACCGCCCTGGGGATCGACTATTACGATGGCCGGCTTCCCGCCGACGAAGGAATCTACGTGGAGCCGCGGCTATGAGCAAACGCGACCAAATCGCCACAACCAAGGGAAACGAAGCCGAGCCGGGAATCAACCCTGCGCCGGCGCCGACCGATCCGACGGCCGATACCAGTTCGACGCCTTCGACGCAGCCGGTGACGGAAGAGAAGCACGGCCAGGAAGCGGCACCTGCGTCCGGTGGGGAAAAAACCGGGTCCAGGGGCCCTGTCAAAGATCCCATCGAGTCCGATGAGACCTTGCAAAAACTGGTCGACAAGCTGCTGACTGAGGGCTCGACCTTTGAAGATGTCGTCGAGGCGGCGAATCGGCTCGTCCCCCCCGGCGTCACCCTCAACGCCGTCAAGACTTACTTTCAGGGAAACCGGAAGCTTCAAGCCGATCGTGTGCACTACATGGTGGAAACCTCTGAATCGCTGCTCAAAGGCCTGGGCGACCCTGAATCCGCGGAAGCCCGACTGGCGAAGGCCGCGATACTGACCGGCTTCATGAACCTCCACCAGGATACCCCGCAGATTTCGCTCAAGGATGCAGAGCATGCACGCATAGAGCAGGCCAATTTGACCCTCAAGCACAGGCTGGTGGTCGCGCAGAGGGACAAGGCCCGCCAGGCCCTGCAATATTCGAAGGAAAGAACCCGCCTTCTGGTGCTTGCCCAGGAGAAGGTCACGGAACAAATTGCGATCCTGCAGCAGGATGCCAAGCGACAGCAGGCCGGCGAGCCGCTGGGGCCGGCGATGCTGCAAAGAATTCAGCAGATCTACGGACTGACTTGTCAACCGATGCCCTATGGGGGACATGGTGATGCCGCGAAAGCGTAACAAGCCGGAGAAAAGTCGACAGTCCTTAAGTGCGAGTCAACAGTCGACAGTTGACAGTCGACAGGCCTTAAGTGCCAGTCAACAGTCGACAGTTGACAGTCGACAGCCTGTCATCCCGAGCGAAGCGAAGGATCCCTTCAGTGGTTCGTCGAGCGGCGAGCACAGGGAAACTGCGGAGATCCTTCGCTCCGCTCAGGATGACAGCGGCAACTTTAGGGATGACAACGCCAACTTTAGGGATGACAACGCCAACTTTAGGGATGACAACGCCAACTTCAGAGATGACAGCGGCAATTTTGGGGATGACAGCGCCAACTTTAGAGATGACAGCGGCAGCTCCAGGGATGACAGGCACGCTCCGGGAGACGACGGAAAAGGCGTGACCGTCCTTCCTTCTTTTGCTCCGGTTCTGCAATTGCTGCCTTATCAACGCCGCTGGGTTGAAGACGATTCACACCTCAAGATCGTGGTGAAGGCCCGCCAGATCGGTTATTCCTTTGCGGCCTCCATTCGCGCTCTGCTCGAATGCCTGAAGAGAAAAACCACCTGGATATTCCTCTCCAAAGGCGAGCGGCAATCCCGGCTGCTGATGGAAAAGGTGCAGGAACACACCAAGTCCTGCGGGATTCTGGCGCGCGCCTGCGAGTCGAGCTTTTTCGAAGGCACGCTGATTAAGCAGTTGGAAGTACGGTTCGCCAACGGATCTGTCATTTACGGCCTTCCCGCCAACCCTGACACCGCGCGCGGCTACTCGGGCAATGTCACCCTGGATGAATTCGCATTCCATGCCGACGCAGACAAGATTTATAGCGCACTCTTCCCGACCATTACCCGCGGGTATTGCCTGGAGGTGATCTCGACGCCCAACGGACAGCAAGGGAAGTTTTATGAGCTGGCGAAGGCGGCGGGGCTGGTGGAGCAGGATTCAGGATTCAGGATTCAGGATTCAGGAAGAGCCGCGGACCTGGAAAGCAGGTCCGCGCTACCCGGCTCGTCACTCGTCACTCGTCACTCGTCACTAGCCTGGTCGGGCCATCGCGTTGACATCTACGAAGCCATCCGCCAGGGGCTCAACATTGACTTGCAACTTCTCCGCGCGGGTTGCGACGACGAAACTTCGTGGCAACAGGAATACTGCTGCCAATTCGTCTCCACCGCGGAGAATTTCATCCCGCCCGCACTTGTCGCCCAGTGCGCAAGCGCCGAGGCCACAACGGACTGCCCTCCTCAGTCCCTGGCCTCGGCGCCCTGCCTCGGCTTGGAACCGGAGAGTTCGCAGGTAGGGGCGCATGGTCCCGTTCCTCCCGGGACGTGGGGTAAGCATGCGCTTGTGGGGTCGCATGATGGTGCGCCCCTCCCTGCGGACTTTTACCTGGGCATCGACATCGGGCGGCGGCATGACCGGACGGTGTTCTGGGTGGATTGCGTGACCGCCGATGTAGGGGCGGTTCCTGTTGCCGACCAAGGCACGCAAGAGGCCGGTACGGGCACGCCATGGCGTGCCCCTACGGCGAGGGTCGCCGTGGCGCGCCTGGTTCGGACGTTCTCGAATACGCCGTTCGCCGAGCAGCTTGCGTATGCCCGGGAATTGCTCTCCCTTCAGGGGCCGGACGGCCGCCCGCTGATCCGGCGCGCCTGCCTGGACGCGACGGGTATGGGCGCACCGCTGGCGGAATCGTTGCAGCAGGAATACGGGCCGCGCGTCGAGCCGGTGATGTTTACGGCGGCGGTAAAAGAAGATATGGCGTACCGCGTGCGGCGGCGCATGGAACAGCGCCTGGACCTCCTTCCCGATGCGCCGCAAATCGCTCGCGCCTTCAGCGCCGTGAAAAAGCTGGTGACGCTGGCGGGAAACACCCGCTTCGATGCCGAGCGCACGGACCTCGGGCACGCCGATGAGTTCTGGGCTAAGGCCCTCGCCGACCTCGCGGCCGAACAGCCCGTCGCTGCCACATTGAGCGACGGAGCGATCGTGGGGACGCCCCGCGCGGCGGTATGGATGCCGGCAGCATTGCCGGCGGAATTTTGAATTTGCGATTTGTGATTTGTGATTTGTGATTGAGCAATTGCAATCACCGATTGCCAATCGGAAATGAAAAAACGATGAGTTGGTTTGAAACAGTTCGCCAGATCGTTACGCCGCAAACAAGCTATCCGATGGTGACGTTGTTCCCCGGTGGGCCGATCGGAAACGATGTGGGACTGAATCCCGCCGCGCAGCCTGGCGGGGGTGCTGTTCCCGAACCGCAAGTGCAGGGAACAGGGAACAGGGGACAGGGAACAAGCCCCAGCCCCCAGCCTGACACCTCGTTACGTGGCGCCGTCGGAACTGCGAACTTCGCCGGCTTCATCAGAGACCTGGGCGAGTACAACGCCACCTTGGAAGGCCGCAATGCTTTCCTGGTTTACGAAAAGATGCGGCGCTCGGACGCGGATGTGAAGGCCGCATTGCTGGCCTGCAAGCTGCCCATCCGGGCGGCAGACTACCAGATCGTGCCGGGCCTTAAGGAAAACGAGCCGGGCTTTGCCCTGGCAAAACAGATTGCGGATGAGGTCCGGGAAAACCTTTTTGTGGGGCTCGAATCACCCACCAGCACGGGGTGCTGGGTAACTCAAAACTTCGAAACGGTGAAAGAAAATGCGCTTCTTTGTTTGGATTTCGGCTGCGCCGCGCACGAGGACTTATGGCATATCGACGGTGAGAAGGTCCGGCTGCGTAAGCTTGCGCCGCGCCTGCCCTACACTTTCTATCGGTACCACGTCGATGAGGACGGGGAGTCGCTCCTCTTCCTCGAACAGTACGGCTACCGGGGCAACAACTTCGTCAATGTACTCGTGCCGGCCGAGAAGCTTGCCTACTTCGTGAACGACATGGAAGGGGCGTACTTCTACGGGCGCTCCGTGCTGCGCGCGGCTTATCAGCACTGGTACATGAAAAGCCAGATCTACCGCATCGACGCGATCTCGATCGAGCGCAACGGCCTGGGCGTGCCCACGATCAAGCAGGGCGCCAACGTATCCGCCGAAGATCGCAAGGCGGCGCAGACCTGGGTCCAAATGCTGGCCGCGCACGAGAGCACCGGGCTCTCCTTGCCGAACGGGTGGGAGTTCGCTCTGACCGGAGTCTCCGGGCGGGTGCGCGACCCGCAGGCCTCGATCCAGCACCACAGCGAAATGATTATGCGCTCCGTGCTGGCAAACTTCTTGACCCTGGGAACCACCCAGACCGGCTCGCGCGCCCTGGGCGGGTCAATGCGCGACTTCTTCTATCTCTCACTGGAAGCCATCTCGCACAAGATTGACGAAACCATTTCCAACACCAGCATCCGGCGCCTGGTGAATTACAACTACACGCCGCAGGCGGGCCAGCGGCTTCCCTACCCTCGCCTCGTCACCTCGAACATCCTGGTGGTTAACCCGCTCGAACTTCTGGAAGTGGCCAAAGACGTGGGAAAGTTCGACGTGGACCTGCTGCAACCGGATGACGATACGGAGAATTGGATTCGCAAGAAGTGCGGTCTGCCGCTCAAGTCGACAACGCCGCGCGCCCGCTATGCGCCGGTGCAGGAGCGGATTGAAGAAATGACGCAAAGCGATGCGGTCATCCAGCCGGAGACCCCGACTGGCGAAGAACGCAGCGCTGCGGCGGGTAGGAAGTAGAACGCTGCAACGCAGAGCAAGGCTCCGCGCCAGCCCGCTCAGATGCGGAAGGAACTAAGGCCGTGGAAAAACAAATTACTGTTCTGCATTACGTTCTGCTTGTCCTCAGCCTGGCAATAGCGGCTGAGGCGGTGGTCGCCAGCCATCAACTCTCCCAGATCATGGCGGCAGGTGACGCAGTTCATGCGCAGAGCGCCCCGGCACGGGGCCAGGGCGAGATTCCTCGCTCCGCTCGGACTGACATCAACCAAGGCATCCGTGACAGCGTGATGCCGCATGTGCCTAACCTGGTGCACCTCCTCGCCCGGCATGCCGGTGGGACGGTCTTCTACGATCAAACGGTCCACAACCTGCGCACCAACGCCGGCGTCAATTGGCAGTTCAACCAGATGGCGGGCGCGACGGCAGCAGTTTGCACGTACCTCGCACTTTCGAATGACTCCGCTGCACCTTCCGCCACGGACACGGCCCTGGCCGCCGAGATCACGAGCAACGGCCTGGCCAGAGCCAGCGCCACGCCTGCGCATTCAGGCAATACCTCGAGTTATACGCTGACCTACACGTTCACGGCAACGGGGACACAATCCGCGCAGAAGGCGGGTCTTTTTAACGCTTCCAGCAGCGGGACGCTTTGCTTCGAAAATACTTTCAGCCCGGTGGCCATGAACAGCGGTGACACGCTTCAGGTGGTGTGGACACTGAATTTCTGATTGGTGATTTGTGATTTGCGATTGCAAGAGTCAACGTCCGCCGCGCGCTGCGACCCAGAGCTTCGCTCTGCGCGAGCCCAGTGCTTGCCGAATTTCGAGTTTCGATTTTCGCCTTTCGCTTTTCAGGTGTGCACTATGACGATTTATAAATCACCGTACGAACAATTCGGGGTTTCGCTGGATTTCAGCGAGGACATTGGCGCGGGGAACACCATCACCAGCATCAGCGCGGTGACAGCGGTAAATAACCTTACGCAGGCGAATTCGACAGCGGAGGTCATTGCCGCCGCGCCCGTGCCGTCGATTTCTTCTTCCGGCACCGCGGTGGCGTTCGAGGTGACCGGAGGAGTGGTTGGGGAATCGCACCTGATCTCAGTGCAAATTGTTACCTCGGTGGGAGAGAAGTACCAGGGAGATGTAACGCTGCGGGTGGTGGAGTAGGGAAAGAAATCCAGGATTGGTGATTTGTGATTGGTGATTTGCGATTGAAGGAGACTGGTGAAATGAACAAGAGGATTCAAGATTCGGGATTCAGCATTCTGCGGCGGTCGAGGCTTGCACTGCCGTTTATGGGGGCGCTGGCTTTGCTGCTGGCTGCCTATTTCGTGTTGCCGACCGCCTACTTTGTGAAAGCGGCGCCTGCGGCGAACGTGCAGCCGCGGCCGGTGGGCGCCGTGACGGATACACCGGCGATTGCGATCACGAACGGGACGGCAACCACCAGTGCTACGCCCACCACGAGTGCGCACGAGGCCCAGGTCCAGTGGACCTTTGGCACGGTGAGCGGCACTTATTCGAGTTGCACGGTGCAGGCCAAAACCAGCTACGACGGCACGAACTACCTCACGTTGGGTTCTCCCGTGACGGTGACGGCAACGACCGGCGCCGTCAACGCGTGGACCCTCATTGAACAACTGGGAACAAACTCCGTAACGACTTCGACCGCGAGTTCGACGGCGGCGCTGGGGTTTGGACAAGCGACGGCGTTCAGCTTTTCGTGCTCGAGCTACGGAACGGCGGCGCCGGTGAACATCAGCGTGATTTACAGGTAGCGAGGATGGGGAATCTGGGATTTGAAATTTGAAATTTGAGATTTCAAATTTGAGATTGAGATTTGAGATTTGAGATTGAGATTTGAAAGTTTGCGAGCTGTGATTTGCGACCCTGCGGCAATCAGAAGTCGCAAACGGAGACGGACCATGGCAGGACGTGCCAGCTTGAAGCAGTACTTGATTGTTGATGAGAACGGTAAAGGACATCTGCCGGTGCGAGATACACCGGATGGACCGCTGAACCACCACCTGATGGGCGCCGCCTGGGCCGCTTTGCACGGCGGTTATCGCGGGAACAGGTACGAAGGACCGGGGAAGAATGCGGCGATCGAGAAGCTGAAGGCACTCTACAGGGCCGAGGGAATGGACGAACCGCAAGCGCAAACCGGCAAGTCGGCAGATGGGCAGATGGCCAGGTGGGCAGATCGGGAGGATTCAAGATACCAGATGCGTGAATCAAGAACGGCAGGCGACATTCAGCGACGGCCAATCGACCATCGGCAATCAACCATCGGCAATCCCGATGGGCCGCGATTCGTGATGATGCTTTCTGAGCCGCCGGGCACGGGCCTGATTCGAATTCCGATTGCCGTGACTGGCCAATGGAAAGGCGCGGAGAAGGAGTTTTCGATTGGGCTCGACGATCTGAAGGAGGTTCGGGAGAACTTTGCGAGCAAGCCGACACGCGAAATCAATGTTGATTACGAACACGCCTCGGAAGTCCCCTTCGGAACCGGCGGCCCGGTCCTGTCGGCGGGAAGAATCGTGAAGTTGGATGAGCCGGAGCCGTTCGGTGGGCAGATGGGCAGATCGGCAGATGGGCAGGTCGGCAGATCGGCAGATAGGGAGATCGGCAGTGGGCAGGTGGTAAAAACCTCCTCTGCCCCATCTGCCCACCTGCCCATCTCACCATCTGCCCGCTTTATCCTGTGGGGCTGGTACGAGCCTACGGACAGGGCGCGGCAGCTTATCGCGGCCAAGGAATACCGGTACATATCGCCGGCCATTCGTTGGGGCGCCAAAGACAAGGTGACGGGGAAAACCGCGGGAACCGTTCTCACCAGCGTGGCGCTGG
>Ga0326727_10003595_pt1 | contig 49095 bp, 45 predicted proteins | sample MB2enrmetagenome_FD_207643 | JGI IMG/M metagenome (GOLD analysis project Ga0326727, IMG submission 207643) | Lab enriched peat soil microbial communities from McLean, Ithaca, NY, United States - MB29MY | ecosystem: Environmental > Terrestrial > Soil > Wetlands > Peat | place: USA: New York... | reverse complement strand
GGCCACCGCGTCGGGGCGAATGCCCTGTGCCGCCAGCAGGCGGGTGGCGGCAACCCCGGCGATGACGGTGGACAATTGCACCGCCACGGTTGAGGCCAGGCTGTCGGCGCTGTCGAGTGCCAGGACATCCTGGCGAAGAACCCGTTCCGCCTCGGCAAGGGTCTCGCGCACGACCGGGTGGTCGGGCAGACGATGCAAAAAGCCCGGGCTTTGGGCCCCTTGGCCGGGGCACAGGACGGCGAGGCTCATCGATCCCTCCAGGGGTTGTCGATCAGACGGGGACCGGCCGGCGTTCGCACCAGGATCGAGGCCGGCCGGCGGGCATATTCCACCAACGCCACCGTTCCCAGGGCGGTGTCGATCTGGGCATCGATCCGGACCTCAGCCCCGGCGAAGCGGGTCGCCAGGTCGGTCGCACGTTCCATCGGCAAGCCCTGGTCGGCGCGGATCACCAGGTCGATATCGCTGTCGGGACGCAGGCAGGGCTGGCCGCTGGCCAGTTCAAAGCCGGCGCTTCCCGTCGGGCCCCAGGCCAGATCCTGGCCATCCAGCGCAGCATGGATCGCGGCCAGGACGGAAAAATGCGGCAGCTCTCCGCTTCGCGGACTGGCCTGCCAGAGTCTCGACCGGCTCAGGTCCTCGGGCGCAATGCAGCGGGCGACGGCGCCCGTGGCCAGCCAGCCGGCCCAGCGGGCGTCGCGGCTGTCGCCGCGCAAACCCACCGGCACGGCGTCGGCGGTGGGGGGATGGCGGCGGACCACCACCAGCGGCGCCCGCGCCAGGACGGCCCCAACCCAGGCCGGGGCGGGCGCTTCGGGAACGATGGCGGCCGGTTCACGGGCCTCCAGCAGGTCGTGTGGACGAAGGAGCGCGGGCGTGGCCATGATCGACTGCGGATCTCCCTATGAATGGCCGGCGACAACCATGATGACGACCGCCAAGGTGATCGCCGACAGCAAGGATGACAAGACCAGCGTCGATCCGGCAACTTCGTTGCGGACATTGTGGTTGGCCCCGAACACCATGCCGAAGAAGCCGGCGGGAATGGCGATCAGAAGGACGGTCTGGCCGGCAATGGGATCGGGAACGCCAAGGGCCCGAACCACCCCATAGGCCAGCAGCGGCTGCAGGACGTTCTTGAACAGGACGCCCAGCACCACATCGGCGTTCACCCTGATGCGCTGCGAGGACAGGATCAGGCCGGTCAGGAACAGGGCGGCGCCGGCAGTGGCCTGACCGACCAGGGTGAAGCAGCGGCCGGCCACGTCGGGGATGGGAATGCCGGCCAGGGCCACCAGCAATCCGGCCAACGGCGCCCAGACGATGGGGCGGCGGACCGTGCGCGAGACCGCCAGCAGGAAGCGCCGCACCGGCGATACGGCATCGGTGGCGCTGGCGCTTTCGAGGAAGACCAGGGTCAGCGGCGACACCGTGACCGAACCGACGGCGATGGCCACCGCGACGCTCAAGGCGCTGGTGGGGCCGAAGACGCTCCCCAGCAGGGGCAGGCCGATGGAAGCATAGTTGGGCAAGGCCACCGTCAGGGTCTGGACCGAACCCTCGCCGGTGCGCACCTTGAAGACCTTGAACTGCAGAACCAGGGTGACCGCGTAGACGACGACCATGCACAGCGTCAGGATGCCGACCAAGGGCCCGTTGTCCAGGATGACCGAGCGCGGCGTGCGCGAGATGGCGGTGAACAGGGCGGACGGCAGCGCGAAGTGCATGACGAACAGGTTGAGATTGGCGACCTTCTGATTGTCGATCATCTTTCGCCGCCCGGCGTAATAGCCCATTCCCATGACGAAGAAGACCGGGGCGAGGGCGTTCAGAATCATCGTTTCCATTGGACGTGCTCCGGCGTTTCCCCGTGGCCCGCGGTCTGGCGGGGGTGCGGGGATTGGTTGCAATCGGTGTCGCGGCCCGCGGGATGTCGAAACAACCCGCGGGAACGATCAGGTCTTCGGATCAGTCTGCCGACCAGGCTTGCGTCATGCGCCGACGAACCTCGCAAGAGGCGGTCCGGACGCTATCGGGCGCCGCCAGACGGTTGCCCAGGTCGCGGGGGCCGGCCAGGGCATCGGTCACGGCGTCGTCCAGCACGGTCCGGATCCGAGCGACATCGGCGGCGTTCGGGGCATCGGCATTCACCCCGCTGACAAGGGCATGCAGGATGCCGAGCCGGGCGACGTTGCGGATCGCATAGGACATCGGCAGGATCGTCTCGCCCAGGCTATCCAGCTCGGCGACACTGCGTTTGGTGATGCGGGCCGCCGCCGCCTTGCCCATGGCATGAACCAGAACCTCCGGGTCATCCAGGGCAACGATGCGGTTGGCCTGGTAGCCGTGGGCCAGGAAGGCTCCCGACATCGCCCTGCCGACCAGCAGCGCCACCACCGGATGGCCGGCCAGGCGGGCGCTGGCATAAGCGTCGACGGCGGCGGCGCAGGCCAGATGGATGCCCATCAGCTCTTCGCGGCGGCCGTAAGCCTGGCTGGGGACATCGACGATGGCGACGATCGGACGCTTCACCCCATCCTGGTCGGCCTCGATGACCTGACGAACCAGGCGGGCCAGAGTCCACCCCTGCTCCAGACCGACTTCGCCGTGGCGGGCGCGGGGAAAGCGGCTTTCGGGATCGGGCACCACGGCCAGAAAACGGGTCTGTCGACCGGCGAGCGCGGTATCGGCGACGCGAATCGAGGCCGGGACGCCGGCGGCGCGGCCGGTCTGGCCGGTCAGGGCGGCAAACCAGATCTCGCCGCGGCTGTTGACGGCGTGCTCAGTCATGCCTGGTCTCCTTTGTTCCACAGGGTCCGCAAGGTTGGGCCATCGGTCACGGTGGCGGGATCGAGATCGGCCAGACGCTTCAGGAACGTTGCCACCTGTTGGCTGCGGTATTGTGCCGGCGGTCCGGCCCGGAAGGCGGCGCGCACGGCCGCCGCAATGGTGTCGGCATCATCTTCGACCAAGCTGTCGACCAGGCCCACGGCTTGGCGCTGCTCTCCGCCGATCAAGCTCCAGATCAGACGTTTGTCGGCGGCATCCAGTTCGTCGATGCCGGCTTCCTGCTCGATCACCTCGGGGCCGTTCATGCCCAGCCGGGCTTGACGGGTGACCACCAGATGGCTGCACAAGGCGGCGGCGAGGGACATACCGCCGAAACAGCCGACCAGTCCGGCGATGACGCCGACCACCGGGACATGGGGGCGCAGCGCGACGATGGCGGCGTGAATTTCGGCGATGACGGCTAGGCCCAGATTGGCTTCCTGCAAGCGGACACCCCCGGTCTCCAGCAGCAGGACCGGGCGGGTCGGAATGCCCGCTTCATTGTCCCGACGGGCCAGCTCCAGGGCGGTGGCGATCTTCATGCCGGCGATTTCGCCCATCGAGCCGCCCTGGAAGGCGCTTTCGATGGCGGCGACCACCGCCGGTTGCCCGTCGATGGTTCCCTTCAGGACGACGACACCATCATCCTCCTGAGGGACGATGTTCTGCATCTCGAGCCAGGCCGAATGCAGGCGGTCGAACGGGCCCAGCAATTCCCGTCCCTTGCCGCCGTCCAGCAGGGCGCGAGCCCGTTCGCGGGCGGTCATCTCGACGAAGCTCTTGCGGGCCAGGAAACGATCAAGATCGATGGAGGCTTGGTCGTTCATGACTGGGCCTCCTCGACGGCCTGCTGCAGACGGAGCGCCACCATCCCCGGGGTGGCGCCGAAGTCGTTGATCTCGACCCGGACCGCCTGGCGGAAGCCCGAGAAGAAACGATCCAGGACGTTTTTCCACACCGCACCATAGCCGTCGACGCTGGTCTTGATGCGGACATGGGCCTGGGTGTCGGCGGACGGTTCCATCAGGATCTCGAGATCGCCGGAACCGACGACGCCCACATGGACGCGGGCCGAAGCCGCGACCTCGGCGTCATAGTCGAATGCGAAAGTTTCCATTGCTGTCATCTCCATGCGGCGAGGGCGTTCATGGCCGCCTCACCAGGTCCGGAACCGCGCCGGCGGCTGGTAAAGGCCGCCCGACCAGGCGACCAGGTCCTCGATGCTGCGGGCCGCCAGCAGCGACCGTTTGGCGTCGCTGCGCCGCACGCCGATGTCCTCGGGATAGGCGACGATGCCCTTGGCTCGCAGCTCCGCCGTCTTGCGGACGCTGGCCTTCAAGCCCACCGGGGTGGCCCCGGCCACCGCGGCGATGGCGGCGCGGCGCTCCTCGGACCCGTCGGCCTTGTAAAGGTAGGCGATACCCTCCTCAGTGACGACGTGGCTGACGTCCTCGCCATAGATCATCACCGGGGCCACCGGCATGCCGGCCGCCTTGCCGACGGCGACGGCATCGAGCTGCTCGACGATCACCGGCTCGCCACCCTTCTGGTAGGTCTCGGCCAGCTGCACCACCAGCTTGCGGCCGCGCACCACCGGCGCATCGCTGGTGATCAGGCTTTGCCAGGCCGGGGTGCTGTGTCGGCGCCCCCTGGGGTCGTGGCCCATGTTGGGGGCGCCGCCGAACCCGGCCAGCCGACCCAGGGTCACCGTCGATGAATTGCCGTCCGGATCCATCTGCAGGGTCGATCCGATGAACAGGTCGACGCCGTACTGCCCGGCCAATTGGCACAGCACGCGGTTGGACCGCATGCTGCCGTCCCGGCCGGTGAAGAAGACGTCGGGACGGGCGCGGATATAGTCCTCCATGCCCACTTCGCTGCCGAAGCAGTGGACGCTGTCGACCCACCCGCTCTCGATGGCGGGAATCAACGTCGGATGGGGATTCAAGGTCCAGTTCCGGCAGATCTTGCCTTTCAGGCCCAGGGACTGGCCGTAGGTCGGCAGCAGAAGCTCGATGGCCGCGGTGTCGAACCCGATGCCGTGGTTCAAGGCCGTGACGCCGTGCCGTTCATAGATGCCCCGGATCACCATCATTCCCATCAACACCTGCAATTCGTTGATGATGCGGGGGTCGCGGGTGAACAGGGGTTCGATGGCGAACGGCCGGTCGGCCACCACCACCAGGTCGACCCAACTACCGGGGATGTCGACCCGGGGTAACGTATCGGTCAAGCGGTTGACCTGGGCGATGACGATGCCCTGGCGGAAGGCCGTCGCCTCGACGATGGTCGGCGTGTCTTCGGTATTGGGACCGGTATAGAGATTGCCCTCGGCATCGGCCGCCTCGGCGCAGACCAGGGCGATGTTGGGCGTCAGGTCGACGAACATGCGGGCGTAAAGCTCGACATAGGTGTAGATGGCGCCGATCTCCAGCTTGCGATCTTCCAGCAACTGGGCCACCCGCAGGCTTTGCGGTCCCGCAAAGGCGAAGTCGACGCGACGGGCAATGCCCTTCTCGAACAGGGTCAGATGCTCGCGCCGGCTGATCGAGGAGATCAGCAGGTGCAGGTCGTGGATGACCTCGGGGTCGACCTGCGCCAGGGCGCGGGACAGGAAATCCGCCTGCTTCTGGTTGTTGCCTTCCAGCGCCACCCGATCGCCGGGCCGCATCAGTGCTTCCAGCGCGGCAACGATCTGTCCCGCCGCCAGAACTTTGCCATCGACCCAGGGACCGACGGCCTCCAGCCGCCGCGCCTTGTCCCGACCCCGGGTGTTCCAGGATGTCCGTGCCGGGGACTCCGTTTGCGCCATCACCCTTGCTCCTTTCCGGGCGGCCCCGTCGCAGTGAGGTCGCGTCGATATATTGTATACAAAATACAGAATACAATCAGGCGCGCGGCGTTGCAAGGGGGGAGTCCCCCGGGACGTCATCATGGGTTCAGGGGTGGGCGCGGGAACCTCGGACCAACGGCCGCTGGGCGCGCTACCGCGTCACTCCGACGCCATCCTGTTGCCGGAGATGGGCGATCAGGCCGGTGACGCCGTCCTCGATCAGCCGGAAAACGGACTCGAAGCTTTCGTCGCCGAAGTAGGGGTCGGGAATGTCCAGCCGGCTGGCGTCGACGGCGAAGCGGGTCAGCAGCATGATGCGATCCTGAAGGCCCGGCGGACAGATCTTGCGCAGGGCCTGTTGGTGATGGCGCTCCATCACCGCGATGATGTCGAACCGGGAAAAGTCGGCCGCGACAACCGGACGGGCACGCAGGTCGCCGATGGCGACGCCATGGGAGGCGGCCACCGCGACCGCGCGCGGATCGGGGGGCTCGCCGCTGTGGTAGGCGTGGGTGGCTGCCGATGCCACCTCGACAGTCAGGCCGGCGGCCTCGGCCCTGGCCCGCATCAGGCCATGGGCCAGAGGCGACCGGCAGATGTTTCCGGTACAGACGAAAAGAACCTTGACCAAGGCGGTACTCCCGAACAGAACATCGGTCAGACCCTGAATATGGGGTCAGTAGGAAAGGATCGCATCATGTCCGGGCATGGCATCGTCATCTTGACGGGAGCGGGCATCTCCAAGGAGAGCGGGCTGGACACCTTCCGCGACGTCGACGGCGTCTGGGGGCGGGTCAGGATCGAGGATGTCGCCACTCCCGAGGGCTATCAGCGCGACCCCGACGTGGTGCATGCCTTCTACAACGCGCGGCGGCACCAGATCGAATCCGGCGAGGCCAATCCCAATCCGGCCCATCTGGCGCTGGCCCGTCTGGAGCGGGAATGGCCCGGCGCTGTCCATGTGGTGACCCAGAACATCGACGACCTGCATGAACGGGCCGGCAGTACCCGGGTCATCCATATGCACGGGGAACTGACCAAGGGCCGCTGCGAGGCCTGCGATCACGTCTTCGTCTGGTCGGGCGACATGGGGGTCGACAGCCGGTGCCCGGTTTGCGGCAAGACCGGCCGCGTTCGCCCTCATGTGGTGTGGTTCGGCGAGGTTCCGCTGGACATGCCGAAGATCTTCACGCTGCTGGACGACTGCACGCTGTTCCTGTCGGTGGGGACCTCGGGCGTCGTCTATCCGGCTGCCGGCTTCGTCGCCCATCTGCGCAGCAAGGGGACCGTGCGAACCGTGGAACTGAACCTGGAACCGTCGCGCGGCGCCACCTTGTTTGCCGAGGCGATCTACGGACCGGCGACCGACGTGGTGCCGCGCTTCGTCGACGATCTGCTGGCCAGCCTATAGGGCGCTGCCGGCCGAGCGGGCCGCCGGCGGGCGCAAGGCAACGGACAGCTTGCGCCGCAGCAGGATCTCGCTGGCGTCCCGCGTGATCAGTTCCGGCAGTTCGCTGACCTTTTGAAAACCCTGGCGCTTATAAAAGGCGCGGGCGGTGACATTGAAGTCGCTGACCGTGGTCCACAGGTTGCCGGCCACCATGGCCGATTGTGCCGCCACCCAATCGATGGACCGGGCGGCAATGCCCTGGCCCCGGGCATCTTCCTTCAGCGCCAGCATTTCCAGGAACGGTCCCCGCAGCCAGGGCGAGCGGACCGCGACGAGGCCGACCGTCGCGCCACTCAGTTCGATAGCGAAACGGAACAGACAGGGGTCTTCGCGGGTCAGATAGGTGACCAGGCCGGCTTCTGACTGGCCCAGACGGCGATAGGGGTCGATGCCGGCGCAGTATCGGCCCAGATCCAGGGCATCGTCGGACCGCAGGGGCCGTAGCAAGGCGACGCCTAAGGGGTGGGTGGTGCCGGCAAAGGGCGCGTCTTCGATCAGGGCGGTCATGGCAGCAGGCTATCCAGTCGAACGAAACGGTAATGCTTGGCCTCCAGCGCGGCGACAATGCCAGGCAAGGCATCACCCGTGGCGCGGCCGCGGCCATTGATATGAAAGATCAGGATGCTGCCGGGCCGCGTCTTGGTCAGCACCCAGTCCGTGAGTGCCGCCGGCGTCAGGGTGGGAATCGGGTCGCCGCTGGCGAAACTCCAATGCACCACATGATAGCCCATGGCTTCCACATCGGCGACCGCTCTCGCGTTGACATTACCGGCCGGGAAACGAAAGTACCGGGTATGGCGGCCGGTGATCTCGGACAAGAGACTGTCGGCGGCAGCCACGTCACGGCGGATCGCCTCGTCATCCCACTGATCCATATGGTTGTCGTGGTTCAGGGAGTGGTTTTCAAGCTCGACCAGATCCTGTTTGGCAAGCCAGGCCAGATCGGCACGGTTGTGACGGGCAAATCGTCCGGAAACGAACACGGTGAAGGGAATGTGAGCTCCGACAAGATAATCGGCGATCTTGTGGTCCAGGCTGACCGGCGTCCTGGTTTCGCAGGCGTCGAAGGTCAGGGCGACGATCGGCTCCCGGGTCGGCAGACGGGTGATGATGTCGGCCCGCGCGCAAGGCACCCCGGCCGTCAAGGCCAGGACAAGGGCCGCCGTCTTAAAAATCCAGGTCGTCATAATGCTTGGGCGGCGGCATACCCGGCAGATGGTCGGTCAGCAGGGGGCGGAAGCTGGGCCGCGACTTGATGCGGGCATACCAGTCCTTGGCGGCCGGATAGGTCTCCCAGGGGACGTCGCCGATGTAGTCGACGCAGGACAAGTGGGCCGCCGCGGTGATATCGGCCAGCGAGAAGGAATCACCGGCCAGCCATTTGCGCCGCTCGGCCAGCCAGCCGATGTACTCCAGGTGCTCGCCGATGGCTTCGTAGCCGATGCGGATCAGTTTGGAATCCGGGCCTCCGCCAATACCCATCTGGCGCTTGAACAGCTTTTCGCCGACCAGGGTGGTGGTGACGTCCCGATTGAAGCGGACGTCGAACCATCCCACCAGACGCCGCACCTCGGAGCGGACCAGCAGGTTATGGCCGATCAGCGGCGGGTCGGGATAGCATTCGTCGAGATATTCGGTGATGGCGATACTGTCGGACAGCACCGCGCCGTTGGGCTCGATCAGCACCGGCACGTCGCCGGCCGGGTTCAGGTCCAGCAGGTCGGGGGTCGGCTCCCAGGCGTGCTCGACCACCATCTCGAAGGCGAGTTTCTTCTCGGCGAGGACGATGCGGACTTTCCGCGAGAACGGACAAAGCCAGTAATGGTGAAGCGTGCGCATGGCAACTATTTAGCCGAGCGAGGGGTTTGCCTGCAAAGGATTATGACCGGCGTGACGGCCTCGCGGCCGGAAATATCGGTAAAACCCTGTCCTGTCAAATGGTTGAACGGAAATCGTTCAGAAATGTCACAGGTCCCGGAAATGCCAATGTGATAAGAGCGCCGGGGTCATTCGGTGGCAGGGGCGGTTTTCTGACGTGACCCTCGCCATGTGCGATTTTTCCGTGTCAGGAGCGCCGTGATTTTCGGCCCTCAAACAGCGGGTGCCCCGGTCCGCTAGGCCAATAACGCCGGCAGCATATTCGACGAGTCCGGTGCAGGAGGTTTTCATCGCCTCGGCATGCGGCTTTCAGGTGGTCGGGTTTCCCAATGCCCGTCCGTTGTCGCGTTCCTCCGCGCTGGATCGGGACCGCCATGAACGTCTTCGCCAGATCCTGTCGGTCAGCGAGGAGGCCGCTCGGAAGCTGCGGGACTACATCGTCAGCCAAGGTCACCATCAGCCGGACGACCGGCGCCCCAAAGTGGTGCCGGCCAGCTTCTCGGTCATGCCGCGGTCATCGCTCGGCAATGACGAAACGGCGCGGATCGGTGCCGCCCTGCTGGGTGCGGGACTGATCGGCCTGCGTGGGTCCACCACGCAAGCGGGGGTGGTCCTGCCGCTGACGTTCGGCGGTCGCCTGACTCTGTCTTGTTCCGGGCTGACGTTCCTGTTCCATCGCGAGGCGCTGAAGGGCGTCAGCGAGCATCTGCATTGGCCGGGGGGACCGAGCGGTGTCTCCATTGGCCCCGGCTACGACATGCGAGATCGTCGCGAGGAACGGATTATTTCCGACCTGACGGCCATTGGCATTGATCCTACGGTAGCCCAGAAGGCGGCGGGGGGTCACGATATGCGTAACGAGGTGGCAGGTAATTTTGTCCGTGACAATAAGAAATTGATTACTCTTACTACTTCCTAGCAAGAAAAACTCTTGCGAAAGACAACACAGCAATATGAGGGCGAGGCGAATCAGTTCTTGAATGATGATGTTAAACAAAGGCTGTTTGCCCATGAGTACGACGCCCTGGTGTCGTTCACCTATAACCATGGCAGCTTGGGGGGCACGCTGTTGGGCCGGGCGGTGAACGATGGGCGGTTGGACAAGCACTCGATTATGATGGGGTTCAATCAGTACCATCCCGGCAAGGATACAAGCCGCCGCCCCATGGAAATCCGCCTGTTCACCCGGGGGGCCTGCGCATGAAAACGCGTCTGCCGTTAGTGGTGGTCTCGGTACTGGGGGTTTCGGGTGGCGCGCATGCGAAAGGGTTGCCCGACTGGCTGCTGGGCGACTGGTCGGTTACCAAGGTCTATCAGTTGAACGATGATTTGGCTCGCTACCCAGATCCGGGCAACGAGCCTGTTGCTCGATGGACGGGTAAGATCATGACGATCGAGGCTGATCGCCTCCACCTAGGCGTCGATATCTGTACCGATCTCACCGTTCGAGAGAAGCGCGACACTGTCCGCCATCTGGTGAAACACGAACTCGGGGCCGAACCTGAGGTGTTTGGTGGTCTCACGCCGCGACCGGGCAGCCTTCCGTATTTGCGCATAAACTGCGGAAGGTCTTTGACTGAAGAGGAAGACGGACTTGATGACCGCCATGTCAATTACATCGACTGGGTCGTCATTCCGAATGGCCATGACAAGATTGACCTGATGTTCCTCGGTCCCTGTTACCTTGAACTCCGCCGGAAAGAGAAGCCGCAGTCATGATCGTAAGGCTGAAGTCTCTTGCCCCATTTTTAGGCTGAAAGAATTCGCCGGTGGTGAAAATCTGACGGATGAGTCCCGGCTCCAGGAGCGGGGCGGGCGTCCGAGGGTGTGAAAAAACAGTGGGACAGGCCTGAAGCGCCTGTCATTCGGCGCAGCCGAAATGGCGAAATTCTGCCGCTTTTCGGGGAAGACAGACGGGGATGCCTGTCCCACGGAACAGTTTTTTCACAACACCCGCGAGTGGATCAAATGTTCGATTCCAACCGCTCGACGGCCACTTCAGCTAAATTGAATGGTTGTATTCCTGTAGTAGCACCGGCATACCGGCGGGGACGCCGGCGCCACCAAAAGTATTTATCCTCTCCATTCATGGTGAATCGACCGACCGGTATTGGCAACCCCCTATTCGGCGGCTTCGGCCACCAGGGGGTGGGGCAACCGCGACAGCATCTCCTTGGGCACGATCTGCCAGAAGCGGTCCCTCTCCCGCGGCCAATGGGCCAGCAGCTCGGCGGCGAAGGGCGACTGGGTCTCGTGCACATGCTGACGGATCAGGGCCAGCAGGATCTCTTCCCAGGCCAAACCCGTGACGCGCTGGTAGATGACGGTGTCCGGGTTGATGCGGTGCTCGAAATTGTCGGTTGGGTCATAGACGAAGGCCATGCCTCCTGTCATTCCGGCACCGAAATTGTCCCCCACCGGTCCCAGGATGACGGCGGTCCCGCCGGTCATGTATTCGCAGCCGTTGGATCCGCACCCTTCCACCACCACCTCGGCGCCCGAGTTGCGGACGGCGAAGCGCTCACCGGCTTGGCCGGCGGCGAACAGCTTGCCGGCGGTGGCGCCATAGAGGACGGTGTTGCCGATGATGGTGTTGTCATTGGTCCTCAAGGGGCTCGAGACCGCCGGGCGAACCACGATCATGCCGCCCGACAGGCCCTTGCCGACATAGTCGTTGGCATCGCCAAACACCTCGATCTTCAATCCCTGGACGGCGAAGGCGCCCAGCGATTGGCCGGCCGAGCCGCGCAGCCGCACAGTGATCTGTCCCGGCTGCAGGCCGAACATGCCATAGCGTTTGGTGATCATGTGGCTGAGCTTGGTGCCCACGGCCCGGTGGGTGTTGCGCACCGTGTAGGTCAGTTGCATCTTCTCGCCCTCTTCCAGCGCTGGACGGGCGTCGGCGATCATCTGGGCGTCCAGCGTCTCGGGCACCTCGTTGCGTCCTTCCTGGGTGCAATGGCGCGGGAATCCACCCGAGTCGGCCTGGACCAGAATGGGGTTCAAGTCCAGGTCATCGAGATGGGCCGAGCCGCGGCTGACCTGGGCCAGCAGATCCGAGCGGCCGATGATCTCGTTCAAGGTGCGCACACCCAAGGACGCCAGGATCTCGCGCACCTCCTCGGCGACGAAGCTGAACAGATTGACCACTTTCTCGGCGGTGCCGTCGAATTTCTTGCGCAGATCCTCGTCCTGGGTGCAGACCCCGACCGGGCAGGTGTTCGAATGGCACTGGCGCACCATCAGGCAACCCATCGCCACCAGAGAATTGGTCCCCATGCCGAATTCCTCGGCCCCCAGCATGGCGGCGATGACCACGTCGCGGCCGGTCTTGATACCGCCGTCGGTGCGCAGCTTGATGCGATGCCGCAGCCGGTTCAGCGTCAGCACCTGATGCACTTCCGAAAGCCCCATTTCCCAAGGCAGGCCGGCAAACTTGATGGAGGTCTGCGGGCTGGCACCGGTGCCACCGACATTGCCCGAGATCAGGATAATGTCGGCCTTGGCCTTGGCGACACCGGCGGCAATCGTTCCAATGCCGGAACGGCTGACCAGCTTGACGCAGACCTTGGCCTCGGGGTTGATCTGCTTCAGGTCGTAGATCAGCTGCGCGAGGTCCTCGATGGAATAGATGTCGTGATGCGGCGGCGGGCTGATCAGGGTGACGCCGGGGGTGGCATGGCGCAGCTTGGCGATCTCGACCGTGACCTTGAAGCCGGGCAACTGGCCGCCTTCGCCGGGCTTGGCGCCCTGGGCCACCTTGATCTCGATCTCGCGGCAGTTGTTGAGGTATTCGGCGGTGACCCCGAAGCGGCCCGAGGCGACCTGCTTGATGGCCGAATTGGCGTTGTCGCCGTTGGGTGCCGGCTTGTAGCGCCTGGGATCCTCGCCTCCTTCGCCGGACACCGACTTGGCTCCGATGCGGTTCATGGCGATGTTCAGAACGCCATGCGCCTCGGGGCTCAAGGCGCCCAGCGACATGCCGGGGGTCAGGAACCGCTTGCGGATTTCGGTGACCGATTCCACCTCGTCGGTGGAGATCGCCGTCGCCGCGGGCTTGTACTCCAACAGGTCTCGCAGGTTGATCGGCGGCAGCTTGCGGATACCTTCAGAGTAGCGCTTGTAGGTGTGGTAGCTGTCCGAGGCCACCGCCGACTGCAGCAGATGGATCAGTTTGCCGTCGAAGCTGTGGGTTTCGCCGCCGGTCCGCGCGCGGTAGAAGCCGCCGACGGGAAGCGCCAGGGCTTCGCCGCCATAGGCCTTGGCGTGCATCTCGATGACCTTGTGCTGGATGCCGGCCAGGCCCAGGCCGGAGATGCGCGAACTCATGCCCGGGAAGAATTCGGCGATCAGGGCGCGCGACAGGCCGACCGCCTCGAAACAGTAGCCGCCGCGATAGGACGAGATCACCGAAATGCCCATCTTCGACATGACCTTCAACAAGCCCTGGTCGGCGGCATGAATGTAGCGCTGGACGCACTCCTCCAGGGCCAGACCGGGGAACAGGCCGCGGCGATGGCGAAGGGCGATGCCTTCCTGAGCGACGTAGGCGTTTACCGTGGTGGCGCCGACACCGATCAGCACGGCGAAGTAATGCACATCCAGGCATTCGCCGGAGCGGACATTGAGCGAGGTAAAGGTCCGAAGCTGCTGGCGTACCAGATAGGTGTGCACCGCCCCGGCCGCCAGGATCATCGGGATCGGCGCCCGGGCGGCATCGGTCTTCTCGTCAGACAGGATGACGTGGGTGCAGCCCCCCCGCACGGCGTCCTCGGCCTGGCGCTGGATGCGCCGGATCGCCTCGGCCAAGGCATGCTCGCCGCCCTTGGGATCGAACACGCAGTCGATCTCCGCCGCGGTGTCGCCCATGTAGGCCCGCATGGCGTGGAACTCGGCATTGGACAGCACCGGGCTTTCCAGTTGCAACAACTCGCACTGGCTTTCTTCTTCGTCGAGAATGTTGCCCAGGTTGCCCAGCCGCGTCTTCAAGCTCATCACGCGGCTTTCGCGCAAGGAATCGATCGGCGGGTTGGTAACCTGGCTGAAGGTCTGGCGGAAATAGTGGTGCAGGCTGCGGTAGCGGTCCGATAGCACCGCCAGCGGGGTGTCGTCGCCCATCGAGCCAATCGCTTCCTTGGCGTCGGCCACCATGGGATGCAGGATCAGTTCGAGATCTTCTTGCGTGATGCCGTAGCAGAACTGGCGCCGGTGCAGATCGTCGGGCTGGAGCCGGGGCTGTTCACTGGCGTCGGCACGGATCAGGCTGTCGAGCGGCGTGGTGCGCTTCAGCCAGGCGCCGAAAGGCTTGCGGGCGGCCAGCAGATCCTTCAGGGGCCGGTCCTTGTAGAAGGTCGCGGTCTTCAGGTCGACGCCGATCATCTGGCCGGGACCGACCCTGCCCTTCTCCACCACGTCCTGCTCGTTGACGCGGACCATGCCGGCTTCCGAGCCGACGATCAGCAGGCCATCGACGGTGACGGTGTAGCGCATCGGGCGCAGGCCATTGCGGTCCATGCCGGCGACCACCCAACGGCCGTCGGTGGCGGCCAGCGCCGCCGGCCCGTCCCAGGGCTCCATCACCGAATTGCAATAGCCGAAGAACTCCCGGTGGGCCTGGGGCATGGTGGCGTTGGTGCCGGTGCTTTCCGGCACCAGCATGGATTTGACCATCGGCGCGTCGCGGCCGGCACGCACCAGCAGTTCGAAGACGTTGTCGAGCGCCGCCGAATCCGATCCGCCCGGCTGCACTACCGGCTTGATGTCGGCGATGCGCGGACCCAGTCGGTCGTGGGCCAGACGGGTCTCGTGCGACTTCATCCAGTTCAGGTTGCCGGTCAGGGTGTTGATTTCGCCGTTATGGGCCAGCATGCGGAACGGCTGGGCCAGACGCCAGGTCGGAAAGGTGTTGGTGGAATAGCGCTGGTGATAGATGGCGAAGGTCGAGGTGAAACGCTCGTCCTGCAAGTCGGGATAGAACACCGACAGCTGTTCGGCCAGGAACATGCCCTTGTAGATCACCGACCGGCAAGACAGCGAACAGATATAGAAGTCCGAGATATGATCGGCCAGGACCTGCTTCTCGATGCGGCGCCGAATGACGAATAGGTCGGTTTCGAACGCCTGTTCGTCGACACCCTTCTTGTTGGCGATCATGATCTGTTCGATCTCGGGTCGGGTGGCATTGGCCTTTTCGCCGATCACCGCGACATTCACCGGGACCTGCCGCCAGCCATAGATGGTGTAGCCGAACTTCAAGATTTCCGTTTCGACGATGGAGCGGCAGCGCTCCTGCGCCGTGAGGTCGGTCTTGGGCAGGAAGCACTGTCCGACCGCCAGGCGTCCGGGGACCGGTTCGTGGCCCTGGTGGCGGATGTGATCCTTGAAGAAATCCTGAGGGATCTCGACATGGATGCCGGCGCCGTCGCCGGTCTTGCCGTCGGCGTCGACGGCGCCCCGGTGGTAGACCGCCTTTAACGCCTCGATGCCGGCAACCACGACGGCACGCCGGGGATGTCCATCCAGGGCGGCGACCAGACCGACGCCACAGGCGTCATGGGGCGCGGTATCGATGCCGGCGGCCTCCAGAACGGCCTGGTTGGCGAGATATTGGGCGACGAAAGCGGCGCCGTCGTTGCTCCGGGTCATGTCAGGCTCCTTGTTTCTTGAGGTAGGCATCGATGCCGTCGGCGGCGTCGCGACCATCCTTGATGGCCCAGACCACCAGCGAGGCGCCGCGGGCGATATCGCCGGCGGCGAACACGCCCTCGACGCTGGTCATCTGCGTTCCCGACTCGACGGCCAGGGTTCCCCAGCGGGTCAGGGCCAGGTCGGAAGCGCCGAAAGCGGTCGGAATGTCTTCCGCGTCGAAGCCCAGCGCGGTGATGACCAGGTCGGCAGCGATGGTGACGTCCGAGCCTTCGATGGCGGTGGGAATTTGCCGGCCCGAGGGGTCGGCGATGCCCAGATGCATCCGCACCGCCTGGACGCCGGACACGGTCGTCGTCCCCACCAGGGCCAGGGGAGCCATCTGCCAGAGGAATTCAACCCCTTCCTCCTCGGCATGGCCGACCTCGCGTTGCGATCCCGGCATGTTGGCGCGGTCGCGCCGATACAAGCATTTGACCGAACGAGCGCCCTGGCGAATGGCGGTGCGGACGCAATCCATGGCGGTGTCGCCGCCCCCCACCACCACCACATCCTTGCCGGTGGCGCTCCAACGCTCGGCGTCGGCAAGGCTGTCACCCAGGCCGGCGCGATTGCTGGCGATCAGATAGTCCAGGGCCGGCAGCACGCCCGCCAGGTCGGCGCCGGGAACGGTCAAGGGCCGGGCCTTGTAGACGCCGGTAGCGATCAGGACGGCGTCATGGCGGCGCCGGAGGTCGGAAAGCGACGCGTCGCGACCGACGGCGAAGTCCAGGTGGAAGGTCACGCCACCGTCTTCCAGCAGGCGGGTGCGCCGGGTGACGATGTCCTTTTCCAGTTTGAAGCCGGGAATGCCATAGATCAGCAGGCCGCCCGCGCGGTCGTGCCGATCGTAGACATGGACCTGGTACCCCAACTGGCGCAACTGGTCCGCCGCGGCCAGGCCGGCGGGGCCGGCACCGATGATGCCGACCGACTGGGGCCGCTCGGCCATCGGCCGGCGCGGCTTGACCCACCCTTCGCTCCAGGCGGTATCGGTGATGTGCTTTTCCACCGCGCCGATGGTGACGGCACCGTGGTGGCTTTGTTCCAGGACGCAGTGGCCTTCGCATAGGCGATCCTGGGGGCAGATGCGGCCGCAGATCTCGGGAAAATTGTTGGTGGATGCGCTTAAGGCATAGGCCTCGTCCAGGCGTCCCGAGGCCGCCAGCATCAGCCAGTCTGGGATGTTGTTGGCGACTGGGCAGTGAATCTGACAGAAGGGAACGCCGCATTGCTCGCATCGCGATGCCTGCGCGGTGGCATGCTCAAGGGAGAAGGGCTGGTAAATTTCGGCGAGGTCGTGGCGGCGTTCGGCGGCCGGGCGCTTGTCCGGCAGGGACCGGTCAAGGTGGGTGAACTGCAGCATTTTCGAGGCCATGGTAGGAAGCTCCCCTGGGCGTTCGGCGGATCACCGGGTCGTCATAGCCGAATTTTCGGCATGTTTCCAGGGAAAAGCATCAAATAGGACAAATATGCTGTCCTTTAAATCTTCCGATCGTTGCTGCGAGGTGAGATGATATCCGGATGCTCAGGACCATATCGAAAAATAGGTACCAAATTTGAACTATCTCGCCATTTTTCAAAAATCGGCCGCTGTGCTATAAGCCCCTGCCATGCGTCCGACTGTTTTCCCAAGAGGACGCCGGCCCGGCCACGACGCGCATCGCGTCAGCGTGGTCTGGTGCCACGCGCCGGTCGCCGGACGGCCGGCCGGGTGGGGAACTGGCCGCCGGGGGGGCCTGCCTTGCAACTTCCAGATCTTGCCATTCTCGCTCTTGTCGAGGGGGTGGCCGACATTCTGCCGATCGACGCATCCGCCCATGGCCTGCTGGTGTCGCGGCTGGCCGGCTGGCGCGCCGGCACCATCGGCGCGGCGGCGCATCTTGGCGCCGGTGCAGCCCTGCTGCTTTACCTGTGGCGCGACATCGGGTCCATCGGACTGGGCCTGTGGCGGCTGCGCAAAGGACGAGTCGATCCGGGCGCTGTGCTGTTGTTCAAGGCCTTGGTGGCCGCTGCGCCGTGGATCGTGGCGACCAGCCTGGTGCTGGCCGTTCCCATTGCCGGGCTTGGCGATCTGATTGCGGTGGGGGCGGTCACCATCGTGGCCGCGTTGGTCATGCTGGTGGTCGATCGCATGTCGATGACCGTGAAAAGAATTGAACATTTGGAGAGCGCCAACGCCCTGGTCATTGGCATTCTGCAACTGTTGGGGCTGATTCCCGGGGTCGGACGGGTGGCCGTGGCCCTGACCGTCGCCCGCCTGTTCGGGCTGGAACGTCCCGACGCCTATCGGTTTGTGCTGCTGGCCAATCTGCCGATTCTGCTCACCGACGGCATTTTGCACGCCGTCCAGTACTCTCTGCAGGGTCTGCGCCCGGCCGACAGCGACGTCCTGGTCTTTGCCACCACCTTCGGCCTGGTCCTGTTGGCGGTCTCGCTGACCATGGCCTGGGTGCGACGTTCCGGACTGGGCCTGTTCTTTCTTTACCGCCTGTGCCTGGGCGGGGCGTTGATCGCCCTCGCCCTGGTTTGATCGCCGTCAGGCCGCCGGTGCATAAGGGTTGCGGAAGCGGCCCAGATAGGACGGCACCACCGACTGGAGAGCGGTGGGGTGGATGCCCAGCGCCGCCAGACCCAGGGCCGCCGGATCCACAATATTGTCTTTGGCCAACAGCTTGACCTGATCGGGGGTCAGGGGCGGGTTCGGCAAGACCTGCATCAGTTGGGCCTGAACCTTTGCCACCGCCAGCGGAATCGGCACCAGAAGCCGCTTGCGGCCGGTGGTGCGCAACACCAGTTCGATCAGCTGCTTCAAGGACAGCACTTCCGGACCGCCCAGTTCGAAGGTCTTGCCGGCATACTGGGATCGGGACAGGGCGCGCAGGGCGGCTTCGGCCACGTCGCCCACATAGACCGGCTGCAGGCGGGTCCCGCCGGTGCCGAACAGCGGGCAGCCGGCGCCCTTGGGCAGCAGGCTGAATCCTTCCGTGACGATGACCGGCAGCATCGGGCTGACGCTGCTCATGGCGGCGAAGCGGTTGAGGAAATCGTCCTCGGGCCCGAAGACGACGCTGGGGCGCAGGATGACCGCGGCGGGAAAGGCAGCCCGCACGGCAGCTTCGGCTTCCGCCTTGCTGCGGGCATAGGCCGAGGCCGAAGCGGCATCGGCGCCGATGGCGGAGATGTGGACCAGGCCGCGCACGCCGGCGGCGGCGGCCTCCGTCGCCACCAGGCGGGCGCCCTCGACATGGATCGACTGGAAGCGGTTGCGCCCCTGCTCGGTCAGGATGCCGACCGCGTTGATCACCCCTTGTGCCCCATCGACGGCCGCGGCCACCGAAGCCCGGGCGGTGATGTCGGCGCGGATGGGAACGATCTGCCCGACGTCGCCCATGGTCTTGACGAAGGCGGCCCGGTCGGGATCGCGCACGGCGACTCGCACCCGCCAACCTTGCGTGGCCAGCCGGCGCACGATGTGGCGACCGACGAACCCCGAGCCTCCGAAGACGGTTGCCAGCTGTACGGTCATGCTTGCCTCCCTCTGGTTCTCAAAGTGCGGTGCGCGCTGTGCCGTCTCTCAAAGCGCGGAGCGCGCCGTCTTGTTTTGGGTGTGCCGCCGCGCCGGGTCAAGCGCTCTGTGCCGATCCGGCATTATCGTTTCAGCCACAGGGCGCGGCAACTTTCAAGAGAAACAATGATGTCCCTATCGCGTCCTGCACAATGGTGCCGGCCGTCTGTTCCGGGAAAAGCGGAGGGGATGAAAAAAACGTGATGAAAGTCGTTGACATCGATCCGCAGGACCAGTAGATATCCCGGCCTCGGCACGCCGCCCCATGGCGGACGACTGCTGGGCCCAGGTGGCGGAATTGGTAGACGCACCAGCTTCAGGTGCTGGCGGCCGCAAGGTCGTGGAAGTTCGAGTCTTCTCCTGGGCACCATCTTCCGGCCGGTGGGACGGGTTGGCAACAATCCCGTTCCACCGGGGGAAGGCCGCCGGGACCCCTCCCCCTGCCGGAAAAAGCGCACAGCCATCGTGTCGATTCATTATCATATCGGCGATCTGCCGGACGGGCTTTCCTTCGCCAATGGCGTTGCGATCGATACCGAAACCATGGGCCTCAATCTGCAGCGCGACCGCCTTTGCGTGGTCCAGCTGTCTGCCGGCGACGGCGACGCCCACGTGGTCCATTTTCCCCAGGCCGACTTCCGGGCGCCGCGCCTGCGCGCACTTCTGGCCGACCAGCGGGTGCAAAAGCTGTTTCACTACGCCCGCTTCGATCTGGCGATGATCCAGCGGCATTTCGGCATCGTCTGCGCACCGGTCTATTGCACCAAGGTGGCCAGCAAGCTGGTGCGCACCAACACCGACCGGCATGGACTGAAAGACCTGTGCCGCGACTTGCTGGCTGTCGAGTTGTCGAAGCAGCAGCAGACCTCCGATTGGGGGGCGCCGGCCCTTTCCGACGAACAGATCGCCTATGCGGCCTCGGATGTTCTTTACCTGCACGCCCTGCGCCACAAGCTGAACGATTTGCTGGACCGCGAGGGGCGCCGGCCGCTGGCCGAGGCCTGTTTCAGCTTTCTGCCGATTCGGGCGGCTCTTGACCTGGCCGGCTGGCAGGAAGAGGACATTTTCGCGCACTGACGGCTGCGCCGGCGCCGCCAAATCGCCGCAATTCCCTGTCATCGAGACCGGCCCGCCGGTGGTGCGTGCGGTCGCGGCAAGATCCTTGCAGGGACGGGGCATCGAACAATTTGACCGCCAGGGGCGACGGCAGCATACTCCACCCAAATTCCCATCGCGCCGTCTTGGGACAGGCGCCACAACCAAGGGTCCGCTCGGGACGGGACCACACCGACGCGCGGAGCCAGGAAGACCTATTCATGACATTGAGCCACGCCCTCGCCGCGCCGGCCGCAGCCGATATCGATTCGGTTCGCCGGGTCCTGCTGGCGGAATCCGACGCCCTGCGGACCATGGCGGAGATGCCGTCGGACGCCATTGTTCGGGCCCTTGACCATCTGACCGTGCCGGAGGCGGGACGGGTCATCGTCAGCGGCATGGGTAAAAGCGGCCATGTGGCGCGAAAGATTGCCGCGACCATGGCTTCGACCGGCACCCCGTCCCTTTTTGTTCATCCCGGCGAGGCCAGCCACGGCGACCTGGGGATGATCACCCACCATGACGCCATCCTGGCCCTGTCCAACTCCGGCGAAACGGCCGAGATGACCGACATGGTCAACTATTCACGCCGGTTCGGTATTTCCTTGGTGGCCGTGACCAGCCGGGCTGACAGCGCCTTGGCCCAGGCCGCCGATGTCGCCCTGATCCTGCCCAAGGTCGGCGAGGCCTGTCCGATGGGTCTGGCGCCCACCACCTCGACCACCATGATGCTGGCCCTGGGCGATGCCCTGGCGGTGGCCTTGCTGGAACGAAAGGGGTTTTCGCCGGCCGACTTCCAGGTCTTCCATCCGGGCGGACAGCTGGGACGGCGCCTGCTGAAGGTCGCGGATCTGATGCATGGCGGGGACGACCTGCCGCTGGTCGACGGGACGACGGGCATGGGCCAGGTCCTTCTGGTGATGACCAACAAGAGCTTCGGCTGCGTCGGCGTCATGACGCCCGATGGCGCCCGCCTGGCCGGCATCATCACCGACGGCGACCTGCGCCGGCATCTGGAGCCTGGCCTGTTCGCGCGGACCGCCGCCGAGGTGATGACCGCCGGGCCGAAGACCACGCGACCCAATGCCTTGGCGGCCGAGGCCCTGCTCGTGATGAATTCGCGGTCTATTACCAGCCTGTTCGTCGTCGACGACACCGGCCGGCCGGTCGGCATCGTCCACATGCACGACTGCCTGCGGGCCGGCGTTGCCTGATATCGCCGCGACAGGCCCGGTCATGGACGATCGCCCCGGTTCTCCTCTGTCACCGCGGCCGCGCATCGGTCCCGCGACCCGCCTGGTTCAGGCGCGTTATAGCCGCTTCGTCGGCTTGATGAAGATGGCGCTTCCGGCTATTGCCGCCGCCCTGCTGGGGTTGGTGGTGGTGTGGCCGAAGGTGGCGCCCCGCGACAACGCCTTCAAGATCGCCTTTGCCAACTTCAATCTGAAGATGTTCGACACTTCGTCGATGGTCAAACCCCGTTACTTCGGCACCGACGACAAGAACCTGCCCTTTACCGTCACCGCCGAAACGGCGACCCAGGTGGATACCCAGACACAGGCGGTGGCCCTGGAACGGCCGGTGGCGGATATGACGCGCAAGGATGGCTCGGGGATCATCGCCAATGCCGACAATGGTCTGTTCCGTCAGAAGGACGGAACGCTCGATCTGGTGGGCCATGTTGACCTGTTCCACGACAGCGGGTACGAGATGCACACCAATAGCGCCCGCGTCATTGTGGGGACCGGCGACGCCGAGGGCGACGATCCGACCCACGGCCAGGGTCCGGTCGGAACTATCGAAGGGGAGGGCTTCCGTTTGCGCGAGCGTGGCAGGACGATCGTGTTTACCGGCAAATCGAAGGCCGTGCTGAGTGCGGGAAAAGGAAAGAGCAAGTGACCGTTCGGTCCCTTCTCGGGCTTGCCCTGTCCGCCTGTCTGTTGGCGGCACCCCTGGCCCAGGCGGCGGACAAGGCGCCGGTCTCGATTCACCCCGCCCATACGACCACCGCCCAGGCGCCGGAGCCGCAAGGGGATGGCGGGTTGGACTTCGCCGATCAGAAAGGCGGAACGCCCTTGGAGATCTACGCCGATCAGGGGCTGGAGTTGTCGCAGGACGCCAAGACGGTGATCGGTCGGGTTAATGCCAAGGCCATTCGCGGCCATGTCACGGTGACCGCCGACGTCCTGACGGCCCATTATCGCGACAAACAGGCAGGCGTCGGCCAACCTCCGGCGCCACAGCCGCCGTTCACCACCAAGCCGCCGCTGCCGCCCCATTCGCCCGCGGCCGGCCAGCCGCCGGTGCCGCCGCAACCATCGGCCGTGGCCGCTCCCAAGGAGGTCCGGCCGAAGACCGGCGATCAGGCCACCGACAGCGGATCCGAAGTCTGGTGGGTCGAAGCCGACGGGACCGTCTCCATCGCCGGCGAAACACAGACGGCTTATGGCGATCATGCCGATTACAACATCGATGATGCGGTGGTGGTGCTGACCGGCAAGGCGCTGAAATTCCTGACCCCCACCGATGTGGTGACGGCCCGCGACAGCCTGGAGTACTGGGAACGCCGTCAGCAGGCGGTGGCCCGCGGCAATGCGGTGGCCGTGCGTGGCGACAAGCGGATTCAGGCGGATGTTCTGGTGGCCGACTTCGCCCGCAACGCCGATCATCAGATGGCCATGCAGCACGCCCATGCCTTCGACCACGTCATTCTGACCACTCCGCGCGAGGTGGTCACCGGTGATCGCGGCGACTACAATGTGGAAACGGGTATCGTCACCGTAACCGGTTCGGTTAAGATCACCCGCGAGGATAATCAGCTGGATGGCGGATACGCTGTGGTCAACCTGAACACCGGAGTCAGTCGTCTTTTCCCTGCGGCGCCAGGGGCCGCGGGGTCTTCCGACCGCCGGGTCAAGGGCCTGTTCATTCCCCAGAAGAAGCAGCCGGATCGTCCCGACGCAGCGACCGGGACTCGCTGAGATGGTGGTTCAGGAGCGTTCCCCCCTGTCGCTGTCGGAAGACGGTGCCGCCGCAACGGCGGTCGAGGCGAGCGGTCTGATCGCCACCAACATCGGCAAGCGTTTCAAACGCCGCCCAGTGCTTCGCGGCGTTTCGGTCCGCGTCCAACGCGGCGAAGCCGTCGGCCTGTTGGGACCGAACGGCGCCGGCAAGACCACCTGCTTTTACTGCATCACCGGTTTGATCAATCCCGACGTCGGCACCATTGCCTTGGATGGGCAGGACATCACCGGCCTGCCGATGTACCGCCGGGCGCGCCTGGGGATTGGCTATTTGCCTCAGGAAGCCTCGATTTTTCGCGGTCTGACAGTGGAAAACAACATCCGCTCGGTCCTCGAGGTCACCGAAAAGGATCGGGACAAGCGCGAGGCCATGCTGGAGGACCTGCTGAACGAGTTCTCCGTTTCCCATCTGCGACGCGCCCCCGCCATGGCCCTGTCCGGCGGCGAACGGCGCCGGGTGGAGATCGCCCGGGCGCTGGCATCTCATCCGGCCTTCATCCTGTTGGACGAGCCTCTGGCCGGCATCGACCCCATTGCCGTCTCGGACATTCGGGACCTGGTGGGCCATCTCAAGCATCGTGGCATTGGCGTTCTGATTACCGACCACAACGTTCGCGAAACACTCGACATCATCGATCGTGCCTACATTTTGCACGACGGCATGGTGCTGATGGAAGGCGAACCGGCCGAGATCGTTGCGCACGAAGGCGTGCGACGGGTCTATCTCGGCGAACATTTCAGCCTGTAGGCGAGGGGGCGATGGCACTTACACCCCGCCTTGACCTTCGCCAAACCCAGTCTCTGGTGATGACGCCTCAGCTGCAGCAGGCGATCAAGTTGCTGCAGCTGTCCAACCTCGAGCTGACCACCTTCATCGAGCAGGAACTGGAGCGCAATCCGCTTCTCGAGCCGGACGAGCGCGATCGCACCGTTTCCGAAGAACCTCCCGGCGAAATCGACACGCGCACCGCCAACGAACCGCTGGTCGACAGCCTGCCGGGACAGGCCGAGGAAACGCCGCTGGATGTGGACTACGACAATACCTGGAACAACGACAGCGCCGCCGACGGCGGTATCGGTCCCGGCGAAGGACTGGGCGACTGGGGCGGGCGCGGCGGCCGGCTGGACTTCGAGGACGGCGAGGGCAACTACGAGCAGACGGTGGCGCGCGATATCAATCTGCGCGAACATCTGACCAGCCAGCTGAACGTCGATGTGATCGATCCGGCCGATCGCCTGATCGGGCTGCATCTGATCGAGATGTTGGACGAGGCCGGATATCTGGGCGGATCGCTTGACGAAGCGGCCGACAAGTTGGCCTGCCCGCTGGAGCGGGTCGAGGCCGTGCTGGCACGCCTGCAGCGGTTCGATCCGCCTGGATTGTTTGCCCGCAGCCTGTCCGAATGCCTTGCCCTGCAGTTGAAGGACAAGAACCGTTACGATCCGGCCATGCAATGTCTGGTCGAACATCTGGACATGTTGGCGCGGCGCGACATGAGCGGGTTGATGCGGCTGTGCGGGATCGACGCCGAAGACCTGGCCGACATGATTACCGAGATCAAGGCGCTGGATCCCAAGCCGGCGTTGGCGTTCGATCATTCGGTGGCCCAGCCGATCACCCCGGATGTGCTGATGCGCCCGGCACCGGGCGGGGGGTGGATCGTCGAGTTGAACAGCGACACCCTGCCCCGCGTCCTGGTCAACACGCGCTATTACGCCAAGGTCGCCACGGTGGCCCGCAGCAAAGAGGAAAAGTCCTATCTGTCCGAGCAGTTCCAGTCGGCCAATTGGCTGGTGAAGTCCCTGCATCAGCGGGCCACCACGATCCTCAAGGTCGCGAGCGAGCTGGTGCGTCAGCAGGAGGCCTTTTTCCACAAGGGCATCCAATACCTGCGGCCTCTGGTGTTGCGCGATATCGCCGGCGCCATCAGCATGCACGAAAGTACGGTCAGCCGCGTCACGGCCAACAAATATATCGCAACGCCGCGCGGCATCTATGAGTTAAAATACTTCTTTACACAAGCTATCGCCGGTTCTGATGGTGGTGAGGCCCATTCGGCCGAATCGGTGCGGCACCGCATCAAGACGCTGATCGACAACGAGGCTACGAACGACATATTGTCCGACGATCGAATTGTCGACATTCTGAAGTCCGAAGGTATCGACATCGCCCGCCGGACGGTGGCCAAGTATCGGGAAGCCATGCATATTTCGTCATCGGTTCAGCGACGGCGAGAGAAGACGATGGGGCGGTAACGGTACTTCGGTAACGGGACATCGCCTTTGCTTGACTCGGTGATGTGACGGGCCTATTGTCCGGCGCCTCGCGGGCCTGAAGATAAGGCCGGATGATCGGTGCCGCGGGCACCGACGAAGAGATGAAACCAAAGGCGCGCCGCTGGGGTGCGAATGATCGGAAGCAAAGTGTTTCCCGGGATTCGACCCTGATGTGTGCGGCGCCAAGACGCGACGCCAAAACTCCACCATGAGGACCTGCTATGGAGATCGTTGACCTGATCAGCCCGGAAAGCGTGGTGCCCAATCTGCGGGCCACCAGCAAGAAGCAGGCGCTACAGGAACTGGCGCGTCGCGCCGCGGAACTGACCGGCTTGCACGAACGGGCGATCTTTGATGTTCTGGTGGAGCGCGAACGTCTGGGGACCACGGGGGTCGGCAACGGAATCGCCATCCCCCATGGCAAGCTGTCCAACCTGCCTCGTCTTTACGGCTTGTTCGCCCGTCTGGAAAAGCCGATTGCCTTCGACAGCATCGACGAGCAGCCGGTCGACCTCATTTTCCTGCTTCTGGCTCCGGAATCGGCTGGCGCCGACCATCTCAAGGCCCTGGCCCGGGTATCGCGTCTGCTGCGCGACAAGGGTGTCTGCGAAAAGTTGCGCGGCACCGATTCCGCCGAAGGGCTTTATGCGCTTTTGACGGAAAGTCCTGCTATTCGCGCCGCGTAAGCGGCGGGAATCGCTGGTTCGTTGGTCGCCCGCAAGCGCCGGGCGGGGCCTCCGGCCCCTTGGCTGTCCGCGCATTTGTTTCCGCTTCGCTCTCGACAACGCTGCGGCGTCCTCAACGGGCAAGTCGGTCGCTTCGGTGAAATTGAAGGGATGTATTCCGGCAGTGGCGCCGGCCTCTGCGCCGGCAATACCGGCGGGGACGCCGGCGCTACTGACGATACCGGCCCCTCCATTGATGGTGAATCGACCGACTGGTCGCGAGGCAAGCCTCGCTCCAGTTCGCTTCTGACATAGTCTTCAGAGTGACCCGACCGGAGCGGATGCCGGCGCTTCAGTGCACGCTGAACGGTTCCAGGTCATGCTGGCGGACGGCAGCGAACGCCACGTCACGGTTCGGGGCCATGCCGATGTTGTTGCCGTCGGCACTGTGGATTGCCCAGCATACCGTATCGTCAACCACCACCCGCTTGACATAGGCGAGGTCCTGCATGCCAAAAAGCGCCAAGTCCTGGGTCGACATGGCCTTCCACAGCGATGGCGTCTTATCCGTGTCCCTGTTCATGATCGGCCTCCCTTCTGCAGAGCAGTCACTGTCATCTGTCGGATCCGACTTCGATGGTGGTCCGGGGTACCGTCGGTTGGGCTTTCTCGATCGGAATCTGACGGGCCCGGCTTTCGGGTAGCGGCCGTTCCAGATCGATATGGAGCAGTCCGTTGTCAAGGATGGCGTTGCGAACCTCGATGCCTTCGGCCAGGACAAAGGCGCGCTGAAACTGGCGGGCGGCAATGCCGCGATGCAGGAAAATCCGATTGGGATCGTCTTCGCGCTGCTGGCCACGAACGATCAGTTGGTTGTCTTCCAGAGACACCTGCAGGTCGTCCATGGAAAAGCCCGCGACGGCCAAGGTGATACGAAGGCCGTTGTCACCCAATTGCTCGATATTGTAAGGCGGATAGCCTTCGGCTGAGGTTTTGGAAATTCGGTCCAGCACCCGTTCGAAATGATCGAAACCGAGCAGCAGCGGGCTGTTGAACAGCGAAACGCGAGTCATCGTCAAACGTCCTCCTCATTGACGAGCGAGTACGGCCTCGGGCCAGGAAGCACCCTTAACCGGCGGTCCAGTCGGCACCGCCGTTTAGATATTTCGGTATAAGAGGGGTTTCCGTCAAGAGAATGGCGTCGACGACGCGAAGGTCGTGGCTCATGGCGTGAATCTTGCTTCCAAATTGATGTCGTTGCGTTGACTGCCACTTCCCGGATCCTCGGGCGCGTGGCGGGGGATGGGTGTGCCATGGATGGCGTTCGGCTGTGTTGGCAAGTGATTCCCGGTGGGAGAACCGAATGTACGTCGCCGATTTCCGAGGAAATCGCCGAATTGCGACTGAAAGAACAGGCCCAGGTCTTTCCTGCCCTGCGTCTTTGGATTGTTGCCGCCGGCGAAGACGGTGCACGGTTTCGCGAGACGTTGGAACAGTGAGGCGGTCGAGCCGCCCGGCAAATTTTTCTCAGGCAGGCAATGTTTGTCCCGGCAATGATTGCTGAAACTCCGTCGAAGAGGCAGAACCGATGACCGACCTTGACCAAATCGTCCTGCCATCCGACCTGCTTCGGCAGATGAAATGTCTCCTGTTGCGCATCTGCGTCGAGGCGGCGCGGCTTAACGCACCGGAAGTCATTTTCCAGGCCCAGAAGTCCGATCGGATCGTCAGCGAGTTGCTGCGGCGGCAGACTCAGTAGGCGGTTCGCACAAAGAGACTGGTGAGAAATGCGCGATCGACTAAAATCTAGCAAGAGCCGGTACATATGATCCTTCGCGGCCCCTCAGTCCCTCAGTTACCGGAGAAGTCCATGCCGGCGTTGCCATTCCCGTCTCTGCCCGCCAAGCCAACCCAGGCCAAGCCGACCCAGGTACCGCCCGCGGTGAAGCCGCCGCAAGCGCCTCCTCCGGCCAAGCCCACTTCGGCCAAGCCTCCCCTGGCGCCGACTTCGGCCAAGCCTTCCCCGGCGCCCGCCGCGGCAGCCCCCCAGGTGCCGGTCCAGGCCTCCGCCCAGGTGACGTTTCTCATCGGCCCCCCGGCAGGACCCGAAGAGATGCGGGCGTTGTACGCCCAGGCCGCCCAACTGTCCCTGGCCGGCAATGACAGTATGGCCAAGAAGCTGTTCGACCTGCGCCACCGAACCGTCGTGTATGCGACCCAACCGGAGCCGCAACAGAAGGCTATGCTGCGGCGCATTCTCGAAGAAAAGCTGGGGCGGGAGTTGGGCGCCATCGCAGCGGAGGTCGGAGGGGCGGTGACCAAGGGTCTGATGGTGCCCAGCCTGACCATTGCCTTGGACCAGACCCGCTATGCGGACGGACGTCCCATCGCACCCGACATCACCAAGGACATGCTGAAGGTCCTCGAGAATGTCCTGGGCTTTGTCTTCCAGGCCCAGTGGATCGAAACCTCCCAGCGGTGACGGCGTGACGCCCGGACCGATGGGTGGGCGTCGATATCTGTGACCAAAAGCCGCTGTCGGCGGTGAGGCCAGGACCAACCCCAGAGATAGAACGGACTTCAGTCCTTTTAACTATTATTGCGTCAATGCAAGGGGTAGTCAATACAGGCATATTGCCCTTCTGCGTCTCGTTTAACCATCATCAGACGGGACTATCTGTTCATCAATCTTATTAATACACCGTCGCTGCGCGGCCTGTTACCCAAAGGGCCGAAGCCTTTACATTCTTTTACATTGCACAGAAACTTCCCGAAATATTCTCTCGCACTGTCGTTCCGGGATTGTCCGGGACGGGTGCATCTGCTGCCCAAGCTCCTTCCGATCCCATTCCGGCGCCTGCGCCGGCCGTCGTTCAAACGGTCGGTCCGCGGTATGGCCACGCCGGCAAGCAAGCACTTTGCGGCAAGAACAAGTGGATGGAGTTCAAGAATGTTCAAACAGCTATTTCCCGCGGCGATGACCGCATGCGTGGCGCTATTGGCCGGCCAGGCGATGGCCGAGGAACTGTGGGATCCCCACCTGCGTGGTGTCGATGAGGGACTGGCGGCCGGGGCCTTGCCGCCGGAAGGGGTCTATTTCATCAATGATTCGTACTTTTTGCCTGACGGCTATGTCGGTGATTCGAAGTCGACCAGCACCAAGCTGCAGTCTTACGTCGATGTTCCGATCCTGGTATGGGTGCCCGGCATCAAGCTGTTGGGGGCGGACTATGCCGTCGCCCTGGCGCAACCCTTCGACTATACCAATCTCAATGTCGGCAATTACGAAGCCGGCAACCACTGGGGCACCTTCAATACGGCCATCGTCCCGGGCATCCTGTCCTGGGCCCTGCCCTATGATCTGCATGCCAAGACCCAGTTCAGCGTCTATCTCAACGACGGCAGCTCGACCTACCGGTCCGGCAATACTCCGGCCGCCGGCGTCGGTGCGGCCATGGCCAACTACACCTTTGAGCCGGGCGTCGGCTTGAGCTGGTTGCACGATGGTTGGAACCTGTCGGTACAGATGCTTTACGACACCAGCACCGCCGACGACCGCAGCGCCCATCCGCGGTGCGGAGCGACACCTTGCAAATACCAGTCGGGCGACCAGCTGGCCTTCGACTACACCATCACCAAGACCATCAAGAAGTGGGTGGTCGGCGTTGGGGCCTATGAAAACAACCAGATTCAAAAGGACCAGGTCCGCGGCGTCTCCATGCCGGGCACCGGCGCCATGTCCTTCGCGGTGGGGCCCATTGTCGGCTACAACTTCGGACCGCTGGAAGTCATGGCGACGTTCAATCACCAGACCGTCAATCACAACGACTCGGCCGGCGATACCGTCAACTTCCGCGTCGTCGTTCCGCTCTATTAGGGACGTCAGGGTCGAACAGCATGGGACCTCTCCCGCTGCCGGGCGGGAGAGGTCGGGTGACGGTGGTCACGTCCCGGCGCGACATCCGAGACCCTGCAACACAGATGAAATCCGCGGCGCCTTACGCAACAGGACCCGATTCCGCGCCAGGGAGCCGGAGGTGGCTGGTTTTCCGTTCATGAGTGAAAACACCAAAAGCAGGGGGGCATCGTGAAAAAGAAAAACATCATCGAAATTGTGATTTTCATTACCTATGCGTTGTTTGCCTTTTCGTGGGTTTCGGGATCCATGATGTCCAAAAGCATCATGAAGGATTTCGATGTTCAGGGGGTTACGGCGGCAACCTGGTCGACCAATGCCATCACAATCGCAAAGGTCATCGGCAATCTCTTGGCTGCCTGGGTTCTCATCCGGCTGAAGCCCAAGAAGGCGTTCACTCTGGCATCGCTCCTCATCGCGGCAGGGATCTCCGGCGTCTGGGCCGGCACCTATCCGGTGTACATCCTCAGTCGCTTGGTCATGGGGTTCGGTGGCGCCTTCGTCATCGTATACTTCGGACCCATCGTGATGAACTACTTCACGGTCGAGGAACGGCCTCTGATCAACGGCATCAACAGCATCGCCTTCAACACCGGAAATCTGGCGTCGCTTTTGTGCACAGGAAGCCTTCTTTCCTATTTCGGCTCGTGGCAGTCGGTGATCATGGCCGTCTCGGGTGCAAGCTTCGTCCTGCTCCTGGTGTGGCTGGTGGTGGCCGAGGACTTTCCCTTAAGCGGCGGCGCGCACAGGAACCTGCCGGAGGACAAACCCTATACGCTGGGTGACGGTTTGAAGGATTCCTTCAACTGGATCCTTCCGTTCAGCTACGCCGGCATTCTGTTTGCCTATATCGCAATTTTTGGCCTGTTCCCTCTGATCCCGGGTTTTGCGGTTCCGGCCACAAACCTGTCGGCGCTGATGATCAGCGCCGGCATGGTGGGAACGGTTGCCGGCATCGTCGTCACCAAGAAATATCCATTGCGGATTCCGGTCATCCGGTTCTGCGGCGTCGCGATGACGGCGTGCCTCGCCCTGATGATCCTGACCAAAGACCCCGCTCTGGCCTATGGGGCGGCGTTTCTGGCGGGATTCTTCATGTTCCTTCCCATTACCGCGATCATGACGGTGCCCCAGGAGCTGCCGGGTATGACTCCTGGCCGTGTCACGGTGGTCTTTGGGATGTTCTGGTCGATCGCCTATATGGTTGAAACGGTCTGGATGTACTGCGCGAGTATTCTTGCAGACCTAACAAAAAATCCGTTTGTTGCCGTGCTCGTTGTTCTGGTCTGCTCGATCAGTACATTTGTCTCATCATTCTATATTCCAGAGACGGGCAAGAAACGTGTGGCAGAGACGGTATTGCCTTAAAGTAAATGAGATTCGTTAGACGGGAGGTTATCATGTGGGACTGTCAACATCACTTCCTGACCCTGGCTGGACGCGAGATCCATGTCCGGGAATGGGGGGCGGTCGATGGGGCGCCCATCATTTTGTGGCACGGCTTGGCCAGGACCGGAGCGGACTTTGGCCCGTTGGCGGCTGCCCTTGCCGACAAATACCGCATTATTGCCCCGGACACGCTGGGACGCGGATTGTCCCAGTGGGCCCAGGATGCCAAGCAGGAATACTGCCTGGAGTTCTATGGTCGGATCGCCACGGCCCTGCTCGACCATTTCGAGTGCAGGACGGTCCGCTGGTTGGGAACGTCGATGGGCGGCGCGCTGGGGATGCGGCTGGCGGCGACGTCGCTCAAGGACCGGATCACCCATCTTGCCATCAACGATATTGGTCCGGAACTGCCGAAGGTCGCTATCGACCGCATTCTCGCCTATGCCAGCCGGCCGCCGGTACTGGAAACCATCGGCGCCTTGGAAAAGATGCTGCGCACCGTCTACGAGCCGTTTGGTCCGATCAGCGATCCGGAATGGAAAATGATGGCCATGACGTCGGCGCGCCGGCTTGCCGACGGCAAGGTCACCCTGCATTACGACCCGCGTATGACGGAACAGTTCATTCACCATCCCAAGGACTATCTGCAGTGGGATTTGTGGGAGGAACTGGACCTGCCCATCATGGTTCTACGGGGCGAGAAGTCAGATCTTCTCACCGGCGCCATCCTCGATCGCATGCTTCAGTCGCGGCCAAGGCTGAGACTGCTCCGCGATCCCACCTGCGGCCACGCGCCGGCCCTGAATGTGCCCTATCAGATCGATCCGATTCTCGACTTCATCGCCTCCTGACCCCTCCCAGGCGGCAGCGCGGGTCCTCAAGGCCCGCGCTGATCATTCCGTTGCGGCCCGCGACAACGCCATAATTTACAAATAGATACTGTATTGAAATTTTATTTGACGGCGTTACATAGCATAACTATATGCCATTGGTGCAAGCCGCGTTGGTGTGATGGCAAGTCGCACAATCGTAGAACGTGAAATCGGTGCCGCCTTAGCCGGAGAGACCATGCCGCCGTCCCTTGATCTGAGCGTTCCGCCCCTGCTGTTCCATCCCGACCGCCATCCGGATATCAACCGCGGTGTCGTGCTGGTCTCGGCTGTTCTTCTGAGCATTGTCGCCATCGCCTTGGCGCAGATGATTTCGGTTCGCCAGGCTGTGCTGTTCCTCATCGGCGGGGCCGGCGGCATCAGCCTTTACCATGCCTCATTCGGCTTCACCGCCGCCTGGCGGGCCTTCATAAAGGAGCGACGCGGCGCCGGCCTGCGTGCCCAGATGCTGATGTTCGCCCTCTCCGTCCTGGTCTTCTTTCCCCTGCTGGCGGGTGGCACGGCGTTTGGCCAGCCGGTCAAAGGAGAGTTGGGCGCGGTCGGTCTTTCGGTGGTGGTCGGCGCTTTCCTGTTCGGTGTCGGCATGCAGTGGGGGGGCGGCTGCGCATCGGGAACGCTTTACACCGTGGGCGGCGGCAACAGCCGCATGCTGGTGACCCTGGCCGCGTTCATCGCCGGTTCGCTGATCGGGACGGCGCATTTCTCCTGGTGGGCGGCCACCCCCAATATCGGTCCGGTATCGTTGATCGGCCTGTTCGGCTGGCCGGTCGCCCTGGCCCTCAACCTGGTTCTGTTCGGGACCATCGCCGCCCTCTCCATCTTCCTGGAACGCCGCCGCCATGGCACCTTGGCCACCCCTGCTGCCGCAGCCGTCGGCCCGGCCGTCCGCCTGTGGCGGGGACCCTGGCCGCTGGCCTGGGGCGCCCTGGGCCTGGTGCTGGTCAACATCGCCACCCTGCTGGTGGCTGGCCGGCCTTGGGGTGTGACCTCGGGCTTTGCCCTGTGGGGCGCCAAGGCGGCGCTGGCCCTGGGTGTCGATGTCGGCGCATGGAGCTATTGGAGCGTTCCGGCGCGGGCGGCCATGCTGAACGCGCCCTTGGCCAACGACGTCACCTCGGTGATGGACGCCGGCATCGTCCTGGGCGCCATGCTGGCCGCCGGGTTGGCCGGAAAGTTCGCACCGGCGTTTCGCATCCCGGCCCGCTCGCTGGCCGCCGCGGTTATCGGCGGCCTGCTGATGGGCTATGGCGCTCGTCTGGCGTACGGCTGCAACATCGGGGCCTATTTCAGCGGCATCGCCTCGGGCAGCCTGCATGGGTGGCTGTGGGCCGCCTCGGCCCTCGCCGGCAGTGTCCTGGGCGTGCGCACCCGTCCCCTGTTCCGGCTGGACGGGAACGCTATCGGCGGGCGGTGAGAAAGGCCGCCACCTCGTCCCGGGTTGGCGGTTGAGCCCCCGGCCGGGTGCAGTTGATGGCCGCCGCTGCCGCCGCGAACGCCAGGCTGTCGTGCCAGCTGCCCTCGGCAAGGCGGGCCAGGCCGGCGGCGTCGACACCGCGTTCCTGCAGGGCCACCATCAGGGCGGCCGAGAAGGTGTCGCCGGCGCCAATGGTGTCGACCACCGTCACGGATGGTGCCGGGATCGCAATGGCCGCCGCATCGGCGCGATACAGGGTGGCCCCCTCGCCGCCGGCGGTGATCACCACCGCCTTGATCCCCGATGCCAGCCAGCGGGCGGCAAAGTCGGCCGGTGTCGACTGCGGGGCGAGGAACAGGGCGTCCTCGTCGCTGACCTTCAGCAGATCGGCAAGACCGCACCAACCGGCAAAGTCCTTGCGGTAGGCGTCGGCGTCGGCGATCAGGCTGGGGCGGACATTGGGGTCGAGGACAACGACCTTGCGATCCTTGTTGCGTCGGACCAGCGAGAGGATGCTGCCGGCGGCCGGCTCATTCAGCAGGGCGATGGAGCCAAACTGGATGAAGCTCACGCTGTCGGGCAGCTCCGGCAGGGGATCGGGCGCATAACGGGAATCCGCGCTACCCTTGGTATAGAAGGCATAGCGGTTGGTGGTTCCGACCTTCTCGGCAAAGGCCAGGGTGGTCGGGGCATCGTCGAAGCAGACGAAGCGGGTATCGATACCGTTGTCGTGCAGGTAGGCCAGCAGGCGTCTGCCGAACATGTCGGTGGACAGCTGGGTCACCAGCCCGGTCGGTTGGCCCAAACGGGCGGCCGCCAGGGATGCGTTCAAGGGAGCGCCGCCGAAGTGGCCCTGGAAGGCCAGATCTCCGGCGCTGGTGAAATCGATCAAGGCCTCACCGGCCACGACAATCCGCATGATCGTCCTTGTCCCTTTCCTCTACCAATCTGCGCTGATCGAAACCGATCAGCGCCCCTCCATCGTCGGGCGGCATAAGTTACCGGCGACCGGCGATCCGGTCGATCGCTTGTTCCATCCGAACGCACGCCTCGGCATCAAGGTGACCCATTCGCATATGGGCTGTCCAGCTGGCGCCGGGCTGCAGGACCGGGACCCGCCGGGCCGCCTTCTCGGCGGTAAAGCCACCCACCCCGGAGGTGGCCGGCTCGGCCAGAGCCAGGCAGTCCTGGTCGGGCGTGCGCGACAGCCAGCGCATCGCCATGGGGCATTGCTCCGGCCGGTGGGCGATCCAGTCGCCACGGCCGTCGGGGTGGATCTGCAGGCTGTGGGCGAACCCGTCCTGGCCGGCCAGATAGTCGATGAAGAACACGACCTCCGGATCATAGGCCAGTCCCGTTTCGAAGCGATGGTGACCGGCAGGATCGCGGGCCAGGGCCGCCAGTTGCCGGGCGTAGTCGGGGCTGGGGGTGATGTGGGACGGGATGTCGCTGCGCAGGCGCACGCTGGCGGCGTCATAATGGGCGGAATAGGCCAGGCGGCCGCCGTCAACCGGGCGGAAGTTGGCATGGCCCAGATACATGAAGGGCATCGGCGAGGCCAGCCGGTTGGTCACCGTCATGGCGACGTCGAACACGGTGTCGCCGCTCCTGAGGGTGATCGCCGGTTCCGCCCGGTAGGCGGCCTTGAAGACCTGGGCATAGTCACGCCGCCCGGTCAGGCGGACCAGACTGCCCTCGGTGTCCTCGGTCACCTCCAGCCAGGCTTCGTCCATCGGCGCAGCCGGAAATTCACCGTGCAGGGGATGGCTGTCGCCGGGGCCGGGAGCACCCATGGCGGTCAGACCGCAATGGAGGAAAAAGGCGCCGAAGGATTCCAGGAAACCGCCGGTCGCGACCGGTTCGGGGATGATGCTGCGCATGGTCAGGTCACGGCCGTCGACCTCGGCCCGCCAGATCTGTTGGCCGCGAAACGGCAGGACCACCAGACGGGTCCGGGTCCCGGCCAGACGCAAGGCCTCGACCCCGCTGGCGAAGCGGAAGGTCTCGACCACAAGGCCGGGAGCGGTCAGCAGGGTCCGGGGACGCGGTTCGAACAGCGCCGGGTCCAGTCGCAGTCTGATCATGATCTGGTCCTTCCTCTGTCAGGCGCGGGCCCGCTCAAGGATCTGGTTCAACAGCACGGCGCCCAGGATCGTGCCGCCGCGCACCACCTGCTGCCAGAATTCCGAAACATTCATCAGGGTCATGCCGTTGGCGATGCACCCCAGGAACAGGACGCCCAGCAGGGTGCCCCAGATTCGTCCCTTGCCGCCCATCAGGCTGGTTCCGCCGATGATCGACGACGCAATGACGTCCAACTCCATGCCGGTGGCGGTGGTCCCCGTTCCCGACCCGATCTGCGAGGCGATCAGCACGCCGCTCAAGGCCGCCAGGGCACCGGTGATGGCCAGTGTCATGGTTTTCACGAAGAACACGTCGATGCCCGAGAGGCGCGCCGCCTCGGAATTGCCGCCCACCGCATACACCGACCGGCCGAAATTGGTATAGCCCATCAGGAAATGCATGACGGCGAAAACGACGGCGAACACATAGACCGGGAAGGGAATGCCCAGCACGGTACCGGCCCCGAAAAACTCGAACCAGTCGGGGAAGGTGGTCAAGGGATAGCCGCCGGTGATCAGGTTGGCGAAGCCGCGCAGAGCGGTGTAGAGCGCCAGGGTGACGATGAAGGTTGGCACGTTGAACTTCTGGCGCATCTTGCCGGTGAAGGCCCCGGCGGCAAATCCCAACCCCAGGGCGGCGGCCGTTCCGACGACGACGGCGCCAATCGCGCCGATGGACGGTTCCAGCGCCCCGGCGAACCAGGCCACCACGCAGCCCGACAGGGCGGCGCCGGCCCCCACCGACAGGTCGATCTCGCCGCAGATGATGACCGTCGTCATGCCGAACGCGATGATGCCCAGCATCGAGATGGTGCGCAGAACATTGAGCAGGTTGCCCCAGGTGGCAAAGCCGGGCGCGGCGAACACCAGGACGGCGATCAGCGCCAGCAGGATGCTTTCCATCGCAAACATCGCCAGGCGGTTGGCGCCGCCAATCCTGCCGCGGGCCGCGGGACGGGTATCAAGGCGGGCTTGTGACGCGGTGTCGGACGACATCACGGGGTTCCTTCCATACAAATCCGGTAAAGTTGGGCCAGCGTGGTATCCCTGGGCAAAACTTCGGCGACGATCCTGCCGAAGCGAAAGACCAGGATGCGATCGGCCACGTCCAGGAGCTCTTCCGGCTCGCTGGAGACAAAGATGGCGGAAACGCCCTGGGCGGCTTGGCTCCACATGATCTCGAAGACCTGCTGTTTGGCCTGGACGTCGATGCCGCGGCTCGGCTCGTCGAAGAACATCACCTTGGGTTTGGTGTTGAGCCAGTTGCCGATCACCACCTTCTGCTGGTTGCCACCCGACAAGGAAGAGACCGGCAGCGATGGGTCGCTTGCCTTGATGGCCAGCTCGCTGATCTGGCGGGCGACGAAGGGGGCCTCGCGCACCCGGGTGGTGACGCCGCCCGGGGCGATGCGCTTCAGGCTGGCCAGGCACAGGTTGTCGTGGATCGACAACAGCTGGACCAGTCCGACCTCCTTGCGGTTTTCCGGGGTATAGCCCAGACCGCGCTCCTTCATGATCTTGGGGGTCGGCCGGGCGATGGTCTCGCCGTCCAGCACGATGGTGCCGGCGTCCTTCGGATCGGCACCGAAGACGGCGCGCAACGCTTCGGTCCGCCCCGCTCCCAGCATGCCGGCGAAGCCAAGGATCTCGCCGCGGAACAGCTCGAAGCTGACGTCCTCAAGAATGCCATGGCGGCAAAGATTGCGAACGGAAAGGATGGGATCGGTGCGCGGTACCGCCCGGCGCTCGGGCCGGCGTGCCTTGGCGATGTCGCCGAACATCATTTCGACGATGTCCTCGGGGCTGGCCTCGCTCATCTCGACCGAACCGATGAAACGTCCGTCGCGCAACACCGTGCAGGTATCGGCGATGTCGAACAGTTCGTTCATGCGGTGGGTGATGTAAAGGATGGTCACGCCGCGCGCCTTCAGGCGACGCACCAGGGCGAACAGATGCTCCACCTCCTTGGCGGCCAGGGCCGAGGTCGGTTCGTCCAGCAGCAGCACCTTGGGCGAGAAGGACATGGCCTTGACGATCTCGACCGTCTGTTGCTGGCCGACGCTCAAGGTCTCGACCAGGGCGTCGGGGGCGATGTCGTTGATTTCCATCTCGGCCAGCAGGCGCATGGCGTCGGTCCGCACCTTGGCCCAATCGACCACGGCGACCAGGCCTTGGGAACGGCGCGGCAGCCGGCCCAGGAAAATGTTTTCGGCCACCGAAAGGGTCGGGACCAGGGACAGTTCCTGGTGCACGGTGACGACGCCGGCGGCGAAGGCATCGCGGGGCGCCTGGAACTGCACCGGCTGCCCGTCGATGCTCATTTCTCCCGCGGTCGGAAGAATGGCGCCGGCCAGAAGCTTGATCAGGGTGGATTTTCCCGACCCGTTCTTGCCCATCAGGGAATGCACCCGTCCCGCCTCGAAACGGTGGGAAAAGTCGACCAGGGCCTGGATCGGCCCATAGGTCTTCGTGGTGTTATGGAATTCGACGGTACCCGGCATGGCGGGGCGCCTCACATGGCTTGCACGTCCCAGGGGCGGCGGACCGCCCTCAAGGACCAAAGGATGCCGCCGGGGAGAGGACGCTCCCCGGCGGCTGGTGACTACTTCAGCTTCTTGGCGTCTTCGAGGAACTTCTCGACGGCCGGCTTGTCGTTGCGCGACAGCGGGATGGCGGGGACGCGGACGTCCTTGTCCACCGGCTTGCCGTCCAGCGACGCCAGGGCCGCCTTGACTGCCATGCGTCCAATGTCCACCGGGGCCTGGGCGGTGGTGCCGACCAGCACGCCGTCGGGATCCAAGAGGAAGTTGGCCAGCTGTTCCGAGCCGTCGGTACCGAACACGAAGACCTTGCCCTGCTTGCCGGCCTTGCGTACGGCCTGGACAGCGCCAACCGTGCCGCCTTCGTTGGCGGCATAGATGATATTGACCTCCGGGTGGGCGGTCATGATGTCGCTGGCCACCGCAACCGCCTTCTCGGCAAGCCAGGCATCCTGCTCGGCGACCACGTCGACGGTGCCGCCCTTGGCCACCTCGTCCTTGAAACCGCCTGTGCGGTTTCCGCTCTGCTCGGGGTTCTGCGACTTGAAGGCGAGTATTGCCACATGGGCGGTGCCGCCCAGCTTTTCCTTGATCAGGTTGGCCGCCATGCGGCCGGAATTCTGACCGACGTCGCGGTCCGACGAGCCGATCGAGGTCACCGGGAAGGTGGCGTCCAGCGGCGTATTGTAAAGGATGACCTTGATGCCCTTTTCGTCGGCCTTCTGCAGGGCGCGCACCGAGGCCTTGGCGCTTAAGGGCGAGATGATGATGGCGTCGACGCCGCGGGCCACGAAGGTGTCGACCAGGTTGGATTCCTTTTCCGGCTTCGAGTCGGAATTGGCCTCCAGCAGTGTGGCGCCGTTGGCCTTGGCCTCCTCCTGCATGCCAAGCTGAATGCTGCGGAAGAACATGTCCTGCTGGAACACGATACCGGCGATGGTTTTGCCCGCTGCGAAGGATGGGGTGGCCGACATGGCGAGCACCACAGAGGCAAGCAATAGCTTCTTGAGCATCTGAATTCACTCCCTAGGGTCGTATTTCTTGGCGACGGAAATGCTATCATCGGCTATGCCCGCCGCTGCGGATCCCACCGGTCACGCGGCTTCGCTGACCAGAGACCGGGACCCGGATCCAGACCGTTTCAGTGTCTGGCCGTTATTGGTATCGATTGAAATATTAGGAACCGCCCCAGGGATTGAAAAGTGGAAAGATGCCCGTTCTGGTGGACTAAAGTTGCTACGACTGCCGTGGTCCTTGCCGATTCGTCGGCAACAAAAGTCCACCCCGTCGCGTCAATTTCCCCTATCTGTGCTGTTTGGCCACTTCTATAATTAAGCGAAAGTCATTGCTTGCCTTACTTCTCGAAGCCGGCACCGGGGATTTTGTCCGGCGCCGGGCTGCCCTTGGTCCGTTGTGCCCGTCGCGGTTGGCTGTGACACCGAGGTGGACAGAGGACCCAGACGTCCCGGAGTGCAGATCATGACAATGTTCATAAAGGATACCGCCCAGCCAGCCTGGATCAGCCTGCCCAGCCATCGCCATTGGCTGTTTGGCGAGGCCCAGGCGTTGTTTTCTTTTTTCGAGAAGGGCTGCATCAATCCGCGCGGCGGCTTTCATGAACAGGACGACCAGGGTGATCCGCTGGACGCCGCCGAAGCGGCAGCGGTCCGCCAGATCCACGTGACCACCCGGATGGTTCATTCCTTTGCCATCGCCCATCTGATGGGTCGGCCGGGGGCAGATGCCATCATCGATCACGGCATGGAATTCCTTTGGCGCCGCCATCGCGACAGCGTGCACGGCGGCTATTTCTGGGGGGTCTCGGAGGATGGGCCGGTGGACGACCGCAAGCAGGCTTACGGCCACGCCTTCGTCCTGCTGGCCGCCTCCAGTGCCAAGGTGGCCGGCCATCCCGACGCCGGCCGATTGCTCGACGACATCGCCACGGTGCTCCACGAACGCTTCTGGGAGGACCAGTTCGGCGCCTCGGCGGAAGAGTTCACCCGCGATTGGCAACCGTTCGACCGCTATCGCGGCCAGAATTCCAACATGCATCTGACCGAGGCGCTGATGGCGGCCTTCGAGGCATCGGGGGACGGCACCTTCTTGGGCATGGCCGAACGTATCGCCCATCGCATTATCGGCACCGCCGCTGCCGACAATGGCTGGCGTCTGCCGGAACATTTCACCGAGCGCTGGGAGGTCGACCGCGACTATGCCGGCAGCCCGATGTTTCGGCCCTTTGGCACGACCCCCGGCCATTCCCTGGAGTGGAGCCGCCTGTTGTTGCAGCTGTGGGAGATCGGCGGACGTCGCCAGGACTGGATGGTCGGCGCCGCCCGCCATCTGTTCGCCCAGGCGACAAAGGATGGCTGGGATGCCGAGCGGGGCGGCTTTTACTACACGTTGAACTGGGACGGTTCGGCGCGTATCCGCGACCGTTACTGGTGGCCCTGTTGCGAAGGGATCGGCGCCGCTGCCTTCCTGTCCGCCATCGACGGCGGCGCGGTCTATGAAGATTGGTACCGCCGCATCTGGAATTTCACCGCCGCCCACTTCATCGACCGCCGGCACGGCGGCTGGTTTCCCCAACTGGACGACCGTCTGCGGGCCAACAGCGATCCCTTCTTCGGCAAGCCCGACATCTACCATGCCCTGCAAGCCTGCCTGATCCCGCTGTTGCCGACTTCCGGCAGCGTGACCGGCGGGTTGGCCCGCCAAGGCCTGACGCTGGGATGACACCGGTGGAGGTCGTCCGGCTTTTCCGGAATAATGGCTGACACCGGTTACCGAGGCCGGCCCGCCGGGGGCCGGAGTCAGGGCAGGTCATGGACAGCAGCATTTCCCGGGACGGATCGCCGTCCGCTCTCGACGCCCCTCTTCCCGATCCGATCCTGGTGGTCTGCGCCGCCGATACGGCGCAGCCGCCGCTATATTCCTTTCAAGTCAACTTTCCGCGCCTGGAACTGGTACTGGCCGGGACCTATCGCAACGGCCTGTGCGATCGCCATGGCGATCTGCTGGAGCGGACCCTGACGGCTGGTCAATGCCTGCTGATTCCCGCCAACTGCTGGAACAAGCCGACCTGGGACGACGACGTCACGGTGTTGAGCCTGCTGTTCGGCAAACGCCAGCTGGGATTGAGCCGGACCAGCTGGAGCGCCGCCCAGCAGACCTTCGGGGCGGTGGTCAAGCAAAGCCATCCGTTATCGGCCAACAGCCCGGTGCATCTGATGCTGCAGGCGTTGGTGCAATTGAGGGGCGACGAGGCGGCCAGACCGGCCTGCCTGCTGGCCCAGGCGGTGATCGCCTTCGCCCGCGACATCCTGGCCCAACCCCTGTCGCCCGAGACCTCCTGGCCGCGGCGCCTGTTCGAAAACATCTGCATCTACCTGCAGGAGAATTTCCACAAGGCGATCAGCCGGGAGTCGGTTGCTGCGCGGTTCAATATCAGCGCCAATTACCTGTCGCGCTTGTTCCAGCAGCAAGGGGACATCGGTTTTGCCGAATATCTGATTTTCGTCCGCCTGGAGCGGGCGAAGTTCCTGTTGCGACGCTATCCCTTCCCCCTGGAGGAAGTGTCCCATCGCTGCGGCTTTCGTGACGTCAAATATTTCTGCCGGCTGTTCAAAAGCCGCTTCGGACAGACCCCGACCGAATACCGCCGCGACGGCTTGTCGGAGAGGGCTTAGTCGTCGTCCGCCAGCGCTTCGTCCATCAGCGCCAGCACGGTGGGGCCGTCGGTGCAGGCCGCCAGGCGGCCGCGGAAGTCATCGGTGACCAGGCGGCGGGCCAGGCGAGAGAACAGGCGCAGTTGGTCCTGGCCGCCGCCGTGCACGCCCATCGCCAGCATGATCACCGTGTCCACCGGGCGGCCATCGATCGATGGCCAGGGGATCGGTGCCTTCAACTTGGCCACCGCGATGGTGGCGTGACGGACCAGGGACGAACGGGCGTGTGGTATGGCGATACCGAAGCCGACGCCGGTGGCGGACTGCTGTTCCCGGTCCCACAGGGTGCGCTCCATGGCGGTGCGTCCGTCAATGCGCCCGGCCAGCCACAAGCGGCCGACCAGGCCGGAAACGACCTCTTCCGGAGTCTGCCAGTCGCAGCCCAAGGCAATGCAGTCGGCGTCGATGATCGGTCGCGGTCGGTCCACCGGCGTTTGCGCCAGCAGGACGGTGACGGTGTTGGCGTCAGCGCAGTCCAAGGCCTGGTCGGCCAGCGCTTGGCAGCGGCCGGGATCCAGGCGGCCCAGTGCCGCCCGGGCCTGGTCCAGCAGGCCGGAATCGACAGACATCTCGTCAAAGCCGAGACCGGCCAGCAAAGGAAGCAAGCACCGCTGTGCCGTCAGCTCACCACACAGCCCGATCGGGCGGCGGCATTGCCGTGCCGCCCCGATCATCCGGGCCAGCAGGCGCAACAGGTCGGGATTGGGGTGGCACAGAGTGGCCGCCAGGCGGCCGCCGTCCCGATCGACGCCCAGCAGATCCTGGGCCAAATCGTTGGCACCGACATGGAAAAAATCCGCAAGCGGCGCCAGGCCCGCGATCCGTCGGGCTGCCGCCGTGCTTTCCAGCATGACGCCGATCGGTGGCAGCGGGCCACGGGTCAGGCTGTGCGCCTCGCTTTCGATGACCCTGCGGACCCAGACGATGTCGGCGACCTCGGCTACCATCGGGATCAAGAGCCGGATCGGACCGTCGTTTGCCGCTTGCAGCAGCGCCCGCACTTGCGTGCGAAACAGTGCCTCGTGGGTCCGATAGACCGCGATGCCGCGCGGTGAGGCGGACCCCGTGGCGGCCAGGTAGGCGGGGGTCTTGTCGCCGCCCAAATCGGCGGTGCGGAACGTCACCGTCCGTCCGTTCGCCGCCCGTACCAACCGGCGGTAAAGGTCGGCCTGCCAGGCCTCATCGGGCGCCTGAGCCCGTCCCAGGAACAGCATTTCGGTGCGGAACAGACCGATGGCGTCGGCCCCGGCGGCCAAAGCGGCCACGCCTTGCTCGACCGAGACGATGGCCGCCGACAAACCGAGCGGCCGCCCGTCCCGCCGGAGGTAGGTCTGGCGGGTAGCGCTGCAGCGTCGATCATGCTCTTCCAGCAGGGCGGCATCGCGCCGAAACCGGCGATGCACCGCCTCTTGCGGACCGCCCAGGACGAACCCGTTGTGACCGTCCAGCATGACCGTCTGGCCGGCATGGGCGGCCAGCGCCTGGCCATCCACCCCGGTCAGGGTCGCCAGCCCGAGGGCCCTCGCCAGCACGACCGCATGGCTGGCACTGCCGCCCTCGTCCAGCAACAGGCCCTGGACGGCGGTACGGTCGAGCGCCAGAACCGAGCGGGGGCTCAAGCGGCGCGCCGCCAGGATGGTGGGGCCGCTGGCCGGCGCGGCGGCTGATGGTCCTCCCGGATAGGCGGCGTCGCGCAAAAGGTGGCACAGGTCGGCAATGTCCTGGGCGCGATCGCCCAAGTGCGGGCTGCCCGATGCCGCCAGGGCGCCACCAAGCTGCCGTTCCGCCGCCGTCAGGGCTGCCGCCAGACTGTCCTCCCGGTCGACGGCCCGGTCCAGCGCCTCGGCCACGGTCGCGTCGTCGAGCAGATCGGCCTGGACCGCCAGAATGTCGCGGGCCAGGCCGGTGGAGGCGCGGCGCTCGGCCGACAGGGTGCGGCGGACGCCGACCAGGGCCGCTCGCAGCCGTTGGCGCCGCTGGTCGGCCGGCTCCGGGGCAACCGCCAGCGGCATCGTCTCCTCCAGGACGACCAGCTGTCCCAGGGCCAGTCCGGGGATGGTCGGCCGTCCGCCCCGGACCCAGCACCCGGGGTCGAGGAACGGGGGCAGCGCCGCCGCGCCGTCGGCCAGCGGCAGGGCGTCGTCGGTCAGTTCAAGGGACAGGAATCGCTCGATGCGGGCCCCGGCGGCGCCGGCGTCGGCTCCTTTGATGCGGATCTCGCAGGGGTCATCGAACAGCGTATCGGTTCCCAGCACCGCCAGCGGGCTTCGAACATCGGCCTCGCGGCCGTTGCGCAGGTTCTTCCAGTGGATGTTGGCCAGGAACGGGGCGCATACGGCCAGCAGGTGGCTGGCCGGACGGGCGTGCAGCCCCAGTGCCAGATGACAGCGATAGGCAATAACGACGTCCATCGGACCCGTCAGAGTTTCAGGAAGACCCGGCGGGCGTCCTTCAGGACGTCGCGGATCGGAACGCGGACGATGCGCTTGCCGGAGAAGCGCTCTTCGTTCTCGATGGCGATATCGGCGGCGAAAATCACCACATCGGCTTTGCTGATGCGGTCCCTTTGCAGCTCGTTCTCGATGCCCATGGCGCCCTGGGTTTCCACCTCCATGTCATGGCCCAGCTCGCGCCCGACCGAGGACAGTTTGGCCGCCGCCATGTAAGTGTGTGCTATGCCCGTCGGGCAGGCGGTCACCGCGATGATCTTCATGGATGTTCCCTTGTCCGGCGGGACCCGATCAGGGGTCGCCGGTGTTGCCGGCCGTTGGTGCGGCCTGGCGCGGTTTGATCAGATTGATGGTGATGGCGGTCAGCGCCGCGCCGACCACGATGGCGACCAGGTACATGCCCGGGTTGTCGATGACCGGAAGCACGATGGGGCCGCCGTGCGGCGCATGGTCGCCGACCCCGGACAGCATGCAGATGATGCTGGCCACCGCCGAGCCGAAACAGATGGTGGGGATGACCCGCAAGGGGTCGGTGGCGGCGAACGGGATGGCGCCTTCGGTGATGCCGATCAAACCCATGGCCAGGGCCGCCGACCCGGCCTTGCGCTCCTGACCGGTCCAGGCGGCACGGTTCAATTTGGTGGCCAGGCCCAGGCCCAAGGGCGGGACGCAGATGGCGGCGGCAATGGCGCCCATGGCGTGCGGGTTGCCCTGTCCCAACAGGGCGGAGCCGAAAAAGAACGCCGTCTTGTTGATGGGGCCGCCCATGTCGAAGGCGATCATGGTGCCCAGGATGGTGCCCAGGATGACCGCGTTCTCGGCGCTGTTGTTGGCGAGGCTGGTCCCCAGGAACGCCAGCAGCGAGGCGACCGGCGCGCCGATCACCGTGAACATCAGCATCCCCACCACGACCGTCGAGGCCATGGGGATGACCAGGATGGGCATCACCGGCCGCAGGCTCGACGGCAGCGGCAGTCGCTTCATGCCGTCGACGATCCATCCGGCCAGCAATCCGGCCACCAGGGCACCCAGAAAGCCGGCGCCGACGGTGCCCGAAATCTGGCCTCCGACCATGCCGGCGACCAGGGCCGGCCGCCCGGCGCGGGCATAGGCGATGTATCCGGCCAGCACGGGAAGCATCAAGGCGAACGAGGCCCGCCCGATATCAAAGATCAGCTTCAGCAAAGGCGAGGCGCTGATGTCGGCGCCATGCGCCCCCATCGGCGAGAAGGCTGTCGCCAAGGCGATCAGGATGCCGCCGCTGGCAATGAACGGGACGAAATAGGAGACGCCCGTCAGCAGATCCTTTTTTATCTCCTCCATCACCTCGGGCATTTCCATCTCCCTGTTCTTTGACAGTGAGTCTTCTTTCTTTATTATTTAGGGATTATTATGACATTTATCCCGATGCAATTATAGAGGGCGTGTTCCGTTCGGGATAGGGGGAAATAGCCGCCTATGGTGGAGTTTCCTTGCCAAAGCCGACGATGCCGGCGACCGGTCAATTGGCCGGCTTGGCCTCGGGCTTATCGCAGATGGCCTTCAAAGCATGCCAATCCTCCTCGGCCAGTGCCGTCCGGCCGCCGGCCGGGACCGCCGCCAACAGCGCGGCGCGGTCGGCACCGGAGGGATGGTCGCTGAGAAAGGGGACCGCGGCGCCACCGGATTTGTGATCCAGCCGCTCGAGCAGGGCGCCGAACGGTGCCGGATCCCATCCCGCACCGGTCAGGAAGGCAATGCCGCGGGCATCCGCCGCCCGCTCGACATCCCGTCCGAAGTGGGCCTCGAGGGCGGCGTGTCCCAGTCCGGCCAGGACCGAACCGCCCAGCACGTCGCCCAGCATCAGTCCGATCAGGAAGGACCGCCCACCCCGTTCGATGGCCAGTTGGGTGGGATGTCCCAGGGCCACGTGTCCCAGTTCATGGGCGACGACACCGGCCAGTTCGTTGGGTCCGGCGGCGGCGTCGATGATGCCGCGAAACACCAGGATCTGTCCGCCGGGCAGCGCCAGGGCATTGACGATCGGCCTGTCGATCACCCGGATCCTGGGGGGGATCGGCCAGACCATCTGCACCGTCAGCGGATCGGTCAGATGACCCATGGCACGGACCCCGGCCGGCGCCCGGCATTCGGTCGCCCCGTCCTTGGTCGTGGCGCCGATCAGTTGCAGGACGGCGGCGGCGGTCTGCTGGCCAATCCGGATTTCCATGTCCCGCGAAATCCAGGCGGCGGCATGGCCGGCGACGAAGGGCAAGGCGATGAAGAACAGAAACACTGCGGCGACGGTGGCGCACACCGTTGCCACCAGCAGGGCCCGCCAGCCCGGTCCGGCATAGACCGAACGATCAAGGCGGCGGCAGTCGCGCCGTAACGGAACCAGGGCCTCGGGCGACAGCAAGGTCACGCGCTCGGCGGTTCCCGCCCGGCCAAGGCGGAACTGCCCACGCTGATCGGGCCGACCGACCAGGCGAACCTGGTCGGTCGGCCAGCCGACGGCGATGTCCGCGCCCTCGATCCTGATCAGTCCGGCCTCCAGCCAGACGTCGACGGCATGGGAAAGGGCGGTCTGCCCGGAGTGATAGCGTCCGCTCCAAGGTGTCGTCACAGGCCGGCGACCTCGAAGCTGTCGGCCAGTCCCTCGCCGAACCGCTGCCGACGTTGGGGATTCTGGGTGATCCCTTCGATACCCTCCAGGCTTTCGATGTCGAGCGACGAGACCAGATGGCGCAGGATGGGCCTGACCAGAACACATTGGAAGAGGACCGAGCCAAGGGCCAACAGGCCCGCGCCGACCAGGCCCAGCATGGCGTAGGTCAGGGCCGACATTTGCTGCAGGGCCAGGGCGGGGTTTGCCCCAGCCCCCGGCGGCGTCGACTTGGCGAGCGTCCCCGCGACCAGCAGGATGAAGGCGACGATGGCCGTGAAGACCACGGCGCCATAAAGGATCGTGCGCAGCACCACTGGCCAGGCGCGGGCGGTCGAGTGCAGGGCGACGCCATTCAATCGGGTGCAGGACGCCAGATAACGAAAGGTGGCGACGCGATAGGCAATCACCGCCGGTCCTCCGGCCAGGTAGGGGGCCAGGAAGAGCAGCATGGCCCAGGGATGGGGCGGTGGAACCCGCACCGGCGGCTGGGCCAGGGAGTGGGCGAAGGTCGGCCAATTGAGCCAGACTGCCAGGGCCAGGGGAACGAAGACCAGCAGCCAGACCACCAGCCATCGCGGCAGCAGCCGGCGTCCGGATGCCTCCAGCTGGAACTGCGCCGATCCGAAGACGCTGTGGCCGATCTTGTAGCGCTCCAGGGCGACCGTGGCCCAGGGCACATAAAGCCCCAGGGTGATCAGGCAAAGGATGGCGTTGACGAAGGACAGGCCCAGGTAGCGCCACGTCGACCCGCCCTGGCCGGCGTTGATGCCACGCCAGGCGGTACGTGACAGCCGATAACGGCGGGCACGGAAAATGGCCGCCTGGATCAACGCCCCCATGGCCAGCACATAGCCCAGACGCAACGGGGCCTGAACGGCCGGGTTGCCCAGGGTCAGGTTCTGGGTAACCGCATACAGGATGCCAAGGGGCATCAGGACGGAAATGACGATCAGGAAACCGATGAACAGTTCCCGGCCTGTTCCGGTGTACTCCAGAGGTTCGTCGCCGATGACGATGGTGCTCCAGAAATAGCGACGCAGCCGGGTTCGCGCCCAGAAGCGATAAAGTCCCAGCGAGACAATGGTCAGAAGAAAATTAACCAGTACCAGACCCAATAATCCTGGTTCGGATTGGTATCCGATCCGCCTGGTCGCCCTGCTGTCCTGGTCCGGCATCGTTGCGTCCTCTTGGCTTGTCGGCAAGGGGGCCGAACAATGGCGCGGCGCTCCCTGGCAACCCTGTGACTATCGTTACACCATGGATAATATTTTCAACGGCCAATGTCGCCGGACCGGCCGGGCAGCAGGACAGAAGGCATAGGACAGGACGAAAGAGAGGGATGTCCTTCCGGGGTGGCGGCGCCCGGGGCATGGGCGAATGTCTCGCGCGGCCCCGGGGCCCGTCAGGCGGTCCTGACGCTTTTGAGAAACCGGGTCACCAGCGCCTTGAGGTCGGTGGCGTCCTTGGCCAACGCGTTGGATGAGGCCAGGACTTGCCCGGCGGCGGATCCGGTTTCCGTCGCCGCCCGGGTGACGGCGCCAATGTTGAGCGAAACCCGCTCGGTGCCGGCGGCGACCTGCTGCACGCTGCGGACGATCTCGGTAGTGGCAGCCGTCTGCTGCTCGACGGCCGCGGCGATGGCGACCGCGATCCGATTGATGTTCTCGATGCGCCCGACGATGGCGCCGATGGC
>Ga0326727_10003594_pt1 | contig 49102 bp, 33 predicted proteins | sample MB2enrmetagenome_FD_207643 | JGI IMG/M metagenome (GOLD analysis project Ga0326727, IMG submission 207643) | Lab enriched peat soil microbial communities from McLean, Ithaca, NY, United States - MB29MY | ecosystem: Environmental > Terrestrial > Soil > Wetlands > Peat | place: USA: New York... | reverse complement strand
TGACCCCGACGCAACGGGCGGCGGTGCGCTGCTGGTTCAACCCCAAGACCCGCACCTACGATCCGCCGACGGAAAATTGTGTTTACAGGGTTCTCAAAGCGGTGCCGGTGTTGGAGTTTCAACAAGCCCTCTGGCTCTGGCAGCACGCCCGCCACGGAGCGCAGGACGGCAGCGTGGTGGTCTTGGATGGCAAAGCTTTGCGCGGCAGCCAGGGCACCCAGTTGGTCGGAGCCATCAATGCGCAGAGCGGGCGCACCCTGGGCCTGGAAGCCGTGCGGGACAAGAGCAACGAGATTCCCGCCGCCCAAACTTTGCTGGGCCGCTTGCAACTCGACGGCGCCATCGCCCTGATGGACGCGCTGCACACCCAGACGCAAACCGCTCGCTCCATCGTGCAGGAAGGCGGGGGGGATTTTGTCTTCTTTGTCAAAGGCAACCAAGCCGGCCTTCTGGCCCAAGCGCAACACTTCCTGCCGGAAGATTTTTCCCCCTCAACTGCTGCAAGTTGAGAAAGGCCACGGGCGCATCGAATGGCGCGGCATCAAAGTAATCCCGATCACACCCCAACAAATGGGCTTCCCGCATGTCGTGCAATTGGCGCGCCTAGACCGCATTCGCCAACGGAGCCCTGGCCGACAAGAGGTAGAAACGGTGTGGCTGATCACCAGCCTGAGCCCTGAGCAAGCCGACCCGGCCCGCTTGCTCGAACTGGCCCGTCTCTACTGGACCATTGAGAACGGCACCCATTATCGCCTGGATGTCAGCAGCGCCGAAGACCGCTGCCGGGTGCGCCATCCCGTGGCCTCGACCGTGCTGGGCATCCTGCGGCGCGCGGTGCAAGGGGAGTACCGGGCCTGGGCTCGCCGCCAGCGCAAGGCGCGCGACAGCACTTGTCCAGCCTTCCATGAGAAAATGAGCCGACGCATTGATCGGGCCATCCGTTACCTGACCGGGGCGATTTCCAGACTTTAGAGCAGCCCTGATGCAACACGACTAATTTACGTTTTTTTATTGCATGTTTGAGCGTTTCGGACATAATAAGGACAATATTGAACAGAATATGACAACTTTATTACAAACAATTGAAAAGCCAAAGCATGGGCAGAACACAACGGTGACCTCGTCAAATGGGTCTGAATATTGGGCGCACGTCGATTTGAATACAGTTCCGACCATCAAAGTGATTCCGCCGGGGCGGAAATCCGCCGAGTTGCACACCCGATGCACCCGGTATTTCAAAGGACTGAGCGAGCAGGCGAAACTTTTCCCGGTGGCGTTTGACTCCGGCTACGGTTGTGTGTTAACGGACGTTGATGGGAACAGATACATCGACTTTTCCTCGGGGATTTACGTCACCACGCTGGGGCATTGCCATCCCAAGGTGACTGAAGCGGTGCGGAAATACGCCGGGCGATTGATGAACGCGCATGATTTCACAACGGAGATTAAGACTCGTTTGATGGAGAAGTTGGTTGAAGTTTTGCCGGGTGATTTTCGCGGGTTTCAGCTTTATGATTCGGGGACAACCGCAGTCGAAGCGGGAATTCGGGTGTGCCGGGCCGCCACCGGCAAGCACGAGATGCTGTCCTGTTTCGGTGATTTCCATGGCAAGACGTATGGTTCCGTATCGCTCGGCCGGATCAGGTCTCCAGTGTACGGAGCAGTGCGGGCTCCCGGCATGTACATGTTGCCTCGTCCGGACACTTACCGTCCGCTCTGGGTTCGCGGAGATGGCACGCTCGACACCGAGAGGTATCTCGACTTTTATGACCAATACATCGCCCAAGGCACCATGAACTCTGTGGCCGCATTCGTGCTGGAACCGATTCAGGGCTGGGCCGGCTCGATCTTCCCCCCGGATGATTTTTTCCCCAAGCTGTCGGCGTTTTGCCGGAAACGAGGCATCCTCTTAATGGCGGATGAGGTGTTGACGGCTTGGGGCCGGACTGGCAAATGGTTGTGCATGGAACACTGGAATGTGGTTCCGGATGTGGTATCAATCGGAAAGGGCTTCGGCAATGGCTTTCCAGTCACCTGCGTGGCGGTGCGGGACGGTTACCAAGACTCCTTCGAGTCGATTTCCGCATCGAGCAGTTACGGAGGCAACCCCATGGCTTGTGCGGCTGCCCTGGCATGCACCGAGGTTATCCTGGAAGAGAATCTGCTGGCGCGCGCTCAACATTTGGGGGATTTGGCCCTGCGCCGCATGCGTCGCATGCAAAAAGAGCATCGCATTATTGGGGATGTGCGTTGCAAGGGCTGCCTGATGGGTATTGAACTGGTGAAAGACCGGACTACAAAAGAACCGTTTGCGCAGGCGGGACAGATGGTCTATCAAAAGGCCTTCCGCATAGGATTGGCTTGGATTCCGGCAGGCCACATTCTACGTATGAGCCCGCCCATTGTGATGGAGGACGAACTGCTGCTCAAAGGTCTGGATCTGATTGATGAGGCCGTTGGCCAGACAGAGAAAGAACTCGGTTGCGCCTGAAGGCGAAGAGAATCTGAAACGGAAAGACATGAACGGCTAACAGAATACAACCGAATCCAAACACAAATTCAAAAATTCCTCATCGTCGCCGCTTGTCTCGTCGGCGGATGTTGCCTGGCCGGGGCGGACTCGACCGCAAATCTTCGACCGCCGGCCGTGCCGCTGGTCACAAGCGATCCTTACCTGAGCATCTGGTCCGAAGCCGATCACTTGACCGATTATGTCACCGTGCATTGGACGCATGTCCCAGGGTCGGCGTATCGTCCTCATCCTCTGATCAGTTTGATCCGAGTGGACGGTGTAGCCAGTCGGCTGATGGGAAATGAACCGGATAGTGTGCCGGCACTGCCGCAGGTCGGGTTGCAAGTGACACCGACACGCAGTATTTATGGGTTCGAGAATGCCAAAATCCATGTCACTTTGACCTTCATGACTCCCGCATTGCCGCACGATCTGGATGTTTTATCCCGGCCGCTGACTTACCTCATCTGGACGGTGCGATCGGTCGATGGCGCTCCACATTCCGTCTCCATCTATGACAGCGTCAGCGGTCTGTTAGCGGTCAATGAGCCCGACGAAAAAGTGGACTGGGAGCGTGAAAAAGTTGGAGGCCTTACGGCCCTGCGCATCGGAACAGCCCAACAGCTGGTACTTGGTTCCAAGGGCGATTATCATCGAATCAATTGGGGTTACGCCTATGTTGCGGCCCCCACGAAAGGATCCCAATCCGTCATCGGAGAGAACAATGCGTTGCTGAAATCGTTTGTCGAGTTGGGCGAGCTTCCGGCGGGTGACGACAGTCGAAAGCCCCGGGCGGCCAATGAGAATCAACCGGTGATGGCTTTTGTTCTTGACATTGGAACGGTCACAGCCAAACCGGTCGTCCGACATCTGATGGTTGCCTACGACGAAATTTATTCCGTCGAATATTTTGGCGCGAAGCTGCGGCCCTACTGGCGGCGCAACGGGGCCAATGCTTCCACACTTTTGCAAGCCGCCGAAGGCGATTACGAACGGCTGACCCGGCACTGCGAGAAATTTGACCGGCAACTGATGGGCGACTTGACACGGGTGGGAGGGACGCGCTATGCGCAGATCGCGGCACTGGCCTACCGGCAGTGCCTGGCTGCCTGCGGCCTGGCAGCGGACGCCAACAAACAACCATTATTGTTTCCAAAGGAGAACAGCAGCGGCGGCGATATTGCGACGGTGGATGTCATTTTTCCAATGGATCCGGTTTTTATTTTGCTGAGTCCGGCCCTGGCCAAGAGTTCCATCGTGCCGATTCTCACTTACGCCTCGTCCTGGCATTGGAAGTTTCCCAGCGCGCCGCACGATTTGGGAACTTATCCCTTGGCGCGCGGCACGGATGACGGAGGGGAATTCATGCCAGTGGAGGAAAGTGGCAACATGCTGATCCTGTGCGACGCCATTGCCAAAGCTGACGGCAACGCGAACTTTGTTACACCGTGGTGGCCGAAATTGACGCAATGGGCCAAATACTTGGAACAGTACGGCTTGGACCCGGAAAACCAGCTTTGCACCGATGATTTCATGGGCCATTTGGCGCACAACGCCAACCTTTCTGTCAAAGCCATTTTGGGACTTGCCGCCTACGGCGATTTATGCCGGAGGCGCGGCGAGACCGCGGAGTCGGACCGTTACGCCAAACAGGCCCGCGCTGACGCCGAGCATTGGTTGACGGCGGCGGGCGAAGGCGAACATTACAAACTGGCGTTCGACAAGCCCGACACTTGGAGCCAGAAATACAACCTCGTTTGGGATCGTATTCTTGGCCTGAACGTTTTCCCGCCGGAAGTGGCCAGAAAGGAAACCGCCTATTACAAGCAAATGATGCAACGCTATGGCGTGCCGCTGGATTCCCGGACTCATCTGACCAAAACCGAGTGGTCTGTCTGGGTCGCCACATTGGCGGATAATCAGGCGGACTTCGAGAGATTTATTTCCCCGATTTACGATTATTTGAATACGACGCCAACGCGCCTGCCGCTGGTGGATATTTATGTCACAGACAGGATCGATGGCGACAGCGATCGTGCGAGGCCAGTCGTGGGCGGGATTTTCATCAAAATGCTCGCGGATGCGGAGGCCTGGAAAAAATGGTCGGGCGGTGACCATACTCACCCCGGGAATTGGGCGCCATTGCCGACGAAGCCAAAATGACCCATTAGCAAAAAAAACAAGCTTTTGCGCGAATGGATTATTACATTGATGCTGTGGACGCGGAGAATCTAAAAATGGTGTCGGCTTCGGTGTACAACACGATCGTTGATAAACTTGTCAAACGGCCCATTAAACAGGTGCCTGTTTCACAACCCCGCTCATGGGGTGCTGACCGCTTCAAGGAGGTTTACGACAAGATTCCCGGTCTCGAGAACAATGCGGGCAACGAATTGGCCGGCATCAACTGGAGCATACTGGTCGGTGTGGGCAAGACGACGATGAATATGCCATCGCAGAACATTATGCAGTGGCCCGTACAAGTGGTCGGGGAAAAAGTGTCCGGGAGTTTTGCGAACTGGACGAAATCTATCCGGACCAAATTATTGGTCGCCACGTTTATAGGAAATGAAATTATGAAATCAACCTTCACGATTACCATTCTGGGGTTGCTTAGTCTCTTGGCCGTCTCAAGCCGAGCACAACAAGCCACCATCACAGTCCAAGCCGGCCAAAAGCAGCACCACTTGTCCCGCTTATTAACCGGGGCCTGCCTAGAGGACGTAAACCATGAGGTCTATGGCGGCATCGACAGCCAGATGATTTATGGTGAGAGCTTCGCCGACGCCGTGCCGCAGCCGTCTTTAAAAGGTGGTTGTGCTGACGGCGTGAGCGGCATGTGGCGCGCCTTCCGACGCGGAACGCCGGAGGGCCAATTCTCGCTGGACGAGCAAACTCCGTTTATAGGCCATCAAAGCCAGCGGATCAGCTTTGCGAGCGGAGCCGGGGAACTCGGAATTGAAAACCAGGGTCTCAACCGCTGGGGCATGAATTTTGCCAAAAATGAAAAGTACGAGGGCTATATTTGGGCTCGCGCAGAGGCACTCATGGACGTGTTTGTTGCCTTCGAAAGCCGCGACGGGAGAGCTATCTACGCCGAGAAGCGTCTCAAGCTCGGCGCAGGCAACTGGAAGCGCCTGGACTTCACTCTCCAGCCGAACGCCATGGACAAAGCCGGGCGGTTTGTCCTCAAACTCAAGCAACCGGGAACGGTCACAGTCGGCTATGTCTTGCTTCAACCGGCACCGTGGGGACGCTTCAAGAATTTGCCTGTCCGCAAGGACGTGGCGGAAGGCCTGATTAACCAAGGCATCACTGTGCTGCGATACGGCGGCTGCATGGTTAATGCACGCGAGTATCGTTGGAAGAACATGGTCGGTCCGCGAGCTTTTCGTCCTCCTTATAAAGGCTGGTGGCACGCACACTCTTCCAACGGTTGGGGCATCTTCGACTTTCTCGGCTTCTGCGAAGCAGCGGGGTTCGCCGCTGTGCCGGACGTCAACCTGGAAGAGACACCTCAAGACATGGCGGACTTCATCGAATATGCCAACGGCTCCACGGACAGCACATGGGGCCGCAAACGCGCCGAAGACGGCCATCCCAATCCCTATCATTTGGCATACCTCGAAATCGGGAATGAGGAGGTGGTCAACGAGTATTACTGGCAGAAGTTCAAACCGATTGCCGAGGCCATCTGGGCCAAGGATCCTTCCATCATCCTTGTGGTGGGTGATTTTATTTACGAGCAACCGATCCAGGACCCCTTCAATTTTCCCGGTGCCGGCAACCATCTGACCACGCTGGCGGCGCATCAGAAGATACTTCAATTGGCCAGGCAGTATGATCGCGAGGTCTGGTTCGACGTTCATGTCGGGACAGACGGCCCGCGACCCCATTTCGGTGGTACCATAAGTTACATCGATGCCTTGGACAAACTTGCCGAGGGCGCCAAACACCGCGTCGTTTTTCTCGAGTTCAACGCCGCCAATCATTCCCAAAGGCGCGCTTTGGCCAACGCGGTGGCCATAAACACCGTGGAACGAGATGGACGGATTCCCATCGCCACCTCGGCCAACTGCCTGCAACCCGACGGCCAGAACGACAACGAGTGGAACCAAGGTTTGTTGTTCCTGAATCCATCACAGGTCTGGCTCCAGCCGCCGGGCTATGTGACGCAAATGATTTCCAGGAATTACCAACCAGTCCTGGTAGAGAGCGAAGTCGAAAGCGCGGGTGACGTTCTGGATGTCAGCGCCACACGCAGCGAAGACAACAGGACTTTGGTTCTGCAGGTTGTTAACCTCAATGATCGACCCACCACCGCCACCGTTCATCTGGAGGGGTTTGTCCCGCGCCGGCCTAAGGCCAGAGCGCAGACCCTGACCGGCGCGTTGGACGCCCAGAACACCTCGGACAATCCTCAGCTCGTAATGCCCTCCTCCACCGAATGGCAGCACGGGCTTCAACAAGGGCGGACTACCTACACGTTCCCGGCAGACTCTTTGACCGTGATCAGGTTCAATTGAGCATTCATGGAGCGGATGCGTCCATTAAGAGGACTTTCGGCGTCGGCCCAAATCGCGGCGCGTTTAATTTTGGAGAGTTTAGATGAGATAATCCAAATGGTCTCATAAATCGGTGGAGACGAAGCACCGCTGTACTTTTGCCTTCGACGCCGGGTGGCATTTGAGAGTCATTCGTGTGCGACGCCTAATCTGTCGCTGACTTCTTCCCTGACTGGACTGGGGCAGGGGAGTTATCTCTCAGTTCATCAAACTGTTCCAAACTTGTCTCGCCAGCAATAATGACCCGGCCTCCCGCTTTCCTGAGTTTGGCCACAAATCTAGCATCGGCGCCTTTGTCGGTGATGATCCCTTTCCATTGGCATAAATTGCCATAGCGCGTGAGCGAGGTGCGGTCGAGCTTGCTGTGATCGGCCAGGACGTAAACCTCCTTTGCGGCGGCTGCCATCTTGGTTAGCAGGCGGGCGACTTCCAATGAGGTGCTGTAGATGCCGCCATCTGCGTCAATTCCCTCCGCCCCCAGGAATACCATGTCCGGGTGAAGATTCTCCAGGTTCGATTCCGTCAACGCGCCACCCAAATCCGGAGAGTCGCGCCGCAAAAAACCGCCCAGAATAAGCACCCGATTCTGCTCGGAATATTGCAGCATGGAGGCGATGGGCAGCGAGGTGGTGATGACCAAGACGCCCTTCTTAGCCTTGAGATAGCGGGCCAGAGCCAGGGTGGTGGTGCCGGAGTCCAGCATGACCGTCGAACCATCTGCCACCAACTTTGCCGCCGCAGCTCCGATGGCCTGTTTGGCCCCTTCGTTTTCCCGCATGCGCTTGAGAAACTCAAATTCGAAGGCAACCCGGTTCGCGGGCACGGCCCCGCCGTGTGTGCGCAACAAACTGCCTTGCCCTGCCAGCGCTGCCAGGTCGCGGCGAATAGTCATCTCGGTTACTTTGAGCGTTTCAGCCAAATGGCGAACCGACTGTTCGCCCTCAACATTGAGCAGTTCCGCGATTTTTGCCTGACGGGGCTTCTTTAGCATTTTGCAATCTTCAGTTTTTCACGCGTCGCGCATTGTGAACAATCTGCACCGGCGTCAGTTTTGCCTTGTCGCATACAAGATGCAAGAAGAAACAAGAACCCCGCCTAAAAATTATCCACAATTGTATTGCCAAGATTGAAGTGAACTATAATACGTTTGATATAAACATAAGCGCAACCATTTAGGAGATGGATTTTAAATGACACCAAGAGAACGCATCCTGGCGGTTCTGAATCGCCAACCCGTGGATCGCTTGCCGGTGGACCTCTGGCACACATCGGAAGTCGCCGCCGAACTGCGCCGACACTTCAATGTAACGGACGACGTCGCCATGTGGCGGGCGCTCGGCCTCGATAAAATGGTGTTGGATTTCATCGATTATCGCACTGAGAAAGGCGACCGGGTGGGCGCCTGGGAATCCACCGGCGATCGCACGATGTGGGGCGTGCCGGTAAGGTATATTCAAGCGGGTCAGGCTCGCTATATGGAGTTTGGCGATGCGCCCCTGTTGGGCTATGAAACTCCCGCCTCCCTCCAGGACTTCCCGTGGTGGCCCCAGGTGGAGCGCTTTGAGTACGATGCCGCCATTGCGCTGGCTCAGCGGGCGTCTCAAGACTATGCCGTCATCGGAGGGTGGTTTTCCTTCTTCGAGATCTACTGCCAAATGCGGGGACTGGAGCAGTCGATGATGGACCTTGCCGAAGACCCGGAACTCGCGGAGGCCATTCTGGACCGCATCGAGGCCATCCAAACCGGGGTGATGGAACGGTTCTTTGACCGCGCCGCCAAGCACTTAAGCCTGGTCTTTGTCGGCGACGACATCGCCGGCCAAAAATCGCTGCTCATGTCCGCCAAGATGTGGCAGACCCATCTTCAACCCCGGCTAAAGCGGTTTTGCGACTTGATTCACTCCCATGGACTAAAAGTGTTCTACCACACCGACGGCGCGGCGCGGCCGTTGTTAAAATCCCTTCTCGACTCCGGCGTGGATGTGCTTAACCCGGTTCAGCACGCCTGCCCGGGCATGGAGATGGCGGAGTTGAAGCAGGAGTTCGGCCGCCGGGTCATTTTTCATGGCGGGGTGGACAATCAATTCATCCTTTCGCACGGGACAGTGGCGCAAGTCCGCGCCGAGGTGGAGGATTGCCTCCAGACCTTGGGCGCGGGACGTCAAGGCTTCATCTGCTGTTCGTGCCACAACGTCCAGCCTGGCGCGCCATTGGAAAACATCATCGCCATGGTCGAAACCGTTCGCCAATCAAAAGGCGCATAGGCCGGTTGATGTCCCCAGCCAACTTCGTCCTGGCACAGGGGCGTGTTCCAACTTGATCTTTCGCAACCATCGAAGCTCCATTTCTTCTGCTTCTGGCAAAAGCGCGGATTTCACCAATCGAGATCGGCTATTTTGGACAGTGGTGCCCATCACCGCAATTTGCATCAGAATTCTTTCGGACGCTAACTAATTCAATGTCAACGAGTTGCGTCATGGCAGAGTATGGAAAAATCTTTACAAAAAAACTTTCAAAAATCTCTTGACGAGGATTGAAACAAACTACAATATGTTCACTATAAACAGGTACGCGGCTGCGTTTCTCAATACGTTGTGCGCCGAAAATGTTATGAAAGTTTTAAACTAATTATGAAAACAATCATCAAACCACTCAACCCAAAGGCGGTCGCATCTGGCGCCCTCCGCGGAATCCAACCGACCCCGAATGCGGGAATCACGCATTGGAGACAATCGGTTCTAGTCAACGCTTTCCAAGGCATTTTTTTGGGCCTTTTTGTGCTTTTTCCTGCTGCCGAACGACTGGCGGCCAGTCCTGCCTACGTCGATGCCGTGCTGGCCAGCCATCCGGCGGCCTATTGGCGCTTGAACGAGACTGCTCCTGCGCCGGCGATTATGGCCGCCGACGCCACCGGCAATGGCCACACGTTCACCTACGCTGGCAATGTGAGCCGGACTGGCGCCGGGACCGACGTGGGGCCGCGCCCACCCGCCTTTCCAGGGTTTGCGGCGACCAACAATGCGCCGTTCTGCGAAGGTTTCCCCAACTTCTGGCCCTACTTGGGATCTTTTTATTATGCCGGCCTGAAAAATGGATATCTTGGCATCCCGACGGGAGTGCTGCCCGGGTCCAACGATTATACCGTTGAGATGTGGATCAATCCGGGGACGGTGGGGGACATCGGCGTGTATCTTTACAACCGGAATGCTTATCTGGGATCGCAGAGCGGCGATTTATTTGGAATCACCCCGTCATACAATCTCTACTTCGCTGATGACGTCAATTCCGTCACCGCCAGCACGACGACCCTGGTGAGCGGGCAGTGGTACGACGTGGCGGTGACGCGCCAGGGAGATAACGTGACGGTGTATATTAACGGCCAGGTTGAGATTCCCACAACGTCCATACCGGTCGCGGCGGGGACCGATTGGAGTGCTGGCACTTGGGCATTGGGAGGCCGCATTGATGCTGGTGGCATACCCAACGCCCAACGTTACAACGGGAACTTGGACGAGATCGCCATCTATGGGTCCGCGTTGAACCAGACAGTATTGCAAGCCGACTACACTGCGGCCACTAACAGTGGCGGCAACTATGATGCAACAATTCTATCAAACAATCCGGCAGCTTATTGGCAGTTGAACGAAACCCTGGTCGTGACAGGGACGCCAGTCGCCGCGGATGCCAGCGGCAATGGCAACACCTTTAATTATGACGCCGCCATGAGCCGGACAGGCGCCGGGTGGGACGTGGGGCCGCAACCGCCCGCATTTCGCGGGTTTGAGGCGACCAACGCCGCGCCGACCCTGTTTGGTGACTCTTTCTACTCGACCAACGACGGCTATCTTGGCATCCCGACGGGTGTGCTGGCTGGCAGCAACGATTATACTATTGAGATGTGGATCAGACCGATGGCGGGATCGTACACGGACTTCCCTTACCCCCAGAACCCCATGTTTTTTTATCAGCGGAATGATCTGGACGCCCCCGACGCTGCCGGCGGCGATGGCCTGTGGATTAACGGCGGCATACCGGCCTATGTCTTCTTCTACAATGGAAACAACACCACCATGGGCCCAACTGATATAATCTCTCCCAATCAGTGGTCTCAACTGACCGTGACGCGCCAAGGCAATAACGTGACGGTGTATGTCAACGGCCAAGTGTATATCCCCACCTTCTCCTGCCCGCTGCAGTCGGACACCAAGTGGACCGAAGGCACATGGGTTTTGGGAGGAAATGCAAATGGTGCTGTTGGTTGGGACGCCCGCTTTGGCGGGAACATGGACGAAGTGGCCATTTATGGCACGGCCTTGAGCCCGACCACTATCCTGGAGCACTACAACTCGGCTCTCCAGCAGATCAGTTTGGTCGTCAGCACTTCGGTCAATCCTTCGTATTATGGCTATCCCGTGACCTTCACCGCAACCGTCGTCGGGTATGGATCTGCCACTCCCACTGGGACGGTTGTTTTCGAAGACGGGGCAATCATCCTGGGCAGCAACACACTGACCGCAGGCGTGGCAACGCTCACCACCACCAATCTTCTGGAAGGCCCTTCGCAAACGATCACGGCTGTGTATAGTGGCGACAGAAATTTTGCCGCCTTTACCAACACGCTACCCGGCGGACAGACGGTGTATGCGTCCCACCCCTACACCTCCTACGCCAACGTCGTGCTGGCGGATAACCCGCTCGTGTTCCTGCCCATGAATGAAGCGACCGGACCCACAGCTTACGATGCCACAACCAACGGCAACAACGGCACCTATGAACAGACAGCCACACCCGTTAACGGCGCATTAACAACGCAAACAAGCCCCTTCTATGGCAACACGGCAGTGACTTTCAACCCCACCCGCGCCACGGACGATCTGGAGGAAAATCTTTACCTTTCGCTGCCGACTCTGGGTAGTAATAATAATTACACTATGGAGATCTGGTTAAACAACCCGGGAGAAATCCCTACGCTTGGATACTTCCTGAGTGGCTTTGGAGATCTTGTCGGTGTTGACGGAACGTGTGGCCCGTGTGGTACTGGGAATTTGTATAATGCAATATTTTGGAATGACGGCAGCGGCTGGCATAATCTGCCGAACCCGCTCCCGTTTAATACGTGGTATGATATTGCGATAGTGCGCTCCAATACCACCTTCAGTCTGTATCTCGATGGCATACTGCAGGCCAGGAACACAACCCCCGCTCCTACTATCGGCACTGACGTATGGATCGGCAATAATGGCGCCAGCGGTTGGGACTTTCCAGGGGGACTCTGCTTATTCTCCGCTTACAATTACCCTCTCTCAGACGCGCAAGTCGCCAACCACTACTACGCGGCAGGCGGCGTCGCAATCACAGTCGCCAGTTCGCTCAATCCTTCGACCCCTGGCAGTGCTGTGACCTTCACCGCAACCATCGCCGGGACGCTGGGCACTCCCCAGGGGACGGTTGTTTTCTCCGACGGGGCAACCATCCTGGGCACCGAAACGCTGAGTGGTGGTGTGGCAACGCTCACCACGGCCAGTCTTCCGTTTGGCGCTTCGCAACCGATCACGGTAGCGTATAGCAGTGACAACAATTACAACGATTCCACTGGCGCGCTGCCGGGCGGACAGACAGTGGCTTATCCGGCCTCCACCCACGCCAATGTCGTGCTGGCGGATAACCCGCTCGCCTACCTGCCTATGAATGAAGCGACCGGACCCGTGGCCTATGATGCCACCACCAACGGCAACAACGGCACCTATGAACTGACAGCCACACCCATTGCCGGCGCATTAACAACGCAAACAGGCCCCTTCCTGGGCAACACGGCAGTGACTTTCGCCGGCAGCCCCGCGGAGGAAAATATTGACCTTCCACTGCCGGCTCTGAGTAATAATTACACTATGGAGATCTGGGCAATTGTCCCGCAGGATCTCAGTCCGCTTGGATACTTCATGTTTGCTCCCAATGGAGATGTTGTCGCTTTTGACGGAGACTGTTCGTGTGGTCCCAGTGGGGGGCCGCCGAATGCATTGTTTTTCTGGGACGGCAGCGGCTACGGTGGTGAATTGGGCGCGCTCGCGTACAATACGTGGTATGATATTGCGATGGTGCGCTCCAATACCACCCTCAGTCTGTATGTCAATGGTCAACTGTACTCCGGCGGCACAGGCACCCCTGGTGCCGTCAGCAGTGACGCATATATCGCCGATCGGGGCAACAACGGTTGGGCCTTCCCAGGGGGGCTCTGCTCATTCGCCGCTTACAATTACCCGCTCACAGCCGCGCAACTCCTCAAACACTACAACGCGGCAACCGCCACCCTCACAGTCACCAGCTCGCTCAATCCTTCGACCTATGGCAGTGCTGTGACCTTCACCGCAACCGTCGCCGGGTCGGGGGCCACTCCCACCGGGACGGTTGTTTTCTCCGACGGGGCAGCCATCCTGGGCAGCAACACGCTGAGTGGGGGTGTGGCAACGCTCACCACGACCAATCTTCCGGCTGGCGCTTCGCAAACGATCACGGCTGTGTATGGTGGTGACCGCAACTACCCTGGCTTGACTCAAACGCTGCCGGGCGGACAGACAGTGTCATACGCCCCGTTCGAGATCACGTCGTGGTCCCTTGACGCTACAGAAACCAATCTCGTCGTATGCTGGCAGTCTGTGCCAGGGGTCACTTACAATGTGCTGACGAACACCAGCCTGGCTTCGCCTCAAAACTGGGGAGTCGTGGGCAGTCCGATTCTTGCGACAAGCACGAACACCTGCTTCACATTGCCAGGAGGGGTCAGCCACACCAATGTATTCGTGGTGATAAAGCAATAGTGGCGGGCGACAAAGATTGACTCAGGCCGCCGGAAAATCCGGCGGCGGCTTTTTAACAGAATGGAATCAAATACTTTTTCCAACCGCTGGTTTTCAATCTGTGGAACTTTGGCCCTTCTGTTTTTCCAATCATTGGAATTGGCCGTTGCCGCGGAGGAGCCGGCGGAGGGCGCCGGAGTATTCGGCGCATACGCGGCGAGCAGGGATTGGACTCCGCCCAACGATCCGGCGGTGTTGAAGAAATTACAAGATTGGCAGGACGAGAAGCTTGGATTGGTCATTACATGGGGGACGTACAGCCAATGGGGCATCGTCGAGTCGTGGAGCTTGGTTACGACCCGATATCCTTGGAACCCGCGGCCAGCCCGGTTCGCCAATCTGGATGACCGCGCTTACAAGAAGGTGTATGAGAATCTGGTCACCACGTTCAATCCGACGAATTTCAATCCCGGCAAGTGGGCCGCCGCCGCCAAAAATGCCGGGATCAAGTACGTGCTGGTCATGGCCAAGCATCACGACGGCTTCTGCATGTGGGACACTGCCACGACCGATTACAAGATCACCTCGCCGCGGTGCCCGTTTCACTCCGACCGCCGGGCGGACATCATCAAGAAGATGAGCGCCGCCTTCCGCAGGCAGGGACTGAGCACCGGCGTCTATTTCTCCAAAGCGGACTGGAACAGCCCGGACTACTGGAGCCCCGACCTCCCGCCGGGCAGCGGTCAGGGCGCCAACTATAACCCCCGCGAGCGTCCTGAGCAGTGGAGGAAATTCAAGGAGTTTACTTGGAGGCAAATTGCGGAACTCATGACCGGCTACGGCCCGCAGGACATCCTCTGGCTGGATGGCGGCGCGGTGCGACCGCCAGACTTGGACATTGATATGACCGGCATGGCGGCGATGGCGCGCCAGCGCCAGCCCGGCCTCATCGTCGTGGACCGCACCGTGCGCGGGCCAAACGAGAACTACGTCACGCCCGAACAGGAGATGCCGGATCATTATTTGCCGTATCCATGGGAGACATGCATGACGATGGGCGCGTCGTGGAGCTACAATCCCAACGACCAGTTTAAGAGCGCCGGCGCGTTGATTCGCAACCTCTGCCGCATCGTCGCCCGCAATGGCAACTATCTCCTCGGCATCGGTATTGGTCCCGATGGCGAACCCGACCCGGCCGTCTATGCGCGGTTCAAGCAACTCGGCGCATGGCTCAAGCTCAACGGCGAGGCTGTTTACAAAACCCGTCCCGTCAAACCCTATGAACGCGGCGACTGCGTTTTCACCGGCAAACGCGACGGCGCGGTGTACGCCATCATTCTCGCCAAAGATGACAACAGTTCATTGCCGGAAAGCGTTTCCATCCCCGCCGAACTGACCGCGAAAGCCGGCGCGCTCACGCTGCTTGGTTTCGGCGCGCTCCAGCCCGGCGAGACAAAAGACGGGCTGACCACCCTCGACATGCCGGCAACGGCGCGAAACAACCCGCCTTGCGCCCACGCATGGACCATCAAACTGACATCAAGGAAAGCACGGTAAAATCAAATGAACCAAATCTCTTGATGTGAATTGACACGACCTGTATATTGTTCATCATAAACATATATGCGCATGAAACGATCATTCAACCCCTGGCGGGTTCCGGTTGCTCCCAAGAGCGCCAAAGTGCGTGGAGCTTTCACTTTAATCGAACTGTTGGTGGTCATTGCGATCATCGCCATCCTGGCGTCGCTGCTGCTGCCGGCGCTGGCCAAGGCAAAACGGCAGTCCTTCATCGCCAAGTGCCTTTCCAATCTCAAACAGCAGGGGTTGGTCTTCGCCATGTATGCCAACGACAACAAGCAGCAATATCCGCTCGGCACCACGCCCCCGGGCATGAATGGTGGAGGGGGTATAGACGATTGGCCGGTTGTGCCCTTTGTTGACTATTTGAAACTGGCTAATCCCTATATCTCCACCAACAACCGCACCTTCTACCTCTGTCCCGTTGACTGCACGATCGGGTTTAATTTTGCATGGGCGGAAGACAACCGCGGTGCCATCCCGACCAACGAATTAATGTTTCCATGTTCGTACTATTATTACTACAGTTTTTACCATAATGACACTTACACTGAATTGACGGCGAGGAAGACCACGGACGTCAAATATCCTGCGCAAAAGGCCATTGTGGCCTGTTATGCCTCCTACTGGGAGCCTTCTCCTAGTCAATCGGCAGGAAACGCTGCCGGCCAAATACACCTGCCTAACGGGTTGTTGATACTGTTCGTGGATGGTCATTCGCAAATTGCGCTCTATTCCCAGTTGATGACGAATGACGCAGACGGCTACAACGGTAACTTGGACTGGACCTTAAACGGGTTGAGCGGCCATGATCTGCGTTAGCCATCGGAGGAGAGCCGGAAATTATAACGATAACAGTCATCTCAATTGCAAAAAGTATAATTGCTGACAACCGCCTCGGGGCGCGACTTGGTGGCGCGATTTGATTGCCAGCGTTTTTTGGGAGTCCATTATGAATTATTCTTTCCAGAATCTAATACAAACAAGATTGCTGAAGCTTTGCCGTCCTAAATTGAAATCAATCGGAAGATGGCTCGTGGCGGGGGTTGTCTCTCTATCAGCAGGCGCGACCGCCCAGGCGCAGGAACCAGCCGCCAACTTGGTTATCATGTATATCCACCAGCACTGGCCTTACAAGCATCCTTATGCCGCGCGCACCTGGACCTTGGAGGATTACCGTGATTACTGCGGAGGGATCAAGGCGCTGGGCTATAACACGGTGATGATGTGGCCAGTCTTGGAGACCATGCCGTCCCCGCCCACCGAGAGCGATCGTGCCAGCCTGAAAAAAACAGCCAAAGTCATTGCCATGCTGCACCGGGAACTGGGGATGCGCGCCTACATCGCGCTCTGCCCCAACATTGTCGCCCGGGATGGGGAGGCCCGGAAAGCAAATTTCGCGCAACGACATTTTTTCTGGTGCGACTGCAGGGTGAACCCGCGGGATCCCGAAGCCGTTCGGAAAATGTTTAAGGTTCGCGAAGAGCAACTGCGCCCGTTGGCGGCCATGGATGGGGTAACAGTCATTGATAGCGATCCAGGAGGCTACCCTGGCTCAGACAACTCGGATTTTGTAAACCTGCTCATGGGGTACCGGTGCCTGCTCAATGATCTGCGGCCGGGGATTGAATTGAATTATTGGGTGTGGGCCGGATGGGCTGCATATTCACGTTTTTACCAAACCGGCAATTTTGCCTGGGGCACGGAGGCGGAGTTCCTGAATGTACTGGGCCAGTTGAAGCAACGCAACCCCGAGCCTTGGGGACTGATGAACGGCGCTTCTTACGCCGGGAAGGCCGGTCTTGGTTCAAGGGATATTGCGCTGCGCTACGGAGCTATTGAGGGTGAGCCGGCCATGCCGCTGACACGATTCGATTGGCAAGGGGCCTACGCCGCCGGCAAGGATAAAAGCGCGCGCGGGGTGACGGGCAACGCGCAGACCCATTGCGTGCAGTTGCCCAACACTTTTGCGTTCGCCCGCGGGGCTGCCGGCAAGACGCTCACACGTGAGGATTTCGTGCATTTTGCCGAAGACCTCATTCCTGGCCAAGGCGAGTTGATCGTTCAATCTTGGGAGAGCCTTCAAGGCGTTGACACGGTTGGGATGAGGCAGTTGGCTGACCGACTCGAGGGTCTATCCCGGAATCAACTCCAGCCCGGGCCGCTCAAGGGGTTGCTGTTAAATGATCCCAAGCGCTTCGTGGTTGACCTTGTGGACATGCTGCGCCTCCAGGCCGCCTATCATGATTTTGTGGTGGCGCCAGAAAACGGACCTGGCTTGAAGCCTGCGCTGAAGCTCTTTACTGCTGCACTAACCGTTTGGTATGACCGTACAGGTTACCAAAACGCATGGGACTGGCCCGGCCTTTCCAAATCCCTTGCCCGGCTTAACTCCTCCCGGATTAACAAGCTGATGTCTTCAGAGGGTGTGGGGAACACCCCGTTCGAGAGGATCGCAGATGGCTACAGACTCAAGGAGCATTTCACCCCGGACTTGATTCAGGCACTGAATGATGAATGTAAATGATTTATGAATACACAGGTAAAAACGAGGCATGAGCCTCATCGTCTTGAAACAGGAAGGCATGGAGTTGGCGCTTGGTCTTGGTCTTGGGTGGCGGCCATCTGCGTCCTTCAAGTCCTGACGGCGAAGGGAATCGAGGGCGGACTCCACGTTCGCGAAAACGCCGTCTCTCCGTTGGACCCTCAGGACATCGTGCTCCTTTCGGATAGCGAATTGGTCGCGAACGCGGCAGGGTGGATCGGAACCTTTTGCCAGCGTGAGACTGGAACCGTGTTGCCAGTCGGAGGCAGGGAGCGTTTGCGGGAACCGGGCCCGCATATTGTCGCCGTCGTGGGCGGGCAGGCGCCTTTTCCGGCGTTTCGGCCCATGCCGGAGGTTGGCGCGGAGGGTTTCGTGCTGCAACGAATGGAAGATCCCCAAGCCGGCAAACTCTTGTTGTGCTGGTCCCCATCGGATCTGGGGTGCCGCTATGGGCTGATCGAAATCCTCCGCTTGCTTCGAGTTGATGGAGGAAGGTTAAAGCTGGACGTGGCCCGCGCCGTGGAGCGCCCGCAATTCAGCGAGCGGATTTGTTACGTGAACTTCGCCGAGCACCTGGAGAACCACTTCAATCCCAATGTCGTCTTTGACACGCCGCGTGATCGGTGGAGCGATGAGGACTGGAAGCGGTTTATTGACATGGTGTCAGCGTTCCGTTTCAACGTATTCGAGTTTTGGGTGCCGCCGGCGCTGTATGGGCCGGAAAGTTTGCGGGGCGGAAAAATGCCGGCGGAATTCGTGGCCACTATGAACCGCGTGATGGCCTACGCCCAACGGCGGGGCGTCACGGTCGAGCCGATTGTGGACGTCAATACCATTGGGACTAGCTGGCACTTTGATTGCCCGAATGATCCGAAGGAAAAAGCGGAGATTTTGGCCTTGTGGGACCACTGGTCACGGGCGTTTCAAGGTTATGGAGCGATAGGTATTGGCCCAGGCGACCCTGGCGGCTGCACGCGCAACGGTTGCACAGCCGAAACTTTTGTGGACCTAAGCTTGGAGTTAAGCCGGATAGCGCATACAAATAATCCCGCCGCCCAGATCGAAGTGATGACATGGGGCGACCCGTTCTCCGGTTGGGGCGTGCCGATTTGGACGGGCGATACGAATCGTGCCGCTCGGGCCATGGAGTATTTTCTGAAGAAGCTGCCGGAGTTTCCTCCCGGCACCCGCACCAGCATCAACATCGGGTTCTCTGGCGATTGCGATCCAAACTCGAACGGGGGAGATGGCCGGCCTTATGCGAAACGGGCGGCGCAAACGCGCACAGTGACCACTTGGGATTACAGTGTGACCGAGGGCGAAGGGCCTGTTGTGCCGCACTGCCGCATCCGGAACATCTTCGAGCACCGCCGACGGGAAGAGAAGCTGGGCTTTTACTCTGGTGGTATTTGTTATACGATGGCGCCACGACTTAACTGCGCCAGCCTGTTTGCCAGCGCGGAGGCTTGGTGGAACCCCGATCAGGATCCGGAGGCGGTGTTGCGCGAGTACGGCCGGTTGATATTTGGCCCGCAGAGTGCGGACATCGGTTCGTTGCTCGAGGAGTTCGAGGTCATCCCGGATTGGGGGTTCAGATCACCAATCCCGTATTCGCCTCAGCGACTGCAAGCGAGCATGGCAAGACTGCAGACGGCGCTGGCTGGAATCCGACCGGCCTCCGAATCTCGGCTGCCTTTGGCCACCACATTGGAGACGTACAAGCAGAGTCTGGATTTCTTCGCACGGCTTTTCGAGCAATTTGCCGACTGCGCCGTCAAAGTCGAGGATTTGAGCCGGGCTTCCCGCGCGGCTGGCCTAAGCGCTCCGGTTTCACTGGATGATGCACTGGCGCGGTTGGCTGAATCGGGTGAATGCCCTGACCGGGAAGCTTTGCAGAAAGCCGCGGAGCGGCTGCGAGCTTGCAACGCCGGCGAACTGGGGCAACGCTATTGGCAGACCGTCTATGGCACTAACTATGAACCCCAGTGTCCTTGGGCCTCTCCGAGCGCGGCGGTGGCGACCAAAATGTTGCTGGATCGTTTCCCGGTCAATCTCGCTGTGGCGCATGACCCCTCAGTTTTCGAAAAGGCGGCACGGGCGGAGGGAGGCGCGCTGGCCTTCATCCCGCTGTGGCGTTCGACCCAATGGAAGCTGTCTGGCTGGACGGCAAACAACGAGTACCGAGGTGAGAGTTGGGTGACTTGTGACCTGCCTGCATCCATCAAGCGCGATGATTTTCGGAACAGAGGCTACCACTGGCTGGCCGTCCGACTCACCGAAGGTCCGGCCGGCGGACGGAAGAAGATTAGCATCAATGGCCAACTCGTCGGCGAGTTTGTGCGCACCGGCCCGGCCACTTCCGTGCGTCCGGAATGGTGGGTCACACGCAGTTTCGCGATTCCGGACGGGCTGCTCAAGGACGGGCCGATCGAGATCACGTTCTCCGAGCCGGGGATTGCCATCAGCGCCGTGGCGCTGACCTCGAATCGAGTGGCCGACATGGAAAATTGAAAGCGAGATATTATGAATGAACTGGATCGCGCGATGGGTTTTACGTTGCAGGGCGCGGCCGCCGAACGCGCTTTGGCTGACTTTCACCTTCAGATGAAGGCGTGGGGTGTCGCCCTGCCACCGGTCAAACCCCTGGTGCTGGATTTCGGACTGGGCGACTTCCGGCGCACGGGGCTTATTGAGTACTGGATTGCCAATGAAGCCGAGGCAGGCTACTGCGGCAAATACCTCTTCGTCTTTGACGGACAGGTCTGTCCGCTTCACAAACATTGCCGCAAACATGAGACCTTCTTTGTCGTCAAGGGCCAGCTTGTGGTGGAATGCGATGGCCGACGGTTTGACTTGAAGGAAGGCGAGGTGCTCCCTGTGGCACCCGGAACCGTTCACGGCTTCGCGGGTTTGGGTCCGGCGCTGCTGTTGGAGTTGAGCATGCCTTGCGAGGTTGATGATAACTATTTCCAAGACACCAGGATCCCTATCGGTGGAAATTTCAGCGGAAGGAAGCAGGCATGAGGCTCCACGCTGGGGCTGCGGTTAGTGAAATCAGCCCTGCACACCCCATGCCGCTGTCGGGCTATCCGCATGTCAGGCGGATTTCCACAGGCATCCATGATCCCGTCCTGTCGTCGGCGCTCTACTTGGAGAATGGCTCACAAGCGCTGGTGCTCATAGCGTTGGATTTGCTCGCCTTGGATCCGCTGGATGCCCGTTCAATGCGGGCAGCGGTGGCCCAACGACTTTCCTTGCCGGAGCAATGTGTGTTTATCAATTGTACGCATACACACTCCGCTCCGGCCACGGATCGGGTGCTGGTGTGGCAGGCAGACCCATCAATCTCGCCGCCAGACCCGGCTTATCTGCAATGGGTGAGGGAACGCGTGGTTGAGTCTGCGGTTCGTGCCGCGGCCGGGACGCGGCCTGCTCAGTTGGCTTGGTGCGCAGCCCAGATCCAGGGTGTGGGAGGCAACCGTCTGGACCCGGCTGGTTTAACCGATCCGGAAGCAGGCATTCTCGCAATTCGCGGTGACGACGGAAAACTGTTGGCGCTCGCGGTCATCTACGGCATGCACCCCACAGTGCTGCACGAGGACTCAACCCTCATTTCGTCTGATTTTCCGCACTATGTTCGGCAGGAACTGAGAGAGCGGTTTGGCTCGTCGCTGACTGTCGTGTACCAGAATGGCGCCAGCGGGAATCAAAGCCCCAGGCATTGTACCCGTGGCAACACTTTCGCGGAGGCGGAACAGCTGGGGCGCGCGATGGGTCGGCGTATCGCATTTGTCGTCGAGAAGTTGACCGCCAAGGACTGCACGGCTGAGGCGCCGCTGGACGGGGTCGCCCGCGCCGTGAAACTGCCACGCCGCGCGATACCGCAAGTCCGTGAAGCCGAACAACAGCTTGAGCGATGTCGCGCTCATTACGAAACCCTGAAGTCACAGGGGCAGCCGTCCGCCGTCGTGCGCACGGCCGAGTGTGTGGTCTTTGGCGCGGAGGGCACACTTGCAATTTCGCGCCTGGAAGAGTCGGGAGAGATCCAAAAGTACCTCGACCGGCGGCCATCAATTGAGGTTCAGGTCATGCGCATTGGCGATATATGCGTGGCAGGATTGCAAGGCGAGCTATTTGCCGAGTATGGCGTGCAAATCAAACGGGGGGCTTCCGGACGGATGTTTGTGGTCACGCTGGTCAACGGCGATCTGCAAGGTTACATCGTCACACCGGAGGCGGCCGCCCAAGGAGGCTACGAAGCGATGACAGCCCTGTTCAGCCCGGAGAGTGGGGACATTATGGTCAAAGCGGTGCTCGAGATTGAACGCGCTTTGGTTGAACGGAATCATAGCTGACACAAGGTGCGAATCATGAGCAAGATTCTCACCTTGGATCTCGGCACGACGTACTTCAAATTCGCATTATTTGGTCGTTCGGGGCGGCTGTGTCAGGTAACGCAATCAGCAACGCCAGTCCGCCAATCGCAGTATGGCCGCCTCGAGCTGGAGGTTTCTGGATTCAAACAGGGGCTGGCCGAAGGGATCGCGCGTCTTGGCCTGGAGGCGGGCGGGCTGAATGATGTGGATCAAGTGACCTATGCGACCCAAGCTAATAGTTTCCTGCTGCTGGGAGCCAATGATGCTCCTTTGACGCCAATTATTCTCTGGCCGGATCGCCGGGCCGCCAGCGGCGGTGAGATGGAGCGAACACTCTGCTGTCTTCCGCATTTTGTCGTTACCACTGGCGTGCCGGCGGCAAGTCTGGAGTCCATGGCTGCCAAATTGCTCTGGTTCCGACGCCAAGAGCCTCGAATCTGGGAACAGGCGCGCAGGATTTGCCTGATGGACGAGTATTTGGTCCTGCTGTTCACTGGTCAGCATGTCATGGAAGCAGGGGCAGCCGGCTTGACCGGCTTGATGGATATTCGCCGGGGCACATGGTGGTTGGAGGCCCTGTCGAAAATGCAACTGGACCCCTGTGCTCTGCCTGCGGTTGCCCGGGCTGGAACTGACCTGGGTCCGCTCCAACCTTGGGTTGCGGCCACCTTTGGGCTGCCACCCACATGCCGGTTCGTAGTGGGAAGCCTCGATCAGTATGCCGGCGCGATCGGCAGAGGCAACGTGTCCCCGGGAAAGGTGTCCGAGACCACGGGCACGGTGCTTGCCACAGTTCGTTACGCCGATCACTTGGCGGAGGGCAGAGGATCTCAAGTGTTTCAAGGACCTGGACCCGTGAACGGTCATTATTATCAGATGGCGTTCGGCAACGTATCAGCCAACTATTTGGAGTGGTATCGCCGTTGGCTGCCAGACTGTCCTGGTTTTGATGAGATGGCTGCCTTGGCCGAAGGCATTGAGCCGGGGGCAGGCGGATTGCGTTTGAACACCAGCCGTCCACCGACCGTGCCGGCGGAAGTATTTGAAGGGCTGACCTCCGGGCACACAAGCGGTCACGCCATCCGTTGCATTCTCGAGGCGGTGGCGTGGGCGCTGCAAGACCAGGTTCTGGCGCTCTGTAGTGGAGTCCCGCCGACAGAGGTTCGCGCGGGAGGCGGCGGAGCACGCAGCCCCCTATGGCTGCAAATCAAGGCAGACGTGTTGGGTGTTCCATTGACGCCGTGCCAATGTCCTGATGCGGCCAGTCTCGGCGCGGCCATTCTGGCCGAAGCCGCGCGGACGGGTGCCAGCGTGTCGCAAGTTGCTCAAACATGGGTGAAACTAGGCAACCCGTATCTTCCCGACTCCAAACGCCACCGCTTCTATAAGATGTTGTCGCAAGTAACGCCGGGCCGGCAGATTGCCGGCACGGCCTCAGCATGAACCATCAGGAAATTATGCTCGCCATCACTCCAAAGGCAGAGAAGGTCAACAAAGGTTATCTTTACTGCATTACCCTTGTTGCCGCCGTGGGCGGTTTTCTCTTCGGCTACGACTTGTCGCTGATTTCCGGCGCCATCATCTTTCTCAAGGCGGAATGGAGTCTCTCGCCTTTCTGGGTGGGAGCGGTGACTGGCAGCGCCATTTTGGGTTGCCCTTTCGGCCCGTTGGCGGGCGTGTGGGTCGCCGATCGGTGGGGGCGAAACAAGGCGTTGATCGTATCGGCCGTCTTATTTGCCGTGTCGGCAGTGGGCAGCGCCTCTTCCCGAGGCGTGCTGGATTTCAGCGTCTGGCGATTCATCGGCGGCATTGGGGTGGGGTTGGCATCAACGGTTTCACCCATGTACATTGCGGAAGTTTCGCCGCCGAAGCTTCGGGGACGACTGGTGGTGGTAAATCAACTGGCTATTGTGATCGGGCTTTCATTATCTGTTTATGTAACCTACCTGTTTTCCTTCGGCGGCCATTGGCGGTGGATGTTCACCACGATGGCGGTTCCGGCCGCGGTGCTTCTTATGGGACTGTGTTTTATACCGCGAAGTCCGAGGTGGCTGGCGTTGCACGGGCAGGATGAGGAGGCGTTGCGCGTGTTGGCTGAGATCAACGGCCCTGCGCAAGCCGGGCTTGAGTTGGAGGAGATAAGGCAAGAGATCCACGAAGAGAGAGGAGGTTTGCGAGAGCTTATCCAACCGGGGGTGCGTCTGGCCCTGGTAATCGGCATAACGTTGATGGTTTTTTCACAAATTAACGGCGTTAATATGATCCTGCTCTATGCTCCCACTCTCTTCATGGAAGCCGGAGTCACCAACGCTCCTGACGCCATTCTGAATAGCGTATATCTCACCGGTTGGATCACCTTATGCACCGTTGTGGCCTTCTACCTCACGGCACGATTTAAGAGACGGCCGATTCTGATCTGCGGCACGCTTGGCATGGCGGCCGGCCACCTGCTAATGTTCCTGCGCTTCACCTACCATCTGCCTCCTGTGGTGACATTGGCCGGCATGTTCCTGGCCGCGGGCGCCTTCACCCTCACACTGGCCCCGCTGAGCTGGGTGATCCTGTCGGAAATTTTTCCGAACCGGGTTCGCGGCATGGGCATGTCCCTCGCCACCTTGGCGATGTTCAGCGCCTCCTATGTGACAGCGAACCTCTTCCCGATGGTTCTGGATCGTTTCAAAGTGGCCTATGGCAATCCGGGGGGAACGTTCCTGATCTTCGCCGGCATCTGCGTGATCTGCTCGCTTTTCGTTTGGAGGATACTGCCCGAAACCAAGGATAGGACACTCGAAGATATTGGGCGCTTTTGGCTGCATCGGGACACAGGCCCAGCGGCAAAAACGGACTGAAATTATGAATCAAATCATGCGTGTTGGAATTATTGGCGGCGGTTTGATGGGCCGCGAGGCTGCCAGCGCCTTCGGCCGTTGGTTTGTCTTGAAGGACTTTCCTGTCAAAGCTGAACTGATCGCGGCTTGCAGTCTGGAGGACAATGAGCTGAACTGGTTTCGCCAGGTACCGACGGTCGTGTTCGTCACGAAGGATGCCACTCAGCTTCTCCGTCGGTCGGATATTGATGTAGTTTATGTTGCTGTTCCGCACCAGCTTCATGAGCGCATATGTATTGAAGTACTGGAATCCGGCAAAGATTTGCTGGCAGAAAAACCATTTGGAATAGACCTCAGCGCGGCACAGAATATCCGCCAGACTGCGGCTCGGTTGGGCCGTTTTGTCAGGTGCAGTTCCGAATTCCCGTTTCTACCGGCAGCACAACGCGTTATCAAAGCCGTGCAAGCGGGAAACTTTGGGCGCATCATGGAAATTCGCGCCGGTTTTTGGCATAGCAGCGATTTGGATCCCGCCAAGCCAATCAATTGGAAGCGGCAGTCGGCTTCTTGTGGGGAGATTGGTGTCATGGGCGATTTGGGAATGCACGTTGTCCACATACCGTTCAGGCTTGGTTGGCGCCCCGTGCGTGTTTATGCTCAACTCCAGAAGATTTACGCGGAACGACCGGATGGACGAGGCGGCATGGCAGCCTGCGACACATGGGACAATGCCGTGCTCCACACGGAGACGCTGGTTGAGGGCGGGGAAGCCATCATGCGCCTGGAGATGAAGCGCATGGCGCCAGGCGAGGCGAACACATGGTTCATCGAGGCGCTCGGCACCGAGGGAGGCATAAAATTCAGCACCAAAGAACCGAAATCCTTATGGCTCTTTGAAAGAGGACAGGAGCAGGCATGGAAGCGAATCGATCTTGGCCATCAGATGTCCTTTCCCGTGATCACCGGAGGCATTTTTGAAGCCGGGTTTCCGGATTGTTTCCTCCAGATGTGGGCCGCGTACGCTGCGGAGCGCGCGGGCCAAATCGCCGGCCGTTTTTCGTGCGTGACACCGGATGAAGCTGTCTTGAGTCATCAGTTGTTCTCCGCCGCGCTGGAGTCACACGCCCGCAAATCTGTCGTATCGATTGGATGAACCGGTGACTGAACTCTTTCGCCATACGCTCATCAGCGCGAGCAAGAATGTTCACGTTGAACAATCGGAAATCAGCGGCGTTGAGGTCACGCCCGAGTCGCCCGGTTGGTCGGTGAGCAAACAGACGTTGCACGGGGGCAGGCAGGAAGGCGTTGATATTGTCACACTTCACAATGGCCGGCTCTCGGTCATCATCGCGCCTACGCGAGGCATGGGCTTACTGGAGGCGCAACTCGACGATGTGCGGCTTGGCTGGGATTCGCCCGTAAAGGAAGTTGTTCATCCTCAACACATGCGTTTAGAGAGCCGGGGAGGCGTTGGCTGGCTGGAAGGATTCAACGAGTGGATGGTCCGTTGCGGACTTGAGAACATCGGACCGCCTGGCATCGACACGTTTGCGAGCGCCACTGGCGGGAAGACGACGGCTGATCTCACGTTGCACGGTGGAATCGCCAATCTTCCGGCAAGCGAGGTCGAGATCGTTGTGGACCAGCGCCCGCCGTATCTTCTGCGGGTGCGCGGGCGCGTTGACGATCGGAGGTTCGGCGGACCCAAGCTCGAGTTGTGGACAGAGATTTCCACGAGGCCGAATTCGAACGAGCTGCGCGTGTCCGATACAATAACAAACCGCGGCGCAACCATGCAGGAGTTTCAACTCCTCTACCATACAAATTACGGCCCGCCGCTCCTGGAGGAAGGCGCGGTTTTTTTGGCGCCCGTCGCCAGCGTGGCGCCGTGCGACCCCCATGCGGCGCGATCTGTCGCAGAATATACCCGCTATGCCGGTCCATCATGCGAATTCATCGAACAGGTTTATTTTCTGCACCCGCTCGCTAACAAGCAGGGCCGCACCCTGATTTCCTTGCGGAACAAAGCCAGCGACCGGGCCGTCTCCATGTCCTACTCCGTGAAGGAGCTTCCTTGCTTGACACTATGGAAGAACACTGGCGCTGTCGCAGACGGCTATGTCACCGGCCTCGAACCTGGGACTAGTTTTCCAAATCACCGCAACTTTGAACGCCAGCACGGTCGTGTGCCGCGGCTTTCCGCTGGCGCGTGCTGCCGTGCGACAATTGACATCGCAATTCACATGGATAGCGCGGCAGTGAAACAGGTGGCCCGGCGCATCGCTCTCATTCAGGGGCGACGAAAGCCAATTATCTCGCCTCAACCGGTTGCCCACACATAAAAAATATATGAGCATTCTACGAAGAATATGCAAGCGTGTCAGCATCCTTGCGCCGGGTTGTATCCAAATGCGGTTCTCCCTTGGAAATATCGTTCTCTTTGGTCTTATGATGAGCGGGGATCTGCGCGCCCAAGACTGGAAGGGTTCATTTACCATCATTCCGGTCAGCGCGCCGGAAATGGTTTTGGAAGCGGTTGGCGCGGGCACAACCGATGGAACCACCGTGTCGCTGGGCCAACCCTCAGCGGAATTGAATAAGGCATGGGTCATCACGCCCAAAGCCGATGGATTCTATACCGTGAAGCCCTCCTACAGCACAACCCTGGTTCTGGCCGCGAGCGAAGGAATAACCACCAACGGCACCGCCGTCGTTCTGGAAACGGAGACCGGCAAACTCTGGCAGATGTGGTCCATCCGGAAGAACGCCAACGGATCTTATAGCTTTGTGCCAAAACACGCTCCAACCAAAGGCCTAGACGATTTCGGCGGAGGCAATACCGTCGGGGCCAAACAAGACCTTTGGGATTACAATCCCAAGGATGCACATTTGCAATGGGTGATAAAACCTCTGGCCGGGGCCGAAGTCCCCGCCGATTATATCAATCTTCTTGCAGCTCCCAAGGGAGTCATCAAGGAGTTCACCTTCGCGGAGAGTTCCATCTTTCCCGGCACCCGGCGGAATGTCACAGTATTTATTCCCGCTCAATACGACGGATCAAAGCCAGCCTGCGTCTATGTCCAACAGGATGGCTACTTTCCCAACGCAAAAGACATGCTTGAAAAGCTTATTGCCAACAAGGACATGCCGGTGACCATCGGTGTGTTTATCAAACCGGGCGATGTCTTTCCACCAACAGAGAATACCATCGGTCGGCGCAACCGTTGCTTTGAATATGACGGCGTCGGGGACAATTATGTCCGTTTCCTCATTGACGAGATACTGCCGTATGTGGCCAAGACCTTCGACCTGGAACTTTCAAACAGCGGCAATGATCGCTGCATCGCCGGCAGCAGCAGTGGCGGGATATCAGCTTTCAACGCCGCTTGGGAACGGCCTGACGCATTCTCCCGTGTTTTTGCCTGTAGCGGCAGCTTCGCTGCCTACCGCGGAGGTCATGAGTTTCCCACCTTGGTTCGCAAGTTCGAGGCCAAACCCATACGCGCCTATCTGACGACCGGCACACATGACGTGGAAAATTTTGCGGGTGATTGGTTTCTTCTGGATCAAGAGATGGACAAAGCCCTCACCTTTTCCGGCTACGATCACATCTTCCGCATTATTGATGGTCCTCACGGTGCCGGATGGTATGAGTTTTTCCCTGAAGCCATGCGCTTCATCTGGGAGGGCTGGCCGGAACCAGTGCGGACGGGGCAAAGCGCACCCCAGGTTCGTGATGTCATTAATACAAATGAGAAATGGGAATTGGTGGCCCAGGGTTACCACGAGGCCCGTAGTCCCGTATGCAATTCGGCAGGTGAGGTGCTTTTTGTTGATACGGCTTCTGACAAGATTTATCGCATAGCTCTCGACGGCAAGGCCGAAGTATTCATTGCGAATGCCTTGCAGGCCAATGGCCTGTCCATTGGCCCCAAGGACGAGCTGTACACGGTGTCTCGTCGCAGCGGCAACATCATGTGTTACGACCGCTCCGGCAAGGGCCATGCGGTGGCTGGTAAAGTTCGGGGCAACTATATCCTCGCCAGACCGGACGGGAGTCTCTATGTCACCAGCACAGGAGAAAACGTCCGTGAAACCGGTAATGTCTGGCTGGTGAAGGAGGGGCGGAAAACCCTCGTGGATTCCGGTCTGAAATCTGCCACGGGCCTTGCCTACCGGCCCGACCAGTGGTTGCTCTCTGTCGCGGATGGCCGTTCAAAATGGGTTTACAGCTATCAGATTAATCCCGATGGCAGCCTCATCAACAAGGAACGCTTTTTCTGGTTGCACGTTGCGGACTGGGATGATGATGCCGGCGCCGAATCTGTCTGCTATGCCAAGGAGGGCCAGATGTTCGTGGCCACGCGCCTCGGCATACAGATTTGTAACGACAACGGTCTGACCCAAGTCATTCTGCCGCTGCCGGATCACAGCCGCGTGATGGGTGTCTGTTTGGGTGGCGCCGGCATGAACACGCTGTTCGCCTTGGAAGGTGACAAAGTTTGGAAGCGCGTGGTAAAACTCCACGCTTTGGGTGCTTTTTCTCCTTTGAACAAAGCGAACGCCGGTCCACTTTGATGCTTCTCTGTGGTGCAGTCATTCATTCAGTCACCAAAGAACGAAAGCTGCGCCGCCAAATGGCAACATTTTCGAAATTGCGCATCATGCGCAAGCAAATATTGAAGGCTGAAACCGTGAGCACAGAAAAACAACCTGCTAATAAGATGGCAAACGCGGCCAGCGCCGTGATCAAGCTCAGTTGTGCCGTTGGCAGCGGATTGATTGGTTTGTTCATGCTACTTGCGCTCACGTTAGTGGGTGGGGATGCGCGGGAATTCTTTCACCTGCCACTGCCGGGCCCGGTCATCGGCTTTGCGTTGTTGGCGGGACTCGTTCTTTTAGTTGAACGCTTTCATGTCTGGTCGTCCCGGCATCTGAATCTTCACCTTGTGCCGGTCAGCCGCCTGCTTGTCTCCCACATGGGACTGCTGTTTGTGCCGGCTGGGGTGGGCATTATCACGCAAGGCGATGCCCTTCGCCGGGAATGGCTGCCCATGCTGGTGGCGTTGCTTGGCTCTACCTTGATCGGGTTGCTGGCAACCGGGTGGCTCATGCAGCGCTTCGGGTCAAAAACCGGGGAAACTCATTCATGACCGTTCACGACATCATCCAGTCGTTTCTGTGGATTGTCGTCACAGTCGCTTGTTATTTCACCGGACTTGGCCTGCGGCGCATCGCGCGCCGCAACGCGCTGGCCAATCCGGTGCTGGTTGCCATTGTCCTCGTGGCTATTCTATTGCTCGCCACCCACACGCCTTATGCTGGTTATTTCCGTGCAACCTGGCTGCTGACCTTCCTGCTTGCCCCCGCGACCGTAGCGCTTGGCGTCCCCCTGGCCAAGAGCTTCGCCCATGTTCGCCAGAGCCTGCGCGGCGTCGTAATGGGCCTGTTCGCTGGTTCGCTGACCTCGATGATCAGCGGCGTCTTTTTGGTGCGGTTGTTGGGAGGAAGCAAAGGCGTGGCCTTGTCCATGTTGCCGAAGGCGGCGACCACGCCCATTGCCATATTAGTTACCGGCCAAATCGGCGGTCAGCCGGCGTTGACCGCGGCCCTCGCTATTGTCGGTGGCATCGTGGCCGCGATTACAGTGCGCGCGGTGCTCAGCGGAATCTCCGTAACAAATGGCCATGCCATTGGGCTTGCCGCTGGCACGGCGGGCAGCGGCATTGCCGCAGCCCACGTTGCGGTGTTGGGTGACGGCCCGGCCGCATTCGCGGCCATTGGGATAGGCCTGAGCGGACTGCTCACGGCTCTGCTCGCTCCCTCGGTGGCCGCCATGTTCGGATTTTAGCTTGCCGAATGGACTCACGACCAATCTGGAAACCATCGGATGATTTTGGCATCGAAGATTCGGAATTCATCGGCTGGCGGACCGGACCGGATCGCCAGGTGCGATGCGCCGATGCGCTGGTCATTGTATCCGTCTGGCGCAGGCGCGCGGTGTTTGAGGTGGCTTCTGGAAGATACGAATTTACGTCGATGCAACTCGTTCATGCTGTATAGTTTTCACCATGGCTGAATTGGAAAAATATTTTCCACAGAAACTTATCATTATCTGTTGGCGTGGATCGCAATAAACATTAATATGTTTAGAACAAGCATAAAACAGTATGTTTTTAACATCCTTGGGGAATATTGAGAGCATTTATATGAAAAGAATCATCGAATCTTTTGTGTGAGATACATCCGTATTTGGAGCCTTTCGTGCAATCCAACGTCGCCTGAGTGCGGAAATCACCCGTTCAAATCAATCGGTTCCAGCAAAAGCCTGCCGAGGCATTTTACTGGCAGGCGCATGGTTCCTGGCCACCGGGGCGGCGAACGCCCAAAAGCCGGGTGTCTACACCAACACAGTGATCGCGGGCGCCCCGCTCACGTGCCTGCTGCTGAATGAAACGAACGGACCCGTGGCGCATGATTTTACAACCAACGCAAACAACGGCGACTACCAGTTGGAAGGCGTAACCGACAGCGGCGCATTGTCAAATATGGCCGGCCCAGCCGTTGCCTCGAACGACGTGGCGGTTGTTTTCAGTGGCGCGGAGGTGACAAACGGTTCTTGGACGTCAAACACGCTTGATCTCGTCGTTGAACCGCCGGGCCTGGGCAGCAGCAGTAATTACTCCATGGAATGCTGGATTTTCCCCACGCTCCCGTATGCCAGCCGGTTGATCAACGGCTACTTCATCTCGCGCGGCGGCAACGGCGATTACGATGCGGTGGGGGTGCGGGGAAGTGTTGGAAGTCCCATAGTGGAAGGAGCGCTATTCTTCTTTGATAACTATAGCGGCAATCGTATTTGCGGCACGACCGTATTGCCGCTCGACGCATGGAGTTATGTGGTGATGGTGCGCTCCAATACCAGCGTCAGCTTGTATTTGGACGGCCAACTGGAGGCCAGCGGCACGGATTCGGTTCCTCCCTACGGCAGTCCTATTGCATTATGTCGCCACAATAGAGTCAAGTGCCTACGATACCCAATATGATGTCGCCTCGAAAAATCTCAGATATGTGCAGTTGGCTGGCCGGTCTGTTTCTCTTCGCGAGCTTGACGCAACAGGTTGCGGGAGAGCCAAGCGTCACGGAGCCGTGGTTGAAGCACAGGCTGGCGCAATTCCAAGACCTCAAATTTGGGCTCATGATGCATTGGGGGATCTACAGCCAGTGGGGGTGCATCGAGTCATGGCCTCTGGTCGCAGAGGACACTTGGGCGCGGCCCGATGATCTGAAGGCTTGGACCGAACGGGGCAAGGATCTGGCCCGGTTCAAGCGGGATTATGAGGACCTGCCCAAGACTTTCAATCCTGTCAACTTCGATCCAGACAAGTGGGCACAAATCGCCAAGTCAGCGGGGATGAAGTATGTCACCTTCACGACCAAGCATCACGACGGTTTCTGTATGTTCGACACTCAACTGACCGATTTTCGGATCACAGCACCCGAGGTCCCGTTTCACTCCAACGCGCGCTCGAACGTCGTGCGGGAAGTTTTTAAAGCATTTCGCAAAGAGGGCTTCTTCATTGGCGCGTATTTTTCCAAAGCCGACTGGCACAGTCCGTATTACTGGAGCCCGGAAGCTCCTGCTCTCACGCGCAACCCCAATTATGACACTCAGGCGCAGCCGGAGAAATGGGCTAAGTTCGTTGAATTCACCTACGGCCAGATTGAGGAGTTAATGACCGGTTATGGGCCGATTGACATTCTGTTTCTTGATGCCGGCCAGGTGCGTCCGCCGAGCCAGGATCTCCAGATGGACAAACTGGCAACTATGGCACGGCGGCATCAGCCTCACCTTATCATGGTGGACCGAACGGTTGGCGGAAGGTACGAAAATTATCGCACTCCGGAACAGGAGGTGCCGAAAACGCCTCTGCCTTGCGCCTGGGAAACTTGCATGACCATGGGTGACCAGTGGTCTTTCAAGCCGGACGACAACTACAAATCGGCGCACCGCCTCATTCAACTACTGGTGGACATCGTCGCGAAAGGCGGGAACTTCCTGCTCAATGTTGGGCCGCAACCGGATGGCACGCTGCCGGCCGTCGCGCAGCAACGCATGAAAGAAATGGGTGATTGGCTCAAGGTAAACGGCGAAGCAATCTACGGAACACGATCCATCGCGCCCTACAGGGAAGGACAGGTGGCATTCACGCAGAAGGGGCGTAATGTGTATTCAATCTACCTGACGCAGAAGGAAGGCGATGGACTGCCCGATCAAGTGATGTGGTCTTCGCTCCAGCCAAAAACCGGCTCAAAGATACACCTGCTTGGGGTGAGCAAACCTCTCCAATGGGAAACTGGGGTGGGCGGAGCCACGACTGTCAAAGTCCCGGCCTCAGCGATCCAAACGCCGCCTTGCCAACACGCATTCGTCTTCCGCTTTCAACCAGCGCCGAACCCGTAACACAATGCCGATGGCAACGGAGAGATTCAACTGACAAGATGTTGGAATTGCGAATAAATCGAGAGTGGAATGAAAGCTTTTTGAATCAAAATGGAGCAATTATCTGAGCCGGATTCATGAATTGATCGTGCAAGCGGCAAGATTGACAGGAAAGGGACTCGACTGTCTTGAACAAAGAAAATAAAACCAACGATATGAAAATTCCGACCATCTGCCTCTTGTCGTTTTTCTTCACCCTGGCTGTTGCCGCCACCGAGATTGTGCCGCTGGATGGAACCTGGCTCGTCGAAGAAGGAGTCTCTCCGGATGCGATGCCAGTGTCATTCTCGCGCAAGGTCGCCGTGCCGGGGCTGACGGACCAGGCGCATCCCGCGTTCGCCGATGTGGACCGTTACGAGACGCACGAGTTTGTCTGGACGATGAAATACTACGACGTGCTGCCCGCGACGGAGTCGTGCGAGGGACTGGGTCGCACGCCGCAGACGCGAAATTATTTTTGGTATGAGCGGACGTTTCGCGTTGCGGGCGGTTGCGAGCACGCCACGCTGGTTGTGAACAAAGCGCAATTTGGCACCGCCGTCTGGCTCAACGGCCAAAAGCTTGGCGAGCACGCCGGCTGTTTTACCGCCGGCCGCTTCGATGCCACCAGTGCGATGAATTGGAGTGGCGACAACCGGCTGGTCATCCGCATCGGCGCGCATCCGGGCGCGATGCCGGACTGGGCGTTCTGGGGCAGCGACGGCGAAAAAGGCTTGTGGACGCCCGGCATCTACGACCGCGTCGAGTTGCGGCTGGCCAACAACCCAGTCGTTGAGGACGTGCAGGTGGCGCCGCGCATCGACAGCGGTGAGATCGTCGTCCAGACGCGGCTGAAGAATTTCGGTGCGGCCCGCACGGTGACACTGGCCCAGCAAGTCAGCACCTGGAAAGGCCAGCGCGCCGCCGGCCCGCCGGCGGGCCAGGAAGTGCAACTGGCCGCCGGCGAAGAGAAGACGGTCACACAGACGGTGCCGGTGCCCAATGCCGTGCTCTGGTCTCCGGAGAATCCGTTCCTCTATGTAGTGGAAACGAGTAGCGGCGGAGACACGCGCTCGACGCGGTTTGGAATGCGCGAGTTTCATTTCGACCGCGCCACCAGGCTGCCGATGCTCAATGGCAAGGTTTATTATCTGCGCGGCGCGAGCTTCACGTTGCACCGGTTCTTCGCCGATGCGAAGTGTCGCGGGCTGCCGTGGAACGAGACTTGGGTGCGGAAGTTTCTGGTGGACATTCCGCACCAGATGAACTGGAACGCATTTCGCATCTGCATCGGCCCCGCCCCGCAGCAATGGCTCGACATCGCCGATGAGGCCGGCCTGCTACTCGAATACGAATTCCCGATCTGGAGCGACCGCGAGCCCCTGCGCCACAAGCTTTGGCACCAGGACGACATCACCGAGCAAGTCCGCGAGTTCATGCGCGACAACTGGAACCATCCCAGCGTCGCGATCTGGGACGCTTCCAATGAGACGCACTGGGATTTTCTCCGCGATCTCGTCGCCGCCGTGCGCGGCCTCGACCTCTCCAACCGGCCGTGGGAGAACGGCTACATGGAGCCGGGCACGCCGGATGATCCCTACGAGATTCATCCCTACAAGTTCATTGCGTACATGAATAAGAAGCCGCCGTTCTTTGCCATGACGGATTTGGAGCAGGCCGCCCAACAACCCCCCCCGACCGGCTGGCAGTCCGACCATGCGGCCATCATCAACGAATACGACTGGCTTTGGCTGCACCGCGACGGCACGCCGACAGTTCTGACCCGGAAAGTCTTTGACAGCCTCCTCGGCCCGGACGCCACGCCACAGCAGCGGTTCGCCCTCAACGGCTATTTGCTGGGCGGCCTGACGGAGTTCTGGCGCGCGCAGCGCCAATACGCCGCCGTCATGTATCTGGCCTACCTCGACGGCGACCTGCCCCATGCGGTTACATGCGACAACTTCCGCGACGTTGCCGCGCTGAAACTGGAGCCGCATTTCCAGGAGTATATGCGCGAGGCCTTCAAGCCGCTCGGTGTTTATGTCGATTTCTGGCAGCCAACGCTGCTGGCAGGCACGAAACGCATGTATCGGCTGACTCTTGTCAATGACACACAAGAACCGGTGCGCGGTCATCTGACACTGGCGTGGGTGCGCGAGCAAGGCGGCTCTGCCGTGGCGCAGGAGGAACAGCCCTTTACAGTCGAGGCGGTTGGCCGGAGCTATTCCGAGATCGAGCTTGCCGCGCCCGCGCGCGAGGGGCGTTATGTGCTGACGGCCAAAGCGTTTTGCGACGGCAAACCGTGGGGCCCGACGCTCTCGCGCCGGCAGCTGACAATCACCAAAGAGAAAACCAAATAGCTAAATTCGCAGACGTTCCTCCTGGACAAATCCGGTTCAAAGAGACCGGGTGACGAAGCTGACGCGAGCGAGACGATGTGTTGTCAAAGCGTAGTTTGCCTGATCAACGGTGCAGAATCCGTTCAATTTGTGCAGCGACTTGGGCGAAAGGCACAATCTTGTCACCGATCACGCCGAAAAAGCGCAGGAACTTTTTGATTCGCTGGAAAAAGTGCGGGACAACATGGATTATTCCTTTTTGGCCTGACCCACCCGCTTGTAACTAATGACCGCGGAATCCGGGGTGTTGGTCAGCGTCAATAACAAACCAGGGTCCATGAGTTCGCGGCCGGATGCGGTGGCGGTTCCTTTCACATCAAAGTTGCGCAATTCGTAAGTGGCGGCCGGGTCCAGCCCCCGTAATTTGAAGCGCGCGGTTTCATGCGGGCTTTTGGAGTGCCGGAACGCCTGCACAACGCCCTGGCCTTTTTCAGGCTGGTCGTACTGCCATGCCACCCATGTGTCCTCGCCCAGGCTGTAGGAGGTCAGCGGATAGTAGTCGCCCAGCAAATCGTCCGCGATCTGCCGCCATTCTCTGGCCATGCGGATGCATATTTCGTAATCAGATGGATGATGCATATCTTCTCCGCCATAACCATAGCAGGGCCGATAATGACTGCGCATCACATACGGCGTTGACGGCCCGACACCCGTGCCGTGAAACGGAATCCAGGACGAGATGCCGTAGTTGTGCCCTTGCGTGCCAACCGGTTCAAAGCGGTAATCGCTGGCCAGCAACGGCACGGCGCGGCGCATGGTTTCAAGGTCGTTGCGGCGGCCGCCACTGGCGCAACTGTCAATGATCATGCCCGGATGGCGCTGGCGCAGCCCGTCCCAGAACGCCAGGTAACCAGTGACATCCTTGTTCTCGTTAATGCCCTGTCGATCTTCGCTCTCGCCGCCGCGCCAGCAACTCAATGGGTCAAAGTTGAAATCCTGCCGGTAAAGATCCACGCCCTGTTCCGTGATTTCACGGTCAAAATGATTGATCGCCCACTGCAACGTCTCCGGATTTCCCAGATTCAGCAAGCGGTAGTTCGGGTCCGTGCCAAGCAGCCATTCTGGATGCTTCTCCCAAAGCCAGGTGCCCGGCCTGACTCGTTCCGGTTCGTGCCACAGCACCGTCTTCATGCCCAGCTTGTGCGCGTGATCGAAGACTTCCCGCACCCCCTTCGGAAAACGCTTGGGATCAGGCTCCCATGTCCCGATATTCTCCCAGTCGCCTTTGGCAGAATACCACCCGGCATCGATCCACCAATAGTCAATCGGCGTGCCGTGCTTCACATATTCGTCCATCCATTGGATCTCGCCCTTGGCGTTGCTCAACATGCCGGGGAACGCCCCATCAACGCATGTGGCGGTGAAGGGTTTCGGCAAGACGCCGTTTTCGCGCGGCACATTGTGGGCCAGCATCCACCGCCGCCAGACGTTCTGCGCGCGAATCCAATCGCCGCCGTGCCAAAATTGCATCGCTATCAATGGCGAACGAACCTCTTCGCCCGGATGGAGCTTGAAGTGCGTCATTTCTTGTCCGGCGCGCACATGCAACTTCGCGCCGCCGTCGCGCGCAAAGGTGGCCGCCCATCGCCCCGGCCAACCCACCGCGACCAGCATCCCTTCGCCGCCCCAATCGATATTGAAATAGGGCCAGTTGCCGCAAGTGCCGCGCCCGCCCGTTAGCGCCATGATTTCGTTCTTGCCGCCCGATGGCGCCAGCGACAGACTGGCATCCGGGCCCAGCGTTGTTTCCTGTGGTTGATAATCTTCCTTTGACGCCTGGCTGCCCAGCCAGTGGCGCAGCATGAACTCGCCTTGCGGCTGGCGGCGGATCAATGTGTCAATCGCCCGGATATCCGAAAGGATCTCCGTGTCTTTCCCGCCGGTGTTCTTGAAATACAACGTCCATTCCACCGTTGGAAAGTCCCGGTAATCCACCGCAACGCATCGCACCGCCAGGCCCGAGTTTGGGTCGGTCCAAGTGATGGTTTGCTCGGTGCGATTGGCGTCGAGCTGTCGCTGTTTGTCCTTGCGCCGCCATGAGCCGAGTAATTCCGACGACGACCGCCCCCCGTAAGTGAAGGAGAACGGCGCATGATTGGTCGCCGCCGGAAGGCCGGCTTTGGGCGCGCCGTGATGCGGAGCCTGGAAATTTCGCGCCACCCACGACTTTTTTTGCGCCATCTCTTCCGGCGATGCGACGTTTCCCCAGGCGACAATGGCAACCATGCTCAACCCGGCCGCGAGACAGTTTCGGATTACTTTTAATCTTGTGTTCATTAGTCCCCTGTCAGTTAATTGGCCGCCCGGCCGCCGATGCCCTTGGTGCCGGCGGCGATGGCCCGTGCAGCTTCTTTGGGGCGCAACGCGCGGACGGCCTTGCCGGCCTGCCACATTTCCGAGTTGCCGATGACAGCGAGTTCTTTGCCCAACTGCTTCTGGTAATCAGGCTTGCCGCAACTGGAGAGCACACGGGCGCATTGCTTGCCGCTCTTGACGCGCTCATAAAGCTCCTTAAAGACCGGCAGCACGGCTTTCTTGAAGTGCGGCTTCCAGTCCAGGGCGCCGCACTGGGCCGTGGCGGAGCAGTTCGAATACATCCAATCCATGCCGTTCTCGTCCACCAGCCGGATAAGGCTCTGCGTAAGCTCCTCGACCGTCTCGTTGAACGCCTCGCTGGGGCTGTGCTTGTGAGCGCGAAGCACGTCGTATTGCGCTTCCATGATGCCGGCCAGCGCGCCCATCAGCACGCCGCGCTCGCCAGTCAGATCGCTGAACACTTCGTGCTGGAACGCGGTCGGGAACAAATAGCCCGAGCCGATGCCAATGCCTATCGCCAGACAGCGGTCTTTGGCGCGGCCGGTCGCGTCCTGCTCGACCGCAAAGCTCGAATTGATGCCTGCGCCCGTGAGAAAATTGCGCCGCACCGAGGTGCCGGAGCCTTTGGGGGCCACCATGATCACGTCCACGTTTCCGGGCGGCGCCACCCCGGTCAACTTCTTGTAGGCAATGGAAAAGCCGTGCGAGAAATAGAGCGCGTCGCCCGCCTTCAGATTCTTTTTGACCAGCGGCCAGACGGCCCGCTGGGCGGCGTCCGACACCAGTATCTGGATGATCGTGCCCCGGCGCACAGCCTCGTCAATCTCGAACAACGTCTTGCCCGGCACCCAGCCGTCCTTGACCGCCCGGTCCCAGTCGCGTTTGAACGCGCTGGCCTGGCCAATCACGACCTTGAAGCCGTTGTCGCGCAGGTTCAGCGACTGGGCCGGCCCCTGCATCACCCCGCCGCGCGTATGGAAATGACATGGCGCGTGCATCTCATCAACCACGAAATCAATATGCTGCCCATCGAGCGTGAAGTTTTGCAGGCGACGGTTGCCGCGGTCGGCGACCACCAGCACCGGCTTGTCGCCGCGCAAATCCACCATCAGCCCGTGCGGACAATCGGTCTTGCCCGCTTCGCTGCCTTTGCCGCCGAAGCTGCGGAGGTATTTCGCGTTCCGGTCATATTCGTGGATGAAACTTTTCCTGTAGCCGTCGGTGACATAAAAATTTCCACTCGGCGCGACGGCGATGTTCGTCGGAGTGAATTCGTCCGGTCTCGTGTAGCCGGTGCATTGTTCCGGCGCTGATTGACTCCACAATTCCCGGCCCGAAAGCGTGGTTTTCGCGAACAGATGGCGATTGGAATCGCAGAGATAAAGAAAATCCTCGCCGCCTTCGCGGCTCAAATGCAGCCCGTGCGCGCCGCCCTTGTATTCCCTGCCCCAGGAACGGACAAACTTTCCGTCAGCATCGAAAACTACGATGGCGTCATCAATCGTCGCTCCATTGCCAACGGTGTGCTTGATGTGGACTTCACCCTGCGCATCCACAGCCACGCCGTGCGTTTTGCCGTAAACGTGGCCGGCGGGCAGCTCGCCCCAGTCGGGGATGGCTTCGTATTGGTGATCGCCCAGGCCGACGACTGGCAGGCGATTGCCGGATTTGTCGCTGGCGATGACATGTGGCGCGCCTGAACCGATTGCGGCCTCGGCTTCAGTCTGTTTCAAAGAGCTTAGTTGATTCAAGGGCTGTGGTTTCATGGAATTTAGTTTTGTTTCAAGCGGTCAATTGGTCTATCACTTTCGCAGTCATCACCCACGGTCAACCGCTGGTCAAGACCGTTAAGTTGCTCATCAGAGATTCAAGGGCTCAACAGTTTTTCGATGTGTGCGGCAACTTGGGCGGCTTGCAGGGCGATTCCCTGGTCGTTGAAGTGAACATTGTCGCGGTGGTATTCAGGATGACCTTTAACGAGCGAGTTGAGGTCATCCACGTCAATGCCTGCTGGTTTGATATATTGGAGAGCAATGGCATTCCTTTGGGCGATGCGTTCGTCTGACGGTTGGGTTTGATCGCCCGGCGGCAAAGAGGGGGACACTTTCAGCGTGGTCGAATTGGCCCAGATCAGTTTGGCGTCGGGGGCGTGAGCTTTGATGGTCGCCAGAAATCTGGGGAAAGCGTCGCCATAGTCCTTTTCACTGTGCTGCCAGCCGTGCAGGCCATTGTTGAAATGAATGATGTCGAACTTGGTATTGTCCAGCACGAGGGCAATTTCCTGAAGCAAAACGGGGTCGGAAATGAAACGTGAAGTGGTGAGGCGGGCGACATAGGCTTTGCCCGCCAGATGTTCTTCAACTTCGGAAGAATAGCCCTGGGTGATCGAATCGCCGATCAGGAGAACGCGAGGAAGGTTGGTTTCATTGGCGTGTGAAATCCAAATGTTACACCATTCAATGGATTCTCGCGCTGCAGGCGGAACGACGGCTGGTTGCGCAACAACCTGTGACGTGATGCTTGTGATCAGCGTAATCGGCAGAATTAATTTAATTAGGTCCATATATTTAGATCTTCACAGTTCATGATTGGTTACTCAAAACAAGACCATCAAACACCTTGGGAATTAATCCTTAAAAGCACGTATTTTTTAAAAAGCTTGCGGCTCATGTCGAAAAAATCTCCGCGTGGTCTTGCAGAGTAATGACCGCCGGCCGTCCTGGCAAATTTCAAATCGTGTTCGCGCCACTGCTTTTTCAGAGTTTGACGGTCAACGGGTTTCCCGCTTTTCAATTCCGCCAGCGTGACATCAATCAACAGTTGCCAGCGCGGCAAGTAGTAATCCCGCATCAACCCGTTCCATTGCCGGCCAGCGTAATCGGTCAGGTTTCCGCCCCAGGTCGTAATGAGGCTGCGCGCATCCCTTTCGTAATAGGCCTGCTCGTCCTTGTCTGCCGCCCATGATTTGGCGTCATCAACCCATTTGCCCAACATGAATTCGGGGCGCGTTCCCAGAAATGTGTCCATATCCCGCCCCAGCTCCATGAATTGGCCGGCGGCTTTCTTAAACGCAACCGCGTCCTTCTTGTCGTAAGCCGCTGCCATCTCTTCGCGGAATGTTAGTCCCATATTTCCCAATGCCTGCCGCGTCGTGTCAACCAAGTCCCGTTGGTAGGCGCTGGATTTTCGCGCGGCGGGGCCGGCCTGCAAAAGAAATCGCCACGCGCGAACCAAGTCCGGGTTGTCATAGGCAATCCCCGCCGACAGCATGTTATTGGTTTCACCATGCAAGGCCGGATTACGCGCCTGGAAAATCACCCCATGACCGCCGATGGGATCGACGTTATCCACCAGAATTCTCTCTCGCAGAATGTCCCATGCCTCACAGACATTCAAGTCCGCTCCGTGGGCGCGCGCCCGAGCCTCGTCGTGGGTCCACTCCGCCAAGTCCATGTGATCGCCAGCCCAGACACGGTCGAAAAGCATTTCATAGACGACTGGATTATTGAGGCCTTCCAGCGTGGCACCCACGCCGCTGAAGTTGGTCAAAGAGAGGTCATTCATCATCGCCGTCAAACGCTGATTGACTTTGTTAATTGGCCCAACCAAATGGGTGTTGCCGCCAAAGTTGCCCAGATAATCCCAGATGAACGGCGCCCCATAAAACGACTTGGTTTCGCGGAATAATTCACGGTCCTCGCAGAAATAATCGATCAGCACCATGTGGCCTTGCGGCACGGCGTGAATCATGGCCGACAACCGGTCGTCAGTCCATTGGTCGCGCGTTTGGAACGTCCAGGCCATCTGCAACCAAACTGCGTCGGGATCAACTTGCGCCATGCCGTCGTAAATGGCCCGCGACACGCTGGCCAGATAGGACGGTTCCCAGCTCGGGGGGGCGATCTCATTGAATGGGTCGGTGCCGTAATAATGGCTCGTGCCGTATTCTTTTTGCTGTTCCTTTAAGAATTGAATCTGGATTTCCTTGAACTTTGCATCCAGCGGATTGAGAAACCAGCAGCCGTAGGCCTCGGAAAAACCGCCCCACCCCGGTGGAATTCGTTGCACTTTCATCGTTGGCTGCGCGGCTTTGAGCGCCTCGGGCACATGACCGGCAAACGCGCAAAGCACAGGCGACATTCCCAACTCGCGCTCACGCGCCAGAATGTTTTTTTGCAACTCGTGCTGGCCATTAATGTAACACTGCGGCAAAGGGCCGTCCCATTTGTCAATGTTCACCATGCGATGCCACGGCAAATACGCCGGGCCGGTGAAGAAAGCGCGAATTTCCGCATCGCTTAAACCATACTCGCGCCAGACTTTTTGCCAGATAAATTCGTTGCCGTTTTGCGCAAGCGGCAGATTGATTCCATTGAGCGCCATCCAGTCAATGCAGCGTTCCCAATCGCGCCAGCGCCAGAACGGCATTGTGTAACCGAATGTGCAATAGTTAAGAAAAAAGCGATCCTTAGTTTTAGTCGTCCTGCGAATTTTCCCTGCTGGCAGAGGCAGTCTGCGCGGCGCGTTCACCGCGTCATCCGCATACCACGAAACGTCCACCAGCGCGCAGTGCTTCAAAAACCAGTTGAACGCGACCGCCTGCGATAGCGGGCTGTCGCCGCGCAAAACAATTTTTTCACCGCGCGCTTCGACCTCGAAGATATTTTCACCAGTCGGCGCGGGCATGGTTTCAATAATAAAATCCCCGGTGTGTCCGGGCGCGATGCGCTCAATGAGCGAACGAACCGGCGCATCGGCTTCAGCCGCAGGCACCTGCATAACCTGGAAAAACAGCGTGACAACAAGACCGTTTAAAAAGGCGTATCGAAGTGTCATATGACGGTTACAATGCGGCGCTTACCATGCTGTCCAGCCACCATCCACGCAGTGAGTTTCGCAGTTGACCATCGCGGCCTCCTGGCTGGCCAGATACACGGCTGCCGACGCGATGTTTTCCGGTGTGGCCAGTTGTCCAATGGGAATTTTTCCCAAAACAAACTGTCGGAACTCCGGATTCTGGAGTCGCTTGCGGGTCAAATTGGTTTCAACGAAGGTTGGCGCGATGGAGTTGACCGTGATTCCATGCCGCGCCCATTCGACGCCTAAGGTGCGAACCAGTTGTATGATCGCGCCTTTGGTGGCGCAATAGACGGGCTGGCCGGGAATGCCGATCAACCCGGACTGGCTGGAGATAAATATGATTCGTCCCCATTTGCGTTCAATCATTCGTGGCGCCACCGCCTGGGCCATGAAAAAGCCGCCCCGCACGTTGGTGGAGAAATGGTCCTCCCAGTTTTCGAGGGTAACGTCAAGGCCCGCCAGCGGACGGTTAATCCCGGCGTTGCTGACCAGGATATCCACCGCGCCCAATTGTTTTAACGCTCCCGCTACGCCTGCCTTGATCTGTTCCAGGTCGCGGACGTCTATTGCCAGCCGGCAGTGGCGGCCTGGAGCAGTTTTAAGGAGAGCCTCGGTTTGGTCCAGTATGTCGGCGGAGCGGTCACTAATGGCGACATCAGCGCCATTGCGGGCCAGGGCGACGGCAATGGCCTGACCGAGGCCTGTGGCCGCTCCCGTAATCAACGCAACTTTTCCGGTCAGGTCAAACATAGTAGCACCTATTTGATGGCAGCCTCGGAGTAACGCTCGACTCGCACCTGAGCGGTCATGGCATGGGCCAGCATGCGCTCAACGTTGCATTGCCGTGCCGTGACCTCCCCTACTTCGCGGCTGGCCTCTGGTGTCATGCGCTGATAGGTGCATGTCTTAAGAAACTTCCCGACCCATACGCCGCCGGTGTATCGGGCGGCGCGGCTGGTGGGCAGGATGTGGTTGGTCCCGATTGATTTGTCGCCGTAGGCCACTGTTGTCTCTTCGCCGATAAAGAGCGAGCCATAGTTCTTCAGGTGTTGGAAAAAATAATTCTGATCTTGGACATGCAGTTCGAGATGCTCAGGGGCGTAATCGTCGCTAATCTTGACCGCCTCGGCTTGAGAGTCGGCGGCATAGACGATTCCGTTGTCGCGCCACGACAGAGACGCGATTTGGCGGGTTGGAAGAATGGCCAGTTGCCTTTCCACTTCCGCAATGGCCTGCTTGGCGAAGGATTCGCTCATGCAAATCAAACAGATACCGCTGTTCGGATCGTGCTCGGCCTGGCCCAAAAGGTCGCACGCCACCAAAGCCGGGTCCGCCGAATCGTCGGCAATAACCAGGATTTCTGTAGGCCCAGCCAGCAAGTCTATGCCGCAGCGGCCAAACAATTGCCGTTTGGCCTCGGCCACGTATTTGTTGCCTGCACCGCAAAGGATGTCCACTGGCTCATTGTCTTGGAGGCCGAAAGCCATCATAGCCAAGGCTGGGACGCCGCCCAAAATAAAAATTCGGTCGGCGCCGGCCTTTTTCATGGCATTGATGGTTGCCGGAAAGTATCCCTCCCCCTTAACAGGGGGAGTGCAGGCAAGGACGGTCCGAACTCCGGCGACCTTGGCCGGGATGATGCTCATTTGGGCGGAGCCAAACATGGGATAGCGCCCGCCGGGAATGTAGCTGCCAACACCATTGACCGGAATGTGTTTGTGGCCAAGAACCACGCCGGGACGGATTTCCACTTCCAGCGGCATGATGGTTTGCAACTGGGCTTGCGCAAAACGGCGAACATTCCCCTGACAATAGTCAGTATCGCGAACGACCTGCTCCGGCAGCGCGGCAATGGCGCGGCTTATTTCGGCATCGTTGAGTTCAAAGTTTTTAGGAATCCATTGATCGAATTTCTCGCTGTATTTGCGCACGCCATCCATCTTGGTTCTTTCAATGTCTTTGAGCATGTCCGAAACGACCTGGGAGGTTTCCTCATCGTGATCAAAGAGGCGGTGAGCGCCATTTTTAATGATTTTCATATCAATGCATTATCAAATGAAGATGTTGTATTATGTTCAAACTCGTGCCTATTATGTCCGAAATGATCAAATATGCAACAAAAAATGTCGAATTCTTGATCGCGCCGCTAAAACTGCGGCCATGCATGCTGTTACTAAATTCCTCCGCCGAATTGCTCCCCCCCGAGCCGGTCGATCCGGCCCATCCTCTGCCGCGCATCTGCGACGTCCTCACCCCGGAGGTCGGACGCTGCGCCGGCGGGACCAACAGCTCGTATGTCTTCAAGTGCCCGGCGGACCAGGAAGGCCGCTACGCCGCCGAAGGCTCCAGCTACGAATATAACGTCGAACTCAACGGACACCGCATGGACGAAACCACCTCCCAGGACTTCAATTTCATGATCGCCGTCACCGACTCCAGCGGGAACATGCAACTCAGCACCAACGGCGAGGTCCACCTGCTCTTCCCGCCCGCCGACGCACCGCTCTTTATTGACGACGATGACTTCCATCCCCGCTCCGGCCCCTCTCGCAAAAACATTGTGTTCATGGCGACCACGTCACCTCTCTCAACGTCCCCGAAACCCCCGTCGCTGGCCCCTTTACACCCTAAACACACCCGGCGCCGGTCCTGGCCGGTTCTCAGTTTCACGGTCCAAGGGTGACACATGCAGTTGGACAAACGCTGACCGCATCTTGAAAACGGACGAATCCCAAATCCTCGCCTAAGCAGAGAGCGACGAAAAATTCTCATAGATGCCATCGCCGAAGCGTCGCGTTTTCGGCACAAGGCTTCAAATTCCGCGCCTTAATCGGCGAAAATCGCCGCAAACTACTGTCAATTAAACACTTCCTCCATTCCGCATTCTATAGTGCGGTTTCCCAAAACACGCTGGCGGCGGGCCTCTAGCCACCGCACCCTCCCAATGCCTTGATCCACAGTGGCGATCCGTTGCGCTTGACCCTGCTTCTCATACAATTTGGCAATCCGCCGCACCAGACCGCTTTGCACCTCCTGCAAACCGGTCACCGGCCCGCTGGAAGGAAAAATGAAGCTCTTCTGCACCGTCCGCTCCGGCCGCAGTTTTTCCAGGTCCTTGTCGTGGAAGCGTTCCAGAAACTCCCGCACCGCCGTCACGATGGGCAACTCATAGCCCAAGCCGCGCTCCAGGCATCGATCCCCCAGGAGCAGGCGCATGTCCTCCGGGCATTCTCCGCCCACCGTCTGCAGCAGGGAGATGGCTTCGATGAGCTGGGCTTCGGCGAACCCGCGCTGGCGTTGGCGCAAAGAGAGGTTGGCCTCAATCAATTGGGGCAAGCCCAGCGCGCGCCCGGCGCGGGAAATACTCAGCGCCCCGGCATGGGGCTGGTGGCCTCGGCCAGGGGGCGCGCGTCCAGGACGAAGGGTGTCTTGTGCAGCAAGGGCAAACGTGCAGCCACGCGCGATACGCGAAAATCTACATCACAAGTCAAGCGAAAAAACACGTTCCCACCAAGGTTTTTTTCAAACTGCCTTTCTTAGGCGAGGATCAGGGCGGATACAGCCCCGTGAAATACCCGGATTTCGCACCTGAATAGCCCCCCCTCCTGAAAAAAGTTGTCGCAAGCATCGGTTTTGCCCTTGTAACTGATAAGCCTTTACACTTATCATTCACCAAAGGCTCTCAATCGAGCCTCCTAAGCGTATGAAAATGAAAATACCCAAGCATCCCACGCTAATCCGCCGGTTCCTCCAGGCCCGCCAAAAACAACTCCAGGCCCAATGCCCGGTGCTGGCCGCCAGCCTTGTGACCATCCGCCGCGTCTGCGGCAATCCCAACTGCCGCTGCGCCCAGGGGCACAAGCACCCCGGCCATTACCTCACCTGGAAAGTCAAAGCCAAAACCCATACCGCTTATGTCCCGATGGATCTGCTACCCCAAGTCAAACTATGGACTCAAGAACATCGCCGTCTCAAACTTCTGGTGGCTCAAATCACCCAACTCTCCCTGGCCTTGATCCAGTCCCATGTGAGTGCCAAGCGGCGCCAGCACGGAAGGTCATAGCCCTGGCACGCACTTTCCTCCGAACCGTCCGCCACTTCTTTCCGCAATTGCCCTCCTGGCTGGACCAGTTGCCCGATACGCGTTGCCAACCTCTGGTCACTTATCACCGGCGCTTCCTGTGCTGGTGGGGGTTGTTGCTCTTTGGTTTGGGTTTGGGCAGCCGCCGTTCAGCTGATAATGATCTGGGCGACTTGGAATGCGCCATCCTCCACAATCTCAATCTTCTGGCCAACACGGACCAGAACACTCTGCCGGTCACCAAGACCCTCGACCACTTTATCGGCCATGTCGGCAGCCCGGCTTTCGCTCAGTTGCTCCGGCAACACACTCAGCGGCTCATCCGCATGAAAGCCTTGGACGATTTCCGGTTCCAGGGCGATTTCGTGGCCGCCATTGACGGCACCGGCTACCTCAGTTTCAGCCACTGCCACTGCCCGCAGTGCCTGACCCAAAAACACTCCTCGGGCGAGGTCTCCTACCTTCATCCGGTGCTCGAAGCCAAGCTGCTCACCAGCACGGGGCTGGCGTTTTCTCTGGCCAGCGAGTTCATCGAGAATCCGCCCGGCCGCACCCCGGCCGACTATCAAGCACAAAAACAGGATTGCGAGCTCAAGGCCTTTGACCGGCTGGCCACCACCCTCAAGGCCTCGTTCCCCCAATTGCGGCTCTGTCTGAACTTCGACGCCCTCTACGCTTGCGGCCGCGCCTTTGCCATCTGTCAAGAGAACCATTGGCATTGCGTCATGACCTTTAAGGAGGGCAGCCTGCCGGCACTGTGGCAAGAGTTTCAGGCCCTTTTGAAACTTCAGCCCGAACAAAAACTCGCCGCCAAGTTGCCGGACAAAACGCGCCGCGTTTATCGATGGGTCGAGCATCTGCCTTACATCGACAGCCAAAAACGCTCTTGGACTCTGGGGGCCATCCTCTGTGAGGAAACTTCCCCCGCCGGCGAAAAAACAACCTTTGCCTGGCTGACCAATGTGGCGGTCCACCGGCAGTCCGTCATCGCCATTGCCGACCAAGTCGGTCGCTTGCGCGTCAAAATCGGAAACGAAGGCTTCAACGTTCAAAAAAACAGCGGCTTGAACCTGGAGCACGTCTTCAGCCAAGACTGGGACCACGCCAAGGCCTATTATTATCTGTTGCAGATCGGCCATCTGCTCATGCAACTGTTGCATCACAACAGCCTGCACCAGGCCTTGGCCAAACAGTATGGCCGGCGTAGCGTCCTGGCCCTCTGGGGCGCGCTCAAGAAAATCCCCCAGCGCTTGCTGGAGGCGTTCCGATACTTTTTGTTGCCCGAAGCGGACTTCGACGTCAAAGCCGCAACCCGCTGTCACATCAGCCTCAACAGTTCCTAAAGAAGCCGGCCGAAGGCAGGTTTAGGTTCAAGCCGCTGACAGCGCCCGCTCGATCCACAACGGATCGAGTATCACCTCGCGTTGCCAGAATTTGCCATTCCCCCGCCCTCAATGCACCGGGTTCCGCTACAGGGCTATGCAGGGCGGGGTATTTGGGGTATTTCACGGGGCTGGGGCGGGTATTGGGGCCTTGACACCTTGCTGCAAACTTGCTACAGAAAAGCCATGATCTTCCGAAAAATGTTCGGAAGTGCTTGGAAAATAGCGGGTTGCGAGGATTTGTTGGGCGACCTTTCGTCAGGCTCATAACCTGAAGGTCGCGAGTTCAAATCTCGCCCCCGCAACCAATTTAGCCGTTGCAACTTCCACCGTTGCAACGGCTTTCTTCGATTCGCCCCAAATTGGCCCAAAAGCCATGGA
>Ga0326727_10003592_pt1 | contig 49119 bp, 43 predicted proteins | sample MB2enrmetagenome_FD_207643 | JGI IMG/M metagenome (GOLD analysis project Ga0326727, IMG submission 207643) | Lab enriched peat soil microbial communities from McLean, Ithaca, NY, United States - MB29MY | ecosystem: Environmental > Terrestrial > Soil > Wetlands > Peat | place: USA: New York... | reverse complement strand
TACACCAACAGAAAAAGCTCGGGCTTTAGCCCCTGAGGGACGCGTTCCCCACGCCCTTGACTTTCGCCATCTCCCCCAACTTCTATTCTCCTAGATGCCACACAAGACCGCCCTGGTCACTAAGATCATTCCCTCGCCGTAACGTTGCACAAAAACAACGCCGGGCCAGCGGATCCTTGACCCGCCGCCCGGCACGGCCAAATCCATCATTCGACCCATCCGCCAGTGCAATAGTCGGCGCCAGGGCTTGAAACTGACCACTGAAAACTGACCACTGACAACTGCTCTTACGCCGCCACGTTGATCTCGATCTGTTTGTGCCGGGCCTCCGTCCATCACAAACCAACAGCCCGCACACCAGGCAGCCCCTCAAAGTCCTTGATATTCGTCGTCAAAAGAGCATAGTCATTTTCCATTGCCTGTGCTGCGATCCAAAGATCGTTGACCCGAGTTCTCGGCGACCGGCCCGACTGCTTCATGAACGCGGCCAGAAGACCAAATGCGGAGGCCGTCCTGGCAGTCACGTCGAGTACTGGCCGCTGCTCATAGCTGCGTAAAAAACGCATCCGCAAAATTCGTTTCACTGGATCGTTGCAGGATTCGACGCCGAAATTTAGCTCGCCCAGCGAAATTGCCGAAATGTACACAGACTCGTCGCCGGCAGCCTGCTGAACTGCTTCGCCGGAGATCTGGCTGGTAGCCAATCCAACCCAGATGGAGGTGTCAAAGATCATTCCCACGGATTTCTGACCTCTTCGTCAAATTCACCGCGGCTGTCCTTGAGCCAGCTCTCACCCTCGGCAGGACTCAGTCCTCCCTCCAGGCCCGCGATGGCTTGCGCAGCGGTCATCGTACGACGGGCAGGAACAATATGGGCAATCTCCGTGCGATTACGCAGTACGCGGACCGTCTCTCCCAAAAGAATCCGCTCCAATATCGCGCTCGTGTTGCGCGCCAGATCAGAGGCGCTGATCGTTTGCATCTTCATCTCCCATCAGCAAGAATGCTCAACAATACACACTAATACATACTATCCGCATTCTTGGCAAAATGAAAGCGAGAAAACTCAGGCCCAACCGATGGGTTAATGGGCAGGGAGGGAGCGGAAGCCCCCTCCCTGTTCGCAACACGGGTTCCTAAGTCCCTAGTCCTAGCCCCTGCTCTTAAGCCGCCTTCTCCACGTTGATCTTGATCTGCTTCGGCTGCGCCTCGGGCTTCTTCTTCAGTTCCAGCTTCAGCACGCCGGCATTGTAGCTGGCCGCAACCGTCTCTGTATCGACGGACGACGGCAGAGTGAAGGCGCGGAAGAAGCTTCCATAGCGCCGCTCGATGCGATGGAAGTTTTGTTCCTTCTCTTCGGCCTCGAACTTGCGCTCGCCCTTCACGGTCAGCGTGTGGTTTTCCACGCGAACGTCAAGGTCCTTCTCTTCGATGCCCGGAACCTCGAGCTTGAGCACCACCTTCTGCGGATCTTCATAGATATCCACCGCCGGCACAAAGCTGGCAGCGGCCACCGGATCCTCTCCGTCGTTCAGATCGCGGAAAAGCGAGTTGACACGATTCTGCAAAGCTACAACTTCCCGGAACGGGTCCCAACGAGTGATTGCCATAATTCTTCTCCTCTTCATGTCTTGAAATTCTTGGGGCCTGAGACCTGAGCCCAAGCCACTCAACTAATCTGATACAAATATATCACAACAGATTCAGAAAATGTGCGCGTGTTTCACTCATATTTTTAGCCACCCGTATCTCACTGCATCTGAATGCCTTAACCAAATCCGCACCCCCTCCAGACTCCCACACCCCACACCTACATTCCTCCATTCAAAGCCCCAATTCCGTCCCGCTACAATAGAAAACAATGCATTTCCCCGCCTTCATGGACTGGCATTGGCTCTGGCTCACCGTCGCCGCTTTCCTAGCCGGCGTGCTCAACGCCGTCGCCGGTGGAGGCTCTTTTCTGCTCTTCCCCGCCCTACTCAGCATGAAGATCCTGCCCGTCCAGGCCAATGCCACCAACACCGTCGCGCTCTGGCCCGGCCAGCTCACCTCCATCGCCGCCTACCGCGACGACATCCGCAAAAACCTCCGTCTCGCCGGACTCCTCGGTCTCGCCGGACTCCTCGGTGGCACCGCCGGCGCGGTGGTCCTGCTCAACACGCCGCAACTGACCTTCCTGCACATGGTTCCCTGGCTGCTGCTCATCGCCGCCTCCATCTTCGCCGCCAGCGGCCCCGTCTCCCGCTGGCTTGAGCACCGCAAGTTCACTGCTCCCGCCGGCGCCCATCCGCCCCGCCGCCTGCCGGTCTTCATCTCTACCATCGCAGTTTGTTTCTATATCGGATACTTCGGCGCCGGCGCAGGTTTCCTGATGATCACCCTGCTCTCGCTCTTCGGCTTCGAAGACCTGAACGAGATCAACGCGCTCAAAGTAGTCGCCACCACCATGGCCAACGGCATCGCCTTCATCATCTTCGTGGTCAACGGCCAGGTGGTCTGGCGCTACTGCCTGCTCGCCATGGTCACCAGCGCCATCGGCGGATACACCTCCGCGCGCTTTGCCCGCATGATTCCCCAGCCCGTCCTCCGCGGCCTGGTCATCTTCATCGGCTTTTCCATGGCGGCATGGTTCTTCTGGAGCAATCGATAGACGCCTTGCCCGCTTATGAACGAGGAAGCCATCGAACCGCGCAATCTGGAAGCCGTGTTGGCGGCGCCAGCAAGGGACGCGCTTCCCAGATTTCCAACTCTGCATCGGCCGCCTGTTCGACCATGAGCGCAATGCGGTGCCCGGCGTGATCGAGCAGGCAGAACCGCCAACGGCTTGGCTCGTCGTTCAAACTGGGATCGAGTTCCAGGCGAATCTCTTCCGCGCCTCCAAACACGAACGATATCTTTTCGAGGGTGAGCGAAAGCCCCATGCCCCGCGCCTTGATGTAGGCCTCCTTCAGCGTCCACAACGATAAGCCGCGATTGAGCCGCTCAGAATCCGGCAGGCCATCAAGCTGAGCCAGTTCCAGTTTCGAAAACACCCTCGGCGCGACTTCCGCAATCTCGCTTGCCCGCGTGAAAGGCTCAACATCCACGCCCACTTCAGCGCCTGTTGCGATCAGGCCAACCACCAACTCACGCGAGTTTGACAAATTGAATTGCAGGCCGCATGCCGGCTCGACCGCCGGCTTGCCGTAAGCGTTTGAACTGAAGCGCCAGGCCTCCGGAGCAATGGGATGGGTGTGAGCGAGGGCAGTCCGCACCAAGGCCCGGGTTGCGAGATACTCGCGGCGCAGCCTGTCAAACTTGAAGGCCTTCAACCGTGCGCGCTCCTCCTCGCTCAGCAGCAGCTCGCATGCCTCCGCGGCTCCTCGTTCGAGAACATCGTCTGGATATGCGAACCAAAGTTGAAGCGTGTCTTCGTTCATTCTCAATCCCGTGCCGCTCCGTATCATGATCGCATGAACAGGAAGACCGAATGGCTCTTCCAAATGACTGGCCGCCCTGCCCAACAGCCTTTAAGAGTGACGGCGGGATATAATCTCCGCTATGGCAGCGAGCGCACAAACCGAGCGAACGGCACTCAATCAAGCCGAGAATACGCCAGCCGTTGCCCCCGGCACAGCGTCAAAGCTGCTCGCTCTTGAAGAGCAGTTGCGGCAGTTGGAAAGCCTGATGGTGGCTTACTCCGGCGGTGTGGACTCTGCATTTCTGGCGGCCACGGCGCATCGTGTGCTCGGCTCTCGCATGCTGGCCGTGTTGGCAGACTCGCCCAGCCTTGCCCGTCGCGATATGGAGCAGGCTTGCGCCTTTGCCCGCGCGCACCAGATTCCGCTGCACGTCGTTGCCACTGAAGAATTGGATCGTCCCGAATACCAGCGGAATGACGCCAACCGCTGCTTCCACTGCAAAGACGAGCTCTTTCGAACCATGGAATCGCTGGACCCAAAGCTCGGCTTTGCGCGCATCGCCTACGGCATGAATGCCGACGACACGCGCGATTTTCGTCCCGGCCAACGTGCCGCCGAGGAGCATGCCGTCCTGGCTCCGCTGGCCGACGCGGGACTCACAAAGCTCGAAATTCGCGCCCTTGCCAAGGCAGCCGGCTACTCGCTGTGGGACCGCCCTGCGGCCCCGTGCCTGTCGTCGCGTGTCGAATATGGCCGAACCGTAACCCGCGAGGTGCTCGAGCAGGTGGAGAGAGCCGAGGAGAGCCTGCGCCAGTTGGGCTTCCGCGAGTTTCGCGTCCGCCATCACGGAGAGCTAGCCCGCGTTGAGATTGCTCGCGCCGAGCTGCCCCGCGCCCTGGCAATCGACGTACTCGACGCCATCTCCGCCGCCCTCAAGCAGGCCGGCTTCCAATACGTCACACTCGACTGCACCGGATTTCGGTCCGGCTCCATGAACGCGCTGCTGCCCGCGGATGTCCTTGCTCGCCGCGGCGCGTGAAGCATGATCGCTCGCCAACAGTTTAAGATTACTTCGCCATGCGTATTGGATACTTGGAGTGTTTTTCCGGCATCAGCGGCGACATGCTGCTCGGCGCCCTCGTCGATGCGGGCGTTCCTTTTGCCGTTCTCGAAGAAGCAGCCGCCGCACTCAATGTCGGCGCGCGCCTACAGATGCGCAAGGTCAGCCGCGCCGGTCTCGCCGCCACAAAAGTCGACGTCATCGCTCCCGATCAATCAGCCCACGCGCACGAAGAGCATTCTCATTCAGATCATTCGCTGGGTGCCCCATCCATTCCGCGTCCTCATGCGGAATGGGTGGGAGGCCATGAAAGCGAACCAGCACACGATCATTCAGATCATTCTCATCAGCCCCATTCCACCGCGGTTCCCCATGAACACGGCACCCACGCCGCGCATCGTCCCCTCTCCACCATCCTTGAGATCATTCACTCCTCTACGCTCTCCGATGCCGTCAAAGAGCGCTCCATCCGCGCCTTTCAGCTTCTAGGCGAGGCCGAAGCCGCCATTCATTCCGTTCCAATTGAGACGGTGCATTTTCACGAAGTCGGCGCCGGCGACACCATCGTCGATATCGTCTGCTCCGCGGCCGGCGCCGAATCGCTCGCCATCGGTCGCTGGCTCTCCTCCCCCCTCAACGTAGGCAGCGGAACCGTAATCTGCCAGCACGGAACCCTGCCGGTGCCCGCCCCGGCCACACTGGCGCTGCTTTCCGATGCGCCAATTTACGCGGCCGGTGAGCCTATGGAGCGCGTCACACCCACCGGCGCGGCCATTCTGCGCATGTTGGATGTTCAGTACGAGCCATTGCCGCCCATGCGCATCAAGTCCACGGGCTACGGCGCGGGAGGCCGCGAAACCCAAGGCCAGCCCAACCTGCTGCGCCTGCTCGTCGGCGAACAAGAAGCGGCGCAGTCCGATGAATCCGACTCCATTGCCATCATTGAAACCGTCATCGACGACTGCAATCCGCAAGTGCTCGCCTACGTCAGCGAACTCCTCCTCGACGCCGGCGCATGGGATGTCTACCGCTCTTCCGTGCAGATGAAGAAAGGCCGCACCGGCGTGCAAATCACAGTCCTATCACGCGCGAATCTTGTGCCCCGCCTGCGCGACATTCTCTTCCGCGAAACCACCACCATCGGCCTTCGCTGGAGGCTCGAAAAAAAGCTGGCCCTGGCTCGCGAATTCCTCACCGTCGAAACTCCGCACGGCGAGGTCCGCATCAAAATCGCCCGCTGGCCCAACGGCAAAATCGCCAACGCCTCACCTGAATATGAAGACTGCCGCTTGCTCGCCACGCTCCATTCCATTCCCCTGAAGCAAGTCATGCAGGAAGCAATGCGCGCCTATGCGGAGACTGAGCAGGCCAACAGTTCCGGCGCCGCGATCAAGGAAGGCCTCTGATGAATCCCGCCAGCATCGAATCGCTGCTCAACGAAGTCCGCGAGGGCCGCACTCCCGTCAACGAAGCCCTCGACCGCCTCCGCGATCTTCCTTTTGAAGATCTCGGTTTCGCCAAGATCGATCATCACCGCGCGCTCCGCACCGGCATGCCTGAAGTGATCTTCGGCGCCGGCAAAACCGCCGCGCAGGTAGCAACCATCTTCGCGCGAATGGCGCAGGCCGGAGGCAATGTCCTCGCCACCCGCGCATCGCGCGAAATGTTCGATGCGGTCAGCGCATTGGAACTTGTGGAATTGGCGCCCCGCGCCGAGTTCCACGAGACCGCTCGCGCCATCACCCTCACTCAGGCGGCCGCTGTTCCCGGCAAGGGAACCATCGCCGTAGTCTGCGCCGGCACCAGCGATCTGTCTGTCGCCGAGGAGGCCGTGGTTGCCGCGCGCCTCATGGGCAACAGCGTTGAACTCATCGCCGACGTCGGCGTCGCCGGCATTCATCGCCTGCTGGCGCAAAAGCAGGGTCTGCAATCCGCCCGCGTGCTCATCGTCTGCGCCGGCATGGAAGGCGCTTTGCCCACCGTCGTCGGCGGATTGGTCAACGCCCCAGTCATCGCCGTTCCTACCAGCGTAGGCTACGGCGCATCGTTTGGCGGAGTGGCCGCCCTGCTCGGCATGTTGAACACCTGCTCGCCGAATGTTTCCGTCGTCAACATCGACAACGGCTTCGGCGCCGCCTGCATCGCCTCGCTCATCAATCACCTCTGACGCTAGGGCTCGGGGTGTTTGGGCTCGGCGGCGGCACTTGCACCACCAGATCGTCCTCCAGCGTGAAATGCACAATCGACTCGGCTCGTATGTCGAGATCGCGATTGCCGGTCAATCCCGCCAGAGCGGTTCCACCGCCGCCGCCCACAAGGCCGCCTACCAGCAGGCCTACCCCGCCGCTGGCCACGCCGCCTACCAGCATACCCAGCCCCGCTCCTCCGCCAATCATGGCTGCGGAACGTCTCCCCTTGCCCCGCTTGCTCTCCGCCAGGTCCCGCGTCGTCAGCTGATACTGCTGCCCGTTCAGCGTCAGCGAGGTCAGCCGCAACTCCAGCAGCGATCTGCCCTTGAAGTGCCCACGCCGATGCGATACATCCACAATGCCCCCCACCAGCGCCCCCTTCGGCACCAGCACGCTATTGTCGCCGGCCACAACAGGATCCACGATCTCGCCCGTAAACGTGTCGCCGGCGCGGCTGTGCTTTACGCCGATGTTCTGGTCGATTCTGATCGTGAGCGGTGTGCCCGCCAGGATGCTTACGCTGACCGGCGGTGGTGGTAGCGCGGTTATCGTCGGACCCGAGGCTGCCGGAATCTGCGCTCCCGGCGCGGGCGGGGTCACCACGGTGGTGATCGCCTCGTTCGACTGCCCCTTCGCCGGCGGCTGTACCACGATCGTCGTCGTATTCCCATTCTTGTCGACAGAAACCACCTGTTGCGCCTGCCCCGTTTGAGCTGCCTGCGCCTTGGCCTGGTCTATCGCTTTGTCCTGCTTCGACGCGCATCCCGAAAGCGCGCACGCTGCAAGCACCAGCGCGAACAACTGCCCCTTGCCAACCAATAAGCCTGATTTGACCATGTGAGATCCTCAACTTCTGTGTCGTTATGCCAACACATGCTCAATCCAAGCCTGAACCCAGCGGGCCGGGGATTTCTGGCTAAACTTGCTCACCGTCGGTTACTCTGGCGGCGGCCGGACTCCTTCACCGAAGGCTCCTTTCAAATCGTCTCCTCTGATTTCTTGCTGCGAGCGAACCCGTAAAGCTGCCGCCCTGCCAATCCCCACAATAGAAGCCCGCGAATATAATTCCATGTGCTATAGTTCATAGTGTTAGGTCGGCGATGTGCGGACTTTCAAAACAAGATGGCTTGCGCGGTTTGCCCGGCGCGAGCGCATAGCGGACAAGAGCTTGCGCGAGGCAATCGAGCGGGCGGAGCGCGGCATGATCGATGCCGATCTGGGCGGCGGCCTCATCAAGCAGCGCGTCGCAAGGCAAGGTAAGGGGCGATCAGGCGGTTATCGCATGATCGTTGCCTATCGCGTGAAGAGGCGGGCTGTGTTTCTCTATGGCTTTGCCAAAAGCGAGCGGGAAAACATCGATCCGGACGAATTGCCGTTCCTTCGGGGGGCGCGGAGCGATGGCTTGCCGCGGATGCCGCAAAAAACTCGCGAAGCTCTTGAGGACGGAGCTTTGCAGGAGATCGACAATGACCAACAGAATTAGCAAGAACGAGAAGACCGGCAGAACCGGGAAATCTAGCAGTTTGACCGAGGCCATCATCGAGATGGCCGACGACCAGTACCGCCTTGGCATGTTGAACAAGGCCGCTTATGAAAAGATCACCATTCGCCTCCTTGGCACAGGGGCTCTCAGCACCGCCAAACCACTCAGCGGCGAAGAAATCCGCAAGCTGCGCGAGCAGGCCAACCTGAGCCAAGCCGTGTTCGCCCGCTATCTCAATCTGACCCCCGGCTATATCTCGCAGTTGGAGCGCGGAGCCAAGCAACCAAAAGGTCCGGCGCTAACCTTGCTCAACGTAATTCGCCGAAAAGGGATTGAGGCGATTCTCTAAGATTCGCCGTCCCATCAACCCACCCGTCCCAAACCGCCAACCCGTGATGCAGATCACGGCTCAACCCCTGCCTGACCGCCGATCATCCTTCGTATACGGCGAATCCTCGTGCGCCGCGTGTGGAGGATTATTGTGGCCAGGTCCAGGTTGCCGCTCTTGCGGAAAATCTCGCAGATATTCTTCCTGCTCCTGTTCCTCGGCCTGCTGTTCTTCACCTCGTTAAGCATCTTTCCCGGCGGCTCAACCGAGATAAAACTTCAAGCCCCGGTCCGCCTCTTCTTCGAGTGGGACCCGCTGGTTGCCCTTGTCAACGCCCTGGCCAGTCACGCCCTCTATCGCGGCCTGCTTTGGAGCTTGCTCATCCTGCTGCCCACTCTGTTTCTCGGCCGCTTCTTCTGCGGCTGGATCTGCCCCATGGGCACGCTGCAGCACTTTGTCGGCAACCTGCCTTCCGAATCAAAGCGCGGCAAGCAGCGCATCGATTCCAACCGCTACAAGCGCTGGCAGACCGGCAAATATGTCGTGCTCATCGCCGGCCTGGTCGCTGCCTGTTTCGGTTCCGCGGCCATCGGCTGGCTCGATCCATTCAGTCTTTTGGTACGCTCCTTCGGCCTGTCGATTCTGCCCGCCTTCAATTTCGCCGTGCGCGCAATCCTCTCACCGCTCGAGCACAGCCACATCGCCGCCATCAAGTCTACTGGCGAAACCATTCACTCAATTCTGCAATTTCTAGTTCTCGACTTCCGCCAGCAGCATTTTGCCCAGGGCCTATTTCTCGGCGTCCTCTTCTTCGTCATCCTCCTCGCCAGCCTGCGCATCACGCGCCTGTGGTGCCGCGCCATCTGCCCGCTCGGCGCTCTGCTCGGCGTCGTCTCCCGCTGGTCGATCCTCGGCCTGCACAAAGATGCTTCTGCCTGCGACAAGTGCAACCGCTGCCTTCTAAGTTGTCAGGGGGGAGACGATCCCATCGGCGGCTTTCCCTGGCGCAAATCCGAATGCCTCATGTGCATGAACTGCGTCGGCAGTTGCCCGCACGGTAGCCTTCAGTTCCGCTTTTTCCGCAATGAAAAAGAAGTCGCCTCACCCGACCTCGGCCGCCGCCGCACCATAACCGGCCTGGCCGCGGGCGCCGCCATCGTTCCGCTCTTCCGCGCCAACACTGGACTCGGCAAGAGCCGCAACGAGCGCCTGCTCCGTCCCCCCGGTGCGCTCGACGAAGATGATTTCCTCTCCCGCTGCATCCGCTGCGGCGAGTGCATGAAAGTCTGCCCCAACACCGCGCTTCATCCCACGCTCGATCAGGCCGGCATTGAAGGCCTTTGGACGCCTACCCTGGTCCCGCGCATCGGCTATTGCGAGCCCAGTTGCGTGCTCTGCTCCGAGGTCTGTCCCACCGGCGCCATCTGGCAGATCACTCCCAAAGAAAAGGGATGGGTCGAAGGCCTTGGCACACACGCCCAACCCGTCCGTCTCGGGACCGCGTTCTACGATCGTGGCCGCTGCCTGCCATGGGCCATGGCCACCGACTGCATCGTCTGCGAAGAGTGGTGCCCGGTTTCGCCGAAGGCAATTTACGTGCAGGAAGCCCAGGTCATCGATTCGGCCGGCAACACGAAGACCCTCAAGCAGCCGCGCGTCGATCCCAGCCGCTGCGTCGGTTGCGGCGCATGCGAGTACGCCTGCCCGCTCCAGGAGCACCCCGCCGTCTACGTCACCAGCATCGGCGAGAGCCGCTCCCCCAGCAGCCAGATTTTACTCAACCGAAAGTGAAGGAGAACGCTCCGTGAAATTTCGCTCGAATTGGAAGTGGGTTGTTGCAGTGATTGTGATTGTTGCGGCAACCGCCGGTACAGGCTGCAAGAAGAAGGCCGTCGATCCGTTCCCGGCGTCGGGCGCCGTCGCGGGTTGGGACAAGACCGGCGACACCCGCGTCTTTGCCGCCAAAGACCTCTATCAGTACATCGACGGTGACGCCGAGCAGTACATTGCCGCGGGCGTCGTCACCACCTCCACAACCGATTACAAGTACAAGGGCCAGTTGGAGGCGACGGTGGACGTGCACACAATGAGTAGTGCGGACGGCGCGCGCAAGGTTCTGGAGACCGGGACCAAAGACGCCAAGCCCATCCAACTGGGCGACGCGGCCTTTGCTTACGCGCAAAGCATCATCTTCCGCAAAGGCAGCTCGCTAGTACGCATCGTTGCCTATGAATCCACACCCGATACGCCGCAGGCTCTGCTGGCGCTGGCGCGCGGTGTGGAAGCGAAGCTGTAGAATTTCCGGCCGCAGCGCTGGCCGCGTCGAGAAGACGAGGATTGCCATGAAGAGCCGCAGAGATTTTATGAAGACCGCAGCGACGGGAGCTGTTCTGCTGGGCACGCAGAGCAAGCTGGGGATGACCGAGTTGCTCGACCAGCACAAATCCAAAGTCGTCGTCGCTCGCGATCCCGCCCTTCACAATGCCGGCGCCCAGCTCAACGACAAGCGCGTTATCGATCTCCTCGACCGCGCCATCGCCGCTTACACAGGGCGCGACAAGCCGGTCGAGGCTTGGAAGCGCATCGTGCCTGTCGGCAAGGTCATCGGCCTCAAGGTGAACGGCGCGAGCGGCAAGGGGATCTCGACGCACTTTGCTCTGGTGATGGCCGTCTGTGAGCGGCTGCAGCAGGCTGGCGTCAAGGCCGGTGAGATTCTGGTGTGGGACCGCAATGCCCGCGACCTCGAGTCCTGCGGCCTGACCATTAACGCCGATCCCAGCCGCATCCGCGTTTACGGATCCGATGTCGCCGGTTTCGAAGACCAGGCGGAATCGTGGGGAGTTGCACAGATTAGGCTCTCCAAGATTCTCTCCCGCGAATGCGCCATGGTGATAGGCCTGCCCATTCTCAAGGACCACATCTGGTGCGGCGCCACCTTCGCAATGAAGAATATGTACGGAGCGATTAGCCGACCGCAGGACCTGCATGCCGGAGGATGCAATCCCGGCGTGGCCGACCTTAATTGCATTCCCGCCATCCGTGAGAATGCGCGCTTCACCATCGGCGATGCCATGACCTCAATTTATGAAGGTAGCCCGGAATTTCATCCTGAGCATCTCTGGTATCCCAACGCGCTGATCGTGGGCGAGGATCGCGTCGCCCTCGATTACACCGCATGGCAGATGATCGATCGCAGGCGCGCGGAAGCCGGCATGCCCACGCTTGAGGCAGCGGGCCGTCTTCCACGCTACATCGCCACCGCCGCCGATGCAATTCACAAACTGGGAACCAACGATCCGCGGCGAATTCACCTGATGGAGATTTAGATCGATCGAGGAAAGTACTTCGAGATTTGATGATTAATCTGACCGCCGAAACGGTCACGCAGCGAAGCGAGGATTGTTATGAAGAGCCGCAGGGATTTTTTGAAGACCGCAGCGACGGGAACCGTGTTGCTGGGCACGCAGGGTGCTCAAGGCCTGGTCGGCAGGTTGGACCAGCGGGCGGAATTGGGCAAGTCTAAAGTCGTCGTCGCTCGCGATCCCGCGCTGCACAATGCCGGCGGCCAGCTCGACGAAAAGCGCGTCCTCGATCTTCTCGACCGCGCCATGATTGCCTACACCGGCCGCTATCATCCCATCGAAGCCTGGCAGCGCATCGTACCCGTCGGCAAAGTCATCGGCCTCAAGGTCAACGGCCTCGGCGGCAAAGGAATCTCCACGCACGCAGTGCTGGTGCAGGCTATTGCAGAGCGCCTTCAGCAAGCCGGCGTCAAGCCTGGCCAGATCGTCGTGTGGGAGCGCGATGCGCGCAGCCTCCAGGCTTGCGGCCTCACCGTCAACACCGATCCAAGCCGCGTTCTCTGCTACGGCAACGACGTTGCCGGCTACGAGGATCAGCCGGTTGCGTTTGGCTCGGTCAATGTCAAGCTCACCAAGATTCTTACCCGCGTGTGCGACATGGTGATCAATCTGCCCATCCTCAAGGATCACGAGATGGCCGGCGTTACCTTCTCCATGAAGAATATGTACGGCGTGGTCCAGCGCCCCTTCGAGCTTCACGCCAACGGCTGCAACCCAAGTGTGGCCGACCTTAACCGGATTCCCGTTGTGCACGATAAAGTCCGCTTCACCATCGGCGACGCCATGTCTTCCGTTTATGAAGGCGGCCCCGGCTTTCATCCTGAGCATCTCTGGCAGCCCAACGCCCTCATCGTCGGTGAAGATCGCGTCGCCGTCGACCACACAGCGTGGCAGATCATCGAGCGCAAGCGCGCCGAAGTTGGCGTGCCCACGCTCGAAGCCGCCGGCCGTCCTCCGCACTACATCGCCACCGCCGCCGACGCCGAGCACAATCTCGGATTCAACGATCCGAAACGCATCAACCTCGTGGAGATCTGACGGGAGGATGATCATGGTCGAAGAAACTGATCACAAGCTGGACGAGACGCAAGGCCTCACCCGGCGCGAAGCCCTTCTGCAATTGCTCCGCGTCGGCGGCGTAGCCGCGGGCGCCGGCGCGGCAGCCGTCTGGCTAAGCGAGCACAGCTTCCGCCCCGTCCCTGCCCACGCCGAGCAAGCCCGCCGCGACCATCGCACCGCCGCCGATCCACAGCTTCCCCACTTAACCGTAGTCCAGGGCGGAGAACCGCGTGCCCTCGTTCAGCGCGCTCTTGAAGATCTCGGCGGCATCCGCCGTTTCGTCAGTCGCCAGGATGTCGTCGTAATCAAGCCCAACATCGCGTGGGACCGCACCCCGGAGCAAGCCGCCAACACCAATCCCGACGTGGTCGCCGAGGTCGTCCGCCAGTGCTGGCAGGCCGGCGCCAAACGCGTCATCGTCACCGACGTTAGTTGCAACGAGCCTCGCCGCTGCTTCCACCGCTCCGGCATTCAGGCCGCCGCCCATGCCGAGGGTGCCGAAGTCATCCTTCCCGATCCCGAGCTCTTCCGCGAAGTCGATCTCGGCGGCGTGGTCCTCAAAAGCTGGCCGGTCTTCACGCCCTTTCTTGAAGCCGACAAAATCTTCAATCTGCCCATCGCCAAGCACCACGTCCTCACCGGCGCAACGCTGGGCATGAAGAATTGGTACGGCATCCTGGGCGGTGAACGCAACCGCCTCCACCAGCAGATTCACCAGAGCCTCGTCGACCTGGCCAACTTCATGCTCCCCACGCTCACCCTGATGGACGGCTACCGGATCCTCATCCGCAACGGCCCCACCGGGGGCAACCTTGAAGACGCGGTTATGAAGAAGACCGTGGTCGCAGGAACCGATCCCGTGGCTATCGACGCGTGGGCCGCCAAAGCCTGGTGGAACCTCGACCCCGAGCAGATGCCCTACCTGCAAATGGCAGCCGCCCGCGGCCTCGGCACCGTAGACTTCGCCGCCGTGCCGATAAAAATCAGCCAACTCGGATAGAAAAAGTGGCAGCCCGCGGTATTATACGCTGCGAAAAAACTCGTTCGGGCGGTAGGCCAGGGGTTCATCCCTGGCATAACGTCGAAAGAATCGATCGGGCTTTACAGGTTGCGGAAAAACTCATTGCTTTGAAAGGGCACGGCTTTAGCCGTGCCGTAAGTGGCGTAGAATCAACGCGGGCTTTAGCCCCTGAGGTATGCTTTTCGATCTGGGAACAAAGGTTAGCTTTCTCGCATGAAGTGCGCTTGCGCTACAATGCTTACAAGAGTGACACAGTAAGGATTTCGCCATGAAGACAGCCCAATCGATGGTCGTCAGCATGCGCATCCCGATGGAAAGCGGCAAGCGCCTCAAGCGCATGGCCAACCGCCATGGATGGACCCCGAGCGACGCCGGCGCGCGCCTGGTCGAGGAGGGCCTGCGCCGGTCCGAGTTCGCGTTTATCGATTTTCGCGATACTCCCGCCGGCCGCCAGGCCTGCATCCAGGGCAGTTCACTGGCGGTGTGGGAGATCGCGCTGCTGCTGCGGGGCTACAAGCAGGACGTGGAGGCGGTGGCAAAACACCTGGAATGGCCCGTGTTCCGGGTACAAGCGGCGGCAAACTATATTAAGGCGTTTCCAGAGGAGATCGGCGAGGCCCTCGGCGAGAACGATGCGATGGACTTTGAAGCGCTGAAGCGAATGCTGCCACAATCCATTGAGTTTGTTTCACGGAAAAAAGCAAAGAGCCGGCATGCTAAAGCTCCTTCTCGATGAACACATTTCGCCAGGCGTAGCCACTGGCCTGCGCCTTCGCCTTCGAGCAATCAAGGTCCACGCCATGGTCGAGTGGGAAGACGGCAACTTCCTTGGTCAGGATGACTCGACTTGCCTGCGCAAAGCCGTCGCGCAGCGATTGACCCTTGTCACCTATGACCGGCGCACAATCCCGCCATTGCTCAAAGCCTGGGCAGAAGAAGGCCGTTCCCACAGAGGCGTTATTTTTGTTGACGAAAAGACCATCTCGCCGGCCGACATCGGCGGGTTGGTTTGGTCTTTGGCTAGACTCGCAAAAGAAGCCGGTCACTGGGACTGGGCAAACCGCGTCTCATTCCTGCGCCGTTGACGCAGCCTATGGCCGATCGTAAAACCGGAAGAACAGTGACGGCTTGGCGCAGGGCTCGGCGCGGGCTACAAGTTCCGTCGCTTGCCCATCGCTTAGCGGCGTAAACTCGCGCGCCAGGTGCACATTTTCCTCTAATTGCGCGATGGTGTCGCAGCCGACGATTACGGTGCTCACAGGCCGCGACAGCGTGTAGTACATGGCCTCGCGCATGGTCAGCGTGCCCGGCCGGTCAGTTTGGATGGTCATGCCTTCCCACGAATGCTTCTGCGCCTCGATCGACGGCGGCGTCCAGGAAGCGAGCAGGCGGCTGCGGCCAGGAATCTTCATGCCGATAATGCCCATCTGCCGCTCGACGGCCAACGGCAACAGGCCTTCGTTAAAGCTGAAGTGATGCGGATCTGCAGCGTTCATGGCCATCAAAATCGTATCGAAAGGATGACGCTTGATGCACTCGATCAGCGCGTCCGGCCGGTAGTGCCCAGTGATGCCGAGATAGCGCACCACCTTCTGCTGCTGCATTTCGCTTAGCGCTTCCATAGCGCCGCCCTTGGCGAAGACCGCATTCACATCGGTCATGGTGCCGATGTCGTGCAACTGCCACAGGTCAACATGGTCTGTTTGCAGCAATTGCAGCGACTTTTCGATCATGCGCATGGAGTCGTCGCGGGTGCGTTCTTTGGTCTTCGTCGCCAAGAACGCCTCGTTGCGGCGGTGCGCCATCACCTTGCCCACATACTGCTCGCTCCAGCGCTCCGGTCCGCCGTAGATCGACGATGTATCGATATAGTTGACGCCCAGGTCGAGCGCGCGATCGATGATGGGAACGGCAACGTCGAAGTTGTTGGCGTGCTCCAGCGCGGCCTGGCCGCCGAGCGAAAAGATTCCGACCTTGTACCCGGTCTTGCCCAGGTTGCGCGTGGGCATCGCCTCCGGCGTTCTCGGGTTCACCGGCAATCCCGGCATGGTCTTGGTTGCTTCGCCCGCCAGCGCGGATGGAGCCAGCAACGCAGCGGTTACCGCGCCGCCTGCCTTGAGGAATTCGCGGCGTCCGTGCTTGCCGATTGTGGATTGCATTTCGCCCATGAGAACCTCCCGTCTGATTCTCAATCATAGACCCGCAAGGCTACAAAATTCGATGAATATTGGATATGTGGGTCCACGCTCTGCGCGAGAAGTTTGCATATTGCTTTCTGTCGCGTTTTAATGCCGGTCTGGAAGCTGCGCGATCTGCACTTCGATCTGTTGATTGCTCTCACCGCCCGCTCCCACAGCGCGCCCGATCACTTCCAACCGCGCAGACTTCGAACCGATTCGCGAATACCGGGACTTCGAGTTAGAGGTCTGGTAGCCAGCTGCGGTGGGCGGCCGCTCGCTAATCGTTCGCATGGAGTTCAGTGTGTTCCCGCCGTTGAATCGAAGCGCGGCTCTAAGATGCGGTACGCAGGTAACCAAAGCTTGTCTACTTAGAAAGCAATAGTGGGTCGGCTAAGCACTGATTACTGCATTATTAGAATGGCCGGTTGGAGAGGGTTAGTTCATCTTCGTTACTATCTGATAAATAAGATAGGTTACCTTGACTTAGTGCTAACTACTTAGTACATACAAGAATCCACTTGACTTTTACTTATGTATTCACGCAGACTCGTGCTGCTTGAAGCAGGTTCTAAGTTGGCAGCCCATCGACTGCATTCAACTGTGGACCGCTGAGCGGGGCGCCCACTTCCCAAATCTCCCCAAGGCGCCCAGAAGGAGAGTACCGTTATGCCAGAATCAAAGACCAGCCAATCTATCCCCGATGGATACGTGCGCCTTGAGGGCAGTGAACGGCGCGCCCCCAAGAAGGCAACCTTGCTGGGGCCTGTCGATGACAATGAGAAGTTTTCCGTGACGATCGCATTGCGCCGCCGCCCCGACGGGCCGCCAATGCCTGATTTCGACTATTTTGTGAATACTCCGCCCAACAAACGCATGCGCCTGTCTGCGGATGAGTTTACCGAGAAGTACGGCGCGCACCCCGGCGACATCAAGAAGGTAGTCGATTTTGCCGAGAGATCGGGGTTGCAGGTTACAAAGACCCACGCCGGGCGGCGCACGATAAGGGTTTCCGGCACTGCGAGCCAGTTCAGCCGGGCATTCGGTGTTACATTTGGCCGCTACCAACAGCCCGCGCGCCCTGACCGGTTCGGCAAAAAGCTGCCTCCGCTTCCGGCAAAGACGTATCGAGGCCGTGACGGCTTTGTTCTCGTTCCGAAGGAGCTCGCCGATGCCATTGTGGGCGTATTCGGCCTGGACAATCGCCCGGTGAGTATTCGAGGCAACAATCCCGGCGATCCGCCGATTATTAACCCGCTGCCAGTAAACCAGGTAACGCAACTCTACAATTTTCCAAGCCCGGGGATGGCCATCGCCGGGCAGACGATTGGGATCATATCTCCCAGCAGCGGCGGCGGCGGCTTTTTCCAGGACGACATCAATCAAACCTACAGCGCTCTGGGATTGACACCCCCGCAGGTCATCCCTATCTCCGTGGAGCCGGGCGCGACCAATGGCTGTGTAGACGCAGTCACGACCGGCACTGCACCGGCAGGGGCGACCAGCCTGACTTTCCCGCTGACAGCGGCAATTCAAACTATTGTGGGATCCTATGTCTATCCGGTTGCCGGCATCCCCGACGAGACCATCGTGGCCACAGTAACGCCCGCGGGCACGTCTGCAACGGTCGCGTTGGAGACGTGGAACGGAACGGCCTATGTTCCAGTTTCGCTTGGCGCGGGCGGTGTGCCAAGCGGCACAAAGGTCTATTTCGACTCGAGTCCGAATGCCACCGGGGAAACCAACCAGGACATCTTAATTTCGACGCTAGCGGCACAAGGCGCGAATGTGGCCGTTTACTTTACCGACGATACACAGGACGGCTGGGTCGACTTGGTCGGCCGGGCTCTTCTCCCCGAGGCGGGCGACCTTCCGGCGGGCGTGAACCCTCCTACCGTTCTGTCGGCTAGCTGGGCCATTGCGCCCGGTGACGATCCGGACGGGCTGTCCTATTCGGATACGTATTGGGGAACCGGCATTACCACCAATACTCTTCAGGCAATGACCGCGGCGTTTCAAGATGCCGCCGTACTGCAGACAGGACCGACAATCTGCATCTGCTCGGGCGACTTCGGCACCAATCAAGGCGTCGGCAGATCGACGAACTACCCCACGAACTTCACCCAACTAATCACAAACCAGCTCGCATCGCCCGGACAGGATGTTCTGAATTTCACGTCGACAACCGGAGTTTCAGTGGGCGCGATCGGTTCGTACAGCGACCCGGTTACCGGCGTCTGGTACTTCGTGAAGGCCACGGCTGTCACCGGGACCACGGTCACCGTGCAAGTGCTGGATAATGCCACGCAGGCTTGGGTGAACACGGGCTTCTACGACAATATCCCCGTAGGCACGACCATCAATTTCAACCTGGGACTAACGGGCGATGGCTACGCGCATGTGTGGTATCCGGGCAGCGATCCGTGGGTGCTTTGCTGCGGAGGCACGACTATCGGGCAGTATTATCCGCAAGGCTCGACGACGCCTGCGTGGGTGGAATATGCGTGGAACGACGCATTCCAGCAACCCAATGGGTGGGGAACCGGCGGCGGAGGCGTCAGCGATTTCTTCCCGCTGCCGTCGTACCAGAACAATGCCGGCGTGCCCAAGTCGATTAACCCAACCCTTCCCACGAACCCCGACCTGGTGACCGTCACCCCGCCGGCTCCCTTCAATGCGACCGGGCGCGGAGTGCCCGATGTGGCCTCGAACGCCAGCATCTTCAGCGGGTTTTCGGGCTTTTATCAAGGCGGCCAGCCGGCCGAGAACCCCGGCAATGGCACCAGCGCCGCCGCCCCGTTGTGGGCCGGACTGGTCGCCGTGCTCAACTCGAACGCCGGCTTCAACATCGGTTTTCTGAATCCCACGCTGTACTCGTTGGGACCGGGCGCATTCAACCCCATCAATCCGCTTTGGCCCGATCCAGCCTATCCGCAACTGGCCGCCTGCCCCGTCGATAACAGCAACAACGGCATCCCGGGATACCCCACCGGACCAGGGTGGGATGCCTGCACCGGCCTGGGCAGCCCCAATGCCGGGGCGATCCTGACCGCCCTTCAGGAACTCGATTCGGTCTATATCCTGGGCGGCTATCAGAGTCCGGATATCGTCATCACCGACCTGACGACCATGAAGCCAATAGCCATCGGCGGCGCGCCCGGCGGGAGTTGGGATACGTTGCTGGCGCCGAACACCAGCTATGGATTCTCCGCCAACGTGCACAACGATTCTTCGTCCGATGTGAACAATGTGCAAGTGAGCTTCTGGGCCATTCCCGGCGGCGTGGGAACCATGGGCAATCCGGTCGGCACTCCGCAGACGGTGTCGATTGCGGCTCATACCACCAAGACGGTGCAAGCTTCGGCGCCGTTTGTCAGCGCGGGTCCGGGCGGGCATCTGTGCGCAGTAGTCAGCATCTATTGCCCCGCCGGCGGGTGCGACACGGACGCAACCAACGCCGTCAATATTCCCGATCCCGGCTACTCTGCCACGCATGGCTGCTCGGCCTGGCGCAATACCGATTCGTCGTTCGCCCATGTAAAGGGTCCAATCAAGTTCCCCGTTGGTTTGGGAAAGATTCCAATTCGCTTGATCGATCCGATCGTGTTGCACGTTCAACCAACGCATGTGCCTGTCGATTGGGATCTAACCTCCAAGGCAACCACGATCAACGACATTTTGCGTGCCGTGGGCGCACAGAGCAACATTCCGCTCTATCTGCTGCCGGGTTTCACACGCGCTTTTCCGAAGCTGGATATCAAGCCCAGGCTGGTGGCCACACACGGCTGCAAGATCGAAGAACGCGAACCGGGCGTATGGCATCTAACTCCTCATCCAGACGCGGAAGAGGCATCCATCGAAGTTACCGCGGAGTTACCGGAGGGATTGAAAGCGGGAGACGTTGTGCTGGTGAATGTAGCAGCCACTTATCCCAGGATCGAGCGCCATCCGGCACGCACCGTGGAGTTCCTGGAATTCGTTCACCTAACTGACAAGGATTGGCGGAAGTAAGTTCGGCGGAAGTAAGTCAGCAGTCAGGGGTGGGGAGTTATCGCCTCGCCCCGGCCAGCTACCAGGAGAGCCTGCGGAATTCAAGGCTTCAACAACAAAGGCCGCTCCCATTGGGAACGGCCTTCGTTGTCAGTTGAATCTGGAGGAGGAACTTAGTCGCCGGCGACAAGGTCGGCTTCGGTCTGCCTGTTGATGGGCGATGTTGCGTTGTTTGAGGCGGGCCTGATCGAATCCAGGCGAACCAGGCCCTCGACGGGCTTCTCGCCCAGCACATGCTCGCGATAAAGCTTGGCCATGCGCGCATTTTCAGCCTCAGCCTTCAGCTTGTCTTCTCTCGCGCGCAGCTTTTCTTCGCGGGCGTTCTTGGCGATGCCTAGGTCGTCCAGCGTGTGGTTGGCTTCGGAGTTGACGTGGGCCATGTTGAGCTTCAGCTCGTGGCCAACATGGGTCATGCCCACCTTCTTGCCGCCGGCGAAGATCTCGTGGCGGCCGTGCTCCTCGTACCACTTGGTGAGCGTCGCCGTCATGTGCATCTTCTCGATGATGTTCCGCCAGCCCACGCCCGTGTTATAGGCGCAGAAGCTGATCTCGCCTTCCTGCGTGGCGTAAGGAATGATGCACTGCTCGGTGCGGCGGAAGTCGTAGTTGAACAAGTCCTGGAACCACATGCCGGCGATAAAGAGGAAGTTCCAGCGGTCCTGGCGGCGCTTCTTAATGTCTTCGAGGGTGCGGTCGCCCTTGACGCTGCCGTAGTTTTTACCGGTAGCGTTGAAGGTCTTGTCCATCTTCTTCATCATGTCGGTGATCTTGAAATGAGTCGGCGACTGGAACGGATCGTAGTTGCGCAGCAGCGCAATTGCGAGACCAAGAATGGACAGAGTCTTGCCGCGGGCCGCGTCGTTCACCTTGGCCAGGTCCTTGGCCACCTGACCCATATCGAGGAAGGCGGTGACGGGCGCGGATTCCTTGGTCTCCTTGTCGATCATCAATGCCATGCCGATGCCGCAGTTGGGATGGCAGCCGCAGCTGAGCTGGCCCCACTCTGAGGTGGGCCCGTGAATCAGGTCGGCCCAGTCGGAGAAGGTGCTCATAAAGCTGATGGGGAACCAGTCGCGCTCGGGCTCGCCGATGCCGCACTGCGACTTGACGTCGTGGGCCATGTGGCTGAGCGTGTAGCGCTGCGCCTGGCGGCGGTCATCGGTGATGTCCTCGTCGCGGCCCGTGAAGCTGACCGGCTGGAAGCTGAGGAAGCTGATCTTCTTGGGATTGTCTAGGGCGAACTCGATGATGCGCCCCACCTGCTCGTTGTTAATCCCGTTGATGATGGTGGTAACGGGCACGATCTCCACGCCGGCCTCGTGCAGATTGTTGATGGCCTGCAGCTTCACGTCGAACAGATTGCCGACCTTGCGGTGCGAGTTGGCCGCATTGCCAATGCCGTCAAATTGCAAATAAACGTAGCGCAGTCCGGCTTCGGCAGCGGCGCGGCAGAGCTCTTTGCTCTTGGCGAACTCAATGCCGTTCGACGCGGCCTGCACGCTGTTGTAACCAACCTTGCGCGAGTAGGCCACGGCGTCAAGGAAGTAAGGCGACAGCGTGGGCTCGCCGCCGCTGAACTGCACGCTCATCTGCCGCTTGGGCTTGATGGTGATGGCGTTGTCGAGCATGGTCTTGATCTCGTCCCAGGTGAGCTCGTGGACGAAGCCGACTTGATTGGCATCCATGAAGCAGGGGTCGCACATCATGTTGCAGCGGTTGGTCAGGTCGATGGTGAGCACCGAGCCGCGGCCGTGGGTAACTGTCGAGGTGCCGTGGTGGTGCAGTTCGTCGGAGCCCTTGCCGTGCGCGCGCATATCGCGGCCGGGGAAGCTCTCTTCCAAATGCTTAAAGAATTTCGTATCGATCGACATCACGTCTTCGAAGTGCCCATGCTTGGGGCAGTCCTTGACCATCAAAATCTTGCCGTCGCGCTCGATGATCTGCGCCTTGATCTCGCCGACCTTTTCGTTGAGCAGCACTTCGTGGGGCAGCTTGCCGTCGAGAATCTGCTTGCGGATCTCAGGCACGCACTTGGGACAGAGCGAGTCAGTGGTGCGCGGCCAGCCCAGCGGCGGCTTCTCCTTTTGCCAGGACTTCTGGAGGGGTTTATCGCTCCACTTGGGCGTGAACGAGTCATTGGGGCTGATGCGGTTGAGACGCTCAAAAACCACCCACGCGCCCTTGGCGGCGTAGACGGCTGCCTTCTCTGCATACTTGATCGCTTTAGCCATGTGTTGCGCTCTCCTCATATTTTGATATGTTTGCGGGCGGCTATCGCCGGCGAAGCAACTGCCTGTCAGGTTCGCGGAGGAATTCCGGAGCCTGAGAATGCAGTACTAGCGTAACCGGAGGGCCCGGTCAACTCAAAGGCAGAACAGCGAATGGCGGAATCTGCGGCTGAATGGTAACCGTTGGAAGGCGAACGGGGGATCGGCGGGCCGGGACAGCCCGCCAAATCCATGAGATTGGGTTAGTTGACCGTGAGCGAGATGGTGGTTGAGTGCGCCAGCGATCCCGACGTGGCGTTCACGGTGATGGTGTAATTGGCAGACTGCGAGCCGCCGCCGCCACCGCCCGAACCGGACCCTCCGCCACAACCGCTGAGCAAGGCCAGACCGGCCGCACTCATCACCAGCAGCACGAGCACCAAGCGCCTGCGCTTTCTAAAGCCGAAGCAGCACAGGAGAGCGGCCAGGGCTGCAACGGGAATCAGCGGGCGAGGATTGAGGTGCAACGCCGCGTCCGCAGTGGTGGTACTCACCGTGACCGTGGTCGAGGTCGTGCCGGGAGGCGTCACGGTCGTGGGAGAGAAGCTGCACGCTGCGCCGGACGGCAGGCCCGAGCAAGCGAAAGACACAGAGGAGTTGAAGCCGTTGGCGGGCGTCACCGAGACTGTAGCCGTCACGCTCTGCCCGCCGGTGACCGTCTGCGATGCGGGCGTGGCGGCAACGGCGAAGTCGGGTGGGGGCAGGTTGATGGTGTAGGTCGCGGTTGCCACAGCGCTACTGCTGTAGCCCGAGGCCACGGCAATCGCCTGAATGGTCTCGGTTGCCGCGACCGTGATTGCGCCGGTGTATTGTGTTGAGCTCGTCGTCGGCGTGGCGCCATTGGTGGTGTAGTAGATGATTGCGCCACTTGTTGCGTCGGAGATTGTCACCGTCTGCGTCGACGTGTAGGTTCCCGCCGCCACACTGAACGTAGGCGTCGCTGCGGGCGGTGTGATCGTATAAGCAGCCGCGGCCACAGTGCTTCTGGAATAACCGCTTGCCGTTGCAATCGCCTTCAGCGTCTCTGTCGACGAGACGGTTATCGCGCCTGAGTACTGGGCGGAAGAAGTGGTCGGCGTGGTCCCGTCGGCGGTGTAGTAGACGGTTGCGCCGGTGGTCGAATCGGCGATGGTGACTGACTGCGGCTCGGGGTAAACGCCCGCCGTCACGCTGAATTTTGGCGCGGCGACGCGAGGAAGAGACTGCCCCGTGGGACTGAACATCCAAAGGTCGTTGAGATAGCCAGTGTATGCCACCTCGGTGTAACTGTTGATCTGGGCGCCCTCGCCAAAGCCTCCAAAAAGCCAGAGATTATCGCTCGCGTCAATCCAGGCGGAAGACGAGCTTCGGAAGCCTGGGATGTTTCCTGGAGAAGGACTGCCTAAAGTTCCGTAAATACCGCCCGCGACGGTTGAGTTGACCCCGCTTCCGTCCTTCCAGGTCCATTTCCGCAAAGAAGGATTGAATACCCAGATGTCGTTCAACTCCACGCCCACACCCGATGGCTGGCCTATGCCTCCGAAGAGCCAGAGCTGGCCTGCGCCGTCCGTCCAGCTTGTGGCTTGCCAGCGGGCCGCGGGAACGAATCCATTGGCACTAGCAGATGACGCCGAGTCACTACAGGGCTCGGCTGAGAGACCCGTATCTCCGGGCAGGTCGCTGCCGCACATCCACGTCCATTCGCCGATTGCGGGGCTGAACTCCCAGAGGTCATTGAGATAGCCAGTGTTGTTACCGCTAATGCTGGACCCTCCGAACAGCCAGAGATTGCCGCTGCTGTCGGTCCAACCATTCGCGCCTTGCCTGCCTCCAGGGATGTTTCCAGGCGCCGGCGTGCCTTGAGTGCCGTACACTCCAGGCTGTCCGCCTGTGCCATTGCTGGTCTTTGGCACCGTGCTGCTTCCACCCATCCACGCCCATTCGTTGGTGGACGGGTTAAACTCCCAAAGGTCGTTTAAACTGCCGTCATTTCCGCTGGTATCGAAGCCCCATCCGCCGAAGAGCCAGAGGCTGCCGCTGTTGTCGGTCCAGGCAGCGGCGCCCGCCCTGCTGCCGGGCACGTTTCCGGCAGCGGGCTTACCCAGAGTGCCGTAGACTCCGGACAGGCCGCATGGTCCCGATGTGCAGCTAACATTGCTACTACCGCTCCACCAAGTCCATTCGTTGGTGGAAGGATTGAACTCCCAGAGGTCGTTGAGAAAGCCGTTATTGCCATTGCTATCGAAGCCTTCGCCTCCAAAGAGCCAGAGATTGCCTCTGTTATCGACCCAGCTTGCGGCGAAATAGCGGCCTCCGGGGATGTTCCCTGCGGCTGGCTCACCCAAAGCTCCGTAAACTCCCGGTTGAACACATTGCCACCCGGTCGTTCCGCAATTGACTAAGTCGCTTCCGCCCATCCAGGTCCACTCTTGGTTGGAGAAATTGAACTCCCAGAGATCGTTGAGTTCGATTGCGTTAGCGTCGGGTTGGTTCGTGGGAGCGACCTTTGAGTCGAAGCCGAGGCCGCCGAAGAGCCAGAAATTGCCGCTGCTGTCGGTCCAGCTCGCGCCAGATTCGCGGCCTCCGGGGATGTTCGCGGCAGCCGGCACACCCAACGTGCCGTACACTCCTGGCTGGCCACAATCATCGCTGCAAGGGAACGTGCTGCTGCCGCCCATCCAGGTCCATTCGTTGGGGGCGGCTGTCTGCGCGGCGGCGGGCAGTGAAACAGCGATTAACGCAACAAGAAACAAAGGCAGGGAAAATGACTGCAGAAAATGCTTTCGCACTTGCATCAAAAATCCTCCGGGCGATAAGTCGCCGCAAGCCTACCATCCGTTGGCTGGCCTGAATGTGATTCCGGATACGTCGACGTGAAGAGACCGCGCGAAAGTTTTCCCAAGGGTTAACACCTTGATTGTTTTGGTCCCATGTGAGGTCCCTGCGACAGGCTCCTTACGCCCACAATTGCGGATTTCAAGCGCTCTCCGTGGAACCTCCGCCGCCAAATTCCGTATTGATTCTTGCGGCACTCTTCGGCCCTGGCGCCTTGACGCGCCGCTTGCTACCCCGCAGACTTGAAGTGGGGTGAGTTGCCAAAAGTTTTCACCCGGAGGCTGTACCCCATGAGCTCATATCCGCCTTACGGTCCCGGCCCCGGCCTGGGCCAGCGCCTCGAAGAGGCAATCGAACTGATCGAAATGGAGCTGCGCCACGCGGCCGCTTACGTGAACGACGCGGTGATTCCGCAGGTGCGTACTGAGTCGATTTCGGCGCTGCGCACGGTGGCCGACTCGCTGCGCAAGTTTGCCGACAAGCTCGATCAGCAGCCTCCCCAGCCTCCGAGGCCGCCGAATCCTTGATGGCCGAGATTAGCGTCCCGCAGGGGCTAAAGCCCCGTTCCTATTTTCTCGCGTTTGCGGCACGACTGAAGTCGTGCCCTGACACGTGCTGGAATAGGAATCGAGTTCTTTCGCGGGCTGTGAAGTCGTGCCCTGACACGTGCTGGAATAGGAATCGAGTTCTTTCGCGGGCTGTGAAGTCGTGCCCTGACAAAACAAAGATTAAGGTGGCGTGGGCGAAGCCGTGCCCTTTCAAAACAGCGATGAAAGGGGCTTGGGCGAAGTCGTGCCCTGACACGGCGGCTGCAATTGTTCAGGGAGGCTTTGGCCGGTGCAGCTTCTGCGCGGCGTTGGCGCTGGCGCTCGCATTTGCCGCGGGCTGCCATCATCACAAGACAACGGCGCAGTTGCCCGCCCCTGAGACCGCGCCGCCCGTGCCTGAATCTAATCCTCGCGCGCCGCAGCAGCCGGCTCGCATTCCCATCACGCCAGTGCCGCCGGGCGGGGTGAGCGAAGCAGACCTGGACTTTATCAATACTCATAAACCCATCCTGACCGAAGTCGGCCTCGCAACCTGGTACACCGCGCCCTACAAAGGCAAGAAGGCCGCCAACGGCCAGATCTTCGACGACAATAGCCTGACGGCGGCGCATCGCACCTTGCCCATGGGCTCGTTGATTGTGGTGAGCAATCTCAAGACCGGGCAGTCGAGCGCGATGCGCATTGCCGATCGCGGACCGTTCGTCGAAGGAAGAATCATCGATCTCACCATCGCCTCCGCCAAGGCCACGGGCGTTTACCGCGCGGGACTGGCGCAGGTGCGCGTGGAAGTATACCGGACGCCCAAGCCGATTGAGACGGGCGGGCGCTGGTGCGTGCAGATCGGGGCATTCAAGAGCGAAGATGCGGCCTTGCGGCTCAAGCAGCAGCTTCTGCGCAGCTATCCAAGCGCCAACGTGATTGAGTTCGCGGGCGAAGACAGCTACTGGGTGCGCATCCGTCCCGAGGGCGACGACCGCGAGCAGGCCGAGTTCGTCGCCGGTCATCTGCGGCCCGCCGAAGGCGCGGCGTTCCTTACGCGGCTGGATTGACTGCGCTGGTACGCGCCGGGAAATAGTCTGCACATTCACGAGGAATAGTGGGCGCGCGCAGGCGTAGATACGCTAGAATTCCGCCAATCTCCCCCTGCGTATCTGGGCGCAAGTGCAGCGGCGACGTTCCCGGTTATGGCAATTTGCCTTCTGGCGTTTCACATGGCCAATGCACAGCGCGTTCGTATTTGCCAAGTTTGAACGGAGGATAAAAGGACGATGGAACAAGCTAAGGTTAAGACAAATTACTGGGCGATCATCGTGGCTGCAGTCGCATGCTTCATGCTTGAAGCCATCTGGTACTCGGTCTTCATGCAGGCCTGGCTAAACGGCATTGACCGCACCATGAACCAGCTGATGCATCAGGGCGTGAACGAGTATCTGCAATACGCCACCGCCTTCGTCTCCACGGCCATCATGGCCATTGCCATCTCGACGGTCACGCAGCTCACCGGGCCGTTGACGGCGCGGCGCGCCATCAAGACCGGAGCGCTGCTGTGGTTCGCATTTGTGTTTACCACGTGGTCAACGGAGTACATGTTCGAGGTGCGCAGCTTCGCGCTGCTGGGCATCAATACCGGCTTCTGGCTGCTGGGCGCTATGCTCATGGGCGCGATCGTGGGGACTTGGAAGAAGAAGTAATCGCGCCTGTGTTAGAACTTATCCTTAAATTAGCTCTTGAGGTAGCGCCGGTCTCCGGACCGGCTGAACTCGCGGCGTCCACGCCACCAGCGGCGATGCGCGGGTCAGGAGACCCGCACTACAGCCGGCCTGGAGGCCAGCGCCACCTACCTCCGGACACGCTCGCAGCAACCTAATCCGGCGGGGGATAAAAGGGGAGCTTGTCGTTCTTCTCGTTGGCGCGGCGGATAGTCACATCGTCGAACAGCAGCGCGGGCGCCAGAATGGTCGTCGGAACGTCGCCGAAGAAGTTAGCGACGAAAAGATCCTTGCCCGCGGCCTCAACGCCAGAGCGCAGCGCACGCTGGTCGAGATCGTCCATCACCGCGCCGCGGACCAACTCGCGCTTGCCGTCGAGACTTACACGGTAGAGCAGGCGCGGCGTCAGCTCTCCGCCCAGCGTCTCAACAAAGTAGACGCTGTTCAAGCCGCGATCCTTGGCCAGGCCGATCAGTTTCTGGGTCAAGGCGTTGTCGGCCAATCCATCCTTCGCGGTAAACTGCAGCACTCCAATCGAAGGCCTTGGCGGGCCTGTGATTCCGCCGCGTCCGTGACCGTTCGATTGCGGAAAATCGCGCACCGGCTCGCGGCCGATCAGATAATTTTCGAGCTTGCCCGCGGTGACCAGCTTCACCGTCTGCGCGGGCACGCCCTCATCGTCAACGGCATAAGCACCGACCAGGCCTTTGCCCGCATAGGTCTTGAGCAGCGGGTCGTCGACCACATCGAGAGAATCCGGCAGCACACGCGCATGAAGACTCGACGCGAATGGGCCGTTGGTGCGAGCTTCGGTGCCCAATGCGGGGCGCGTTGCCGTGACTGCGCCTGCCACCAGCGCGCGCAACGTGTCGGCACTGGCGTCGGAACTCAATAAAATCGGGCCGTGATATTCCTCTTCGACCACGGGAGCCTTGCGCAGATCGATGAGCGAAGCGAGCAGGCTCACCGCATGTTTGGCGAATGCCTCAGGCAGATCGAGACCGTTGAGCGTGACCCCAACCGAGGCGTAGGAGCGGTCAAGACGCATTCCGTCGGCAGCCTGCGTGCCCACGCCGATGGCCTCCTGATACTCCTCGGCCGACTTGCGCACGATGGTTCCTTCGCTGTTCACCAGGTACGTGGTTGTAACGCGGCCGTGAAACTCCGCCGAAGAATATTGCACATCGTGCTCCGCTGCTTTCACCGATGGATCGGTCCTGAAGAGCCCGCTGGCTTCAGACACGCGGTCCACCCACGCGGCTTCATTAAGCTTCAGCGTTAGCGGCTCGGCCAGTGAGATCAGCGGCGTCTGCTTGCTGAAGTCGTCCTGCTGCGGAGGCGTCTGCACCTGCTTCAGAGCCGCCTGCTTTTGCGCGTAAGCTGAGAGCGCGCTCTTATACGCCTGGTCAGTTCCCGCCCACAGCGCCGATCGAATAGCAATCGGATCGTTGTTGAGAGCCGTGTATTCGAGAGCGCCGTCGCCGCGTCCGCCTGAACTGTCGGTCTTGTAGTCGCCCACGCGCACGGTGATGCGAGCCACGCGCTGGTGGCTATGCGACGAGCCCTCGCTGGCGCCAAACTCTGCCTTGGTCGAGAAGTCGTCGACGTCTTCAATCTTGTACTGAATAAAGAAGGGCTTCTCGAATCCCTTCAACTGCAACCGGCTCATGTTGCGGTCGAGTTCTTCGAGCATCGCCTTCAGCAGCGGGTCTTTTTCTGCATCGGCGCGGGTTGGCTGGGCGAGGCTCGACACGGGTCCGCTGAGGAAGGCGATGAGGAGCAAAGCTTCGGCGATCAAGGCCAGAGGTCGATTCGATTTCATTGCGCCTCCTTGGTTGCCGGCGTCGCAATCTCCGCACCTGGAATCGGCAATATCGGCGGCCTAGCCGTGCCCTGCGGCTGGCGCTGCGTTTCCATCTCGCTCAGCAACATTGCCGGCGCCACCGCGCTCACGGGAACCGTGCCCGACTCCGCGCCGCACTCCCCGTTGAAGACCTCGCGCTTGTCGCCCGTGGCAACAATGCGCTTCATCGCGGCCAATGGCGTGCCAACAATGCTCACGCCACGGACCAGTTCGTCGGGACGGCCATCGACATAGACGCGGTAAACAACCAGCGGAATGACCTGGAATGCCTGCGGCGAACTTCGGGTTGTGACCGCAAATCCTGAAGAGATGTCCTCGAAGTAAAGCCCGTAAGGCTTGCCCTGCTTCTTCGCTTCGTCGATCAACTGCTTGCGCAGCTCGCTCTCCGGCTCGGTCTTTGTCGAAGTCACAATCAGGTTGCCCTGGCGTCCCGTCGGCACGCGGCCAGTCTGCGCGCGGCCGTGGCCATTCGAGGCCGCAAAGTTTGCGATGGGCAGCCGCGACATTAGGAATGTTTTCAGGACTCCGTCATCAATTAGGTCGACGCGCCGTGCCTTCTGCCCTTCGTCGTCATACTCGTAACTGCCGCTCAGCCAGGTGCTCCCGAATGTGGTCACGGTCGGATCGTCTGCCACGGAAAGAAACGTAGGCAAGACCTCTTTGCCAATGTCTTTGGTAAACGTCTGACCCTCTTCGTCGCCGCGCTGGCGCTGGCCTTCGAGCCTGTGGCCCAACACCTCGTGGAAGAAAACCGCGGCCGCGCGCCCTGAAAGAATTGCCGGGCCGTCGAAGGGTTCGGTCACAGGAGCCTTGCGCAAAGCCTCGAGGCTCTTGCCAAGCTCGTGCATCGCCGCTTCAAGCACAGGCTGCGCAGGCAGGCCTTCCACGGTCTCGGCCTCGAAGGTCTGCGCGCGGAACAGGTCCATGCCATCGTCGGCTCGGGTTACGGCATACACCACGAGGCGCGCGGCAAGGTGCGGCGTCACAATCCGCGAACCCTCCGACGAGGCAAAGTAGTCGGTTTCGTTCTGCACCGAGAGAATGACCGCGTTTTGGTAAACATCGGGATACGCGCGAAATATCTTCGACAGAGCGCTTACACGCTGCTCCCAAGCGGCCTTGTCGACCACGATCGGCGGGGCCGTTTTGCCAATTGAAACCTGCGGCGACTCCTCGCTGAAGTCCGGCGAGGTGTCTTCTTCTTTTGCGCGCACCTGCGCCTCGGTCTTCACGCGCAGATAGTTATCCAGCGCATTGCTGTAACCGGTGTTTGTGACCAGCCACAGGCTGCGCGCCAGCGCGTCGCGGTCGTCGGTGAGCGGAAGCTGCAGGCTGTTTACCGCGGAACTGCGATGCGTGCCATGGGTGTTGTCGAGCTTGGGGTCGCCCAGCCGCACCTGCACATCGGCCACGCGCACGCGGCTGGCCGAACTGTCGACCAGCGATCCGAACTGCGCGCGAATCGCCACAAAGCTCGCGTCGCTGACCGAGTAGCTCAGGAAGTAGGGCGGCAACTGCTTGTCGTCAGCGGGCGCGGCCTTTCCCGCGTCAGATCTGCCCAGCGACTTGAACGCGCGATTGAGCTCCGTGGTCATCGCGTCAAGCAGGACGGGCGAAGCCGGCTGTTTTTGTGCGCAGGCCGTTGCGGGGGTAAACAAAATGAATGCGGAAAAGGCGGCGCAGAGGCCGGCCTTCAAGGTTGGTCTGGTCAGAAATACTGAGGAGAATTGGGACATTGGGCCTGATAGGTCTGGGATGCGCATCTCTACTTCGATTGTCGCAGAGTAGGCTACTGTCAAGGGAATATCTCATGAAATTTGCCCGCCGTGCGATGGTTACCTGTTGTTTGGTTTTGCAGTTACCTCTGCAGCTTTGTGCGGTGGCGCCTCGAACCGGCTTTGGACCCAGGGTTGCGCCGCGCATCGTTGTTTCCGCCGCACCCCAGGCAGCACAGGCCTCGTCCGCTTCCACACCCGCGCCGCCGCAACAGGCTTACACTCTGCCGCCCGACAAGCTGGTCAAGGCCAAGGCGCTGGGACGCATCCGCAACATCCTTGGGTTTGTTGGATCCGTTTGGGGCCTTGCGGTTCTCTACCTGCTGCTGGCAACCCGGGCCGCCGCCGGCCTCGAAGGCTGGACCCAGCGCATCTCTCGCCGCCGATGGCTCCAGGGCCTGCTCTTCTTCGCCTTGCTCCTGGTCATTACATCTCTGGCGGATTTGCCTCTCGACATCTATGCCCACAGCGTAAGCCTTCACTACGGAATCAGCGTGCAGGGCTGGGCGGGTTGGTCGCTGGACCTGGCCAAAGGCCTCGGTCTTTCGCTGCTCTTCGGCCCTCCGATCCTGCTGCTGTTCAACTGGATCGTCCGCCGCTGGCCGCGCCGCTACTGGCTCGGCGCCTGGGCCGTCACGCTGCCGTTGATGCTCTTTTCCGCCTTCGGCGAGCCGTTCATTGAGCCTATTTTCAACCACTACGAACCGCTCGCCACGCATCATCCCGCTCTGGTCGCTCAATTGGAACAGGTCGTAGCTCGAACCGGAACCAGCATTCCGCCGGGTCGCATGTTTCTGATGAAGGCCAGCGCCAAAAGCAACGGGTTGAACGCCTATGTCAGCGGCATCGGCGCCACCAAGCGCATCGTGGTGTGGGATACGATGGCCGACCGCATTCCCGCCGACGAAATCCTCTTTCTCTGTGGACACGAGACCGGCCATTATGTTCTGCACCACATTCCCAAAGGCCTGGCCATCGCCGCCGTCTCTCTGTTCTTCGTCTACTGGGCATGCGCCTGGTTTGCGGCGTGGCTCGCAAGCGGCTTTGCCGGCCGTTGGGGGCTAAACACGGGCGCCCCATCCATCGCGTTCTCTGCGATGGGTGGGAATCAATCACAGCTCTCGACGCGCGCCGGCTTCGTCGTGCTGCTCTTCACTGTGTCGGTCGCAGGCTTCGTTCTGGCGCCCATCGACAACACCATCAGCCGCCACTTTGAGCACCAAGCCGACGTCTACGGACAGGAGGCGATCCACGGCATCGTCCCCGATCCGCAAAAGACCGCCGTCGCAGCCTTCAACGCGCTCGGCGAGGCGTGGCTCGAAGACCCCGATCCGAGCCCATTTCTGGAGTTCTGGACCTACGATCACCCCTCCACGCAAACCCGCGCCACCTTCGCCGCTCACTACGATCCCTGGGTCAACGGCGGGCACGGCCAGTTCTTTGCCAAGTAGGGGTCGGTTTGAAGGGTACGGGCTTTAGCCCGTACATAAATGCAACAAAATGAATCTGGGCTTCGGCCCGAGAGGGAAGCTTCCTTCAAACTGACCCGTTCCCCTGATCCCTGCCTTTAGTCGTACACTGAGAAGTCGCACTGCAAAACTCACGGACCAGACTTCACATTCAGGAGCGGACCCCCAATGACTTATCCCGCCAACTACCGTTACACCCGCGAACATGAATGGATCTCGCTCGATGGCAACATCGGGACCATCGGGATTACCGACTACGCGCAAAACTCGCTTGGAGACATCGTCTATGTGGACGTGCCTAAGGTGGGCGACCAGGTTACCGCCAACGCCACCTTTGGATCGGTGGAGAGCGTGAAGGCCGTCAGCGACCTTTTCTCGCCTGTCACCGGCACCGTCACAGCCATAAACGAAGAGCTGAAGTCCTCGCCCGACAAAATCAACGAGGCTCCACACGACGCCTGGATCGTCAAGGTCGAGTTAGCCGATCCAGCCCAGTTCGATGCCCTGCTCGACGCCGCGGCGTACGAGGCATTCATCGCCGAAGAACAGTGATTAGTGGCTAGTGGCTAGTGGTTAGCGACCGGTTCCCACTAATCACTATCCACTAACCACCCGTCCGAAGGACGCCATGCGCTACCTACCCAAATCGCCCGCTGAACGCGACCGGATGCTCGCCGAGATTGGCGCGGCTTCTATCGCCGACCTTTTCGCTGTCATTCCGGCGGAGTACCGGCTCGAGCGGGACCTGGACGTTCCGCGCCAGCAGGCCGAGAGCGAGATTGTGAGTTACTTCCGCGCCGCCGGGCAGAAGAATGCCACCGACTACGCCAGCTTTCTGGGAGCGGGAGCTTATCGACACTACCGGCCGGTAATTATCGATTCATTGGTGCAGCGCGGCGAGTTTCTGACCAGTTACACGCCCTATCAGGCGGAGATAACTCAAGGCACGCTGCAGGCTATCTTCGAGTTTCAGACCATGATAGCCGAGTTAACCGGAATGGACGTAGCCAACGCCAGCATGTACGATGGGTCGACGGGCGCGGCCGAGGCAGTTATGATGGCGGTCCGCGTTACCGGCCGGCACAGGGCGGTCGTGGCCGCGACCGTTCATCCCGAGTACCGCGAAGTGATTGCAACTTATGCCAAGCACCAGCGCCTGCCCTTGACCTTAGTTGCCTACGACCGCGAAACCGGCCGTGTTGACCTTGCCGCACTCGAAGCCTCTGTCACAGAAGAGACGGCCGCCGTCCTGGTGCAAAGTCCCAACTTTTTCGGCGTAATTGAAGACATTCCCGCCATTGCCGCCATTACCCACGCCAAAGGTGCCCTGCTGATCGTGTCGATTGCCGAAGCGGTCTCGCTGGGCGTGGTTCGTCCGCCGGTCGAGGCCGACATCGTCAGCATGGAGGCGCAGTCATTCGGTGTAGCGCTGAGTTATGGTGGACCCTTCTGCGGCGTGATCGCGGCCAAGGAGCAGTATTTGCGACAAATGCCCGGACGCCTTGTCGGCCAGACCGTCGATTCAAATGGGTATCGGGGATTCGTGCTGACTCTTTCGACCCGCGAGCAGCATATACGGCGCGAGAAAGCCACGTCTAACATCTGCACCAACCAGGCGCTGGTCGCGCTGATGGCGACTATCTTCCTGACTGTTTATGGGAAAGAGGGAATTCGGGAGTTAGCCGAACATAACCTGGCCAAGGCGAGTTATGCCGCGGCAGCACTATCGGGACAGCCCGGCGCAAAGCTACTTTTCGCGGGCGCGCCGCGCTTCCATGAATTTGTACTTCAGACCGCGGAGTCGCCATTACTTTGGAGCCAGCGGCTGATGGATGAGAAGATTGTTGGCGGGCTCGACTTATCCAGGTGGTATCCGGAGTTAGGCAACGCAACGCTTTGGTGTGCTACGGAGATGGTTACGCGCGAGCAGATCGACGCTGCGGCCAAAGTATTGGCTGCCGGGCCGCTTGAGGCATAAACTGTAATCTGATCGGTTTCCTGGGATTCCGAGCATTTCGAGCTTTGCATTAGAGCGTGTTTCAAGAATGGTCGGCGAGTCTCGGTCTCAGTTCGTCAGGGGTTAAAACCCCTCATTCTTCCGGCACCTTTCGGCACGACTGAAGTCGTGCCCTGACACAAGGCGGGTTTTTGAAACAGGTTCTAGGGTTTGGTTTTCAGCTATGCGGAAAAAGACACCGGAGCCCGCGCCCTTGGAGCCGGCTCGACGAAGGTTCTTAGGCTTCGCCGCTCAGACGAGAGGGAGATACTGACTCTATGGTTAGCTTTATTGTTCGCATGAAGTTTGCTTCGGAAGATCGCGCCGACGTAGTGGAGACCTTGCGCGCGCTGGCGGAGGCTTCGCGTCGGGAGCCGGGCTGCGTGAGTTATATCCCGCATTACCTTCAGGACGATCCCGACACCGTGCTTATCTATGAGCAGTACCGGGACGAGAGCGCGCAGGCTGCGCACCGGGCCTCGGAGCATTTCAAGAAGCACGCGGTGGGCGGACTTTTCCAGAAGATGCGTGAGCGCAGCGCAGAGAATCTGGTTGCTCTCGATTGAGGCGCGCGGCGCGTCAAACCTGTGTGTCAAATGGGCGGAGGCCGCCCTGGGATTGATTCGTTTTGGGATGCCGCGATTAACCAGGTAATCTCGCATTTTGGAAACCGATTGACCGGCATGCATGTTCAGGGCTAGTATCCGATACGCCAATGCCCGGTACCGTGAAGAACCTTTCAATTCCGATCGTCAGGCGCCTGTTACCCGGCGTGACGGCGTTGACTGTGCTGATGCTGTCAGTGTGCGCTCACCCGCTTCAGGCCGGATCGGGCCCGCCGCGCCCTGATTTGCCGAAGGGGCAGAAACACGAGATCCGGCACGAAATCGACCATCTTGAAGAGGCGTGGCGCGAAGCTCTTTTGAAGCAGGATTCCGCGGCGATGGCCGTTCTGCTGGACAACGACTACATGGCCATCACCGCCTACGGCACTTTGCAAACCAAGGATCAGACGCTGGCCAATCTTCGCGCAGGGCGCATGCACTTCACGGCGCTCGATATCTCGGACAGAAAGGTGCGTTTTTACGGCAAGACCGCGCTGGTGACGTCGCAGGCCGAGGTGAAGGGGACGACCGCCGACGGCGACATCTCAGGTAGCTACCGATACACGCGCGTATATGTGCGGGACGCGCAAGGCAAATGGAAGGTTGTAAGCTTCGAGGCCAGCAAGATACGCGATCCCGGCGATCGCAAATAGCCGCACGGGGGACGCGAGGGAGCCGCGGGCGCTGGCAAGTAACTCGGCTTGAAGTGACTCATAATTCACGGGAAAAGTTACTCTTGAATGACCGCTCGCGCACTTGGTTCTAGGGCCCAGACAGTGCGTGTTGATATAAAATCCGCAGGCGCCTTGAGTAATCGGGCTTTAGTCATCGTGCGGCCGGAAGCCGCTCAGCACGGGATGACGGGTGCAACCCCGAGTGAATCGGATCGAGGCCGATGAGATGAAAAACGAACGATTGTCGACGCTTAAATTCTTTGCGCTGCTGTTTATTCTGCCAGGGCTGGCGGGCCTGATCGTCTCCGCCATGATATCGACGCACTATCTCGACGTGATGCCGACCAAACCGGTGGTGCAGGAGATGCGCACGGTTCCGCGCAATATTCACGGCACCGTGGTGTACCAGACCGTGCAGGAAGACCGGAAGCTCGATGAGATCGAGTATGGGTCGGTGGGTGTGTTTTTAATTGGGCTGGTGCTGGGGTTGACCTATCTTGAGAAGTGGGGCGCCGCGCAGGCTGAGGCTGCCGACGAAGAGGAATCGCTGACGGAGATTCACAGCTAGAGCACAGGCTTTCGGCCGCTAATCGCCACAGTGGATCATTCTCTACAATAGACCCATGCCCGAACTGCCTGAGGTGGAGACCATTGCGCGCGGAGTTCACGAACGGATTCGTGGCGACCGCATCGTGCAAGCGTGGTTCAGTTCCTATCCGCAGCCTTTTAAAACACCGCCGACGCAACAGGCCGCGGGGCTTGAAGGCCGCACGGTGCTGGGCGTGCATCGAGAGGGAAAACATATTGTGCTTGAGTTGGGTGGCGTGGCAGCCCACCCATCGCAAAATGCGCGATGGATGGGGCACGCAGGCTCCCACCCTAACCACAAAAACAAGAACGTGGTGAGGGTGGGGCACCCAGACCCTGGGGTGGGCGAGAATGAAAGCAAAGCAGAGGCGCAGTGGATTGTGCATCTGGGAATGACGGGGCGGCTGCTGGTGACGGCGCCCGATGTTCCGGCAGCCGCTCATACGCACGCACGCTTGAGCCTGGTCAGCGGACGGGAGCTGCGGTTTGTTGACCCGCGGCGCTTTGGGCGTCTCGAGTTTCGCGATCTGAGCGGCAGCGCGGGCTTCGAAGCATCAGGCGCGGAGCCGTTGACCATTGCGGCGGACAAGTTTGTCGCGCTGTTTCGGCGCCGCAAGCTTTCGATCAAAGCTGCGCTGCTGAACCAGACGCTGCTGGCAGGGGTGGGCAACATCTACGCGGACGAAAGCCTTTTTCGCGCCGGGATCAGGCCGGGCAAAGGAGCGGGACGGCTGACCAGGGTGGAGCTTGAACGGCTGCGGCTCAGTCTATGCGAGGTGCTGCGGCACGCCATTCGGTTGGGCGGATCGTCGGTATCGGATTATGTCGACGCCGACGGTGTGCGGGGGTTCTTTCAATTGGAGCATTGCGTCTACCAGCGCACCGGCTTGCCGTGCCGGCGATGCGAAACGCCGATCAGGCGGATTTTGGTAGCTGGACGGGGAACGCACTACTGTCCGAAGTGCCAGCGGTAGACTGGAATTCTATGGTTTTCAGGATTTGATCATGTCCGGCCTCCCAGAAACCAGACAATCCGGAAGCTGATGATTTCATAAGTTGTTGAAACAAAGGCTTCCCGCGAACGGCATTTGAATTGCTACAACTAAAGCGCCAGTGATGTACCGGCTGCTGGAGTAACGTCCGGCCAGCCCAAAGAAGAGCAGACGCCCGGCAAGAGCATCCGCAATTGAAGCGGCCCTTAAAAAAGGGAATGACCGGCCGGGACAGTCTGCAGTAGGTACGGCCGGAAAATGGGTCGTCCACCACATGATTTGGGAGGCCAGTGACCAGCGCAGGACAGCAAAAACGCCATTCCTCCCGGAATGGCGTTTTCTGCATCTGGCGCCAAAATGGGCGAAGGTACCTCCAAAGTACACTTGCCAGCCGTGCCGGTTCACTGTAGTATCAGACTTGCCTATCAAGCGGCTGATGCGAGCCACCCGAGACGGGGAGAGCAAGCTCGCCGCCGAGCAAGGAAGTTTCGCCGCATCCGGGTCAACGGTCAATCCATAACAGGCAGCAAGCGGCGAAGGCTCCCATAGGAAGGGCATTACCCAGGGGAAAGCACGAACCGCTCCATATCGATCCCTTTGCGGGGGTCGACAGGGGCCCCATAAAAAGGGTCCGACATCAGAATGGAACTTGCATGAACGGTTCCTAGAATTTCTGTGTGTAGAGCGGCAAGGCTCCAGGTTATCGTGATAAATTGCGTTCTGAGCTCGGCTCCCCTGCAAATTGCCCGAAGATCACGAACGAACTGGATCGCTAGCCGTAGCCTTCCCCGTCCAAAACTGGACTGGCGGCAGGCAAGATTGAAGCTCAGTGGCTGCGCCGATAAGATTGGGCGGAAAATGGCTGGCTGAGGAGCGCAGAAACATCGGGAGCGCAACAAATCGGGAAGCTCAAATCACCGGGAAGCGCAATGCACCAGATTGCAATGTGCCAGGAAGTACACGCATGACGACAGAATCGACGCCGCCCCAGACGGATCTGGGGCCAGCTCCGGCCAATGGCCAGGGGCAGTCGCAAGGGCATCGGCGCCGGCGGCGCCGCCGCAAGAATAAATCCAGCCAGGCGAGCGCGCCCCAGGCGCAGCCTTTGCTACAACCGGGCAACGGCCAGCCTGCTGAAATGAAGGCTACCGCGCCGCCGATGCGCGAGAGCAGTCAGGCGCAGCCCGGCAACCAGCCACGGCCAGGCAAGCAACAAGGCCAGGGACGGAAGAAGAAGAAGTTCTTCCAGAAGGGTTCAGCTCCGGCCGCGCAGCCCGGCAACAGCGTGAGTTACTCCCCCGGCAACGGGCAGGGAAATGGGCAGGGCAAGCGCAAGGGCAAGCAGCGGGGCCCGAGAGAGTTTGTGGGTCCCATGGACCACAGCTATCGCGTGGTGAACGGCAACATCTCCGACGGCCCGGCTTCAACCATTCCCATTTCGCCCAATGGCCATTACCAGGATGCTTATATGCCGCCGGCGCCGGCGGCGATCCGCGAGGACGCGCCGACGCGCATCTACTGCTTCATCGAGGACCTGTTCTTCCTGGCCAAGATTCAGGAGACGGCGCGCAAGCTGGGCGTGAAGGTGGAGTTCATCAAGGGCGGCGACAAGGAGCTGGTGACGAAGCTCACCGACGTGCCCGAAGAAGAGCGGCCGAAGCTGCTGGTGTTTGACCTGAACAATCTGAATGCCAAGCCGATCAGCCTGATTCCCAAGTTCAAGGCCAAGCTCAAGAAGGCCACGTCGATCATCGGGTTCCTGAATCATCTGCAGGGCGACCTGAAGATGAAAGCGATCGAGGCCGGGTGCGATACGGTGATGCCGCGGTCGGCTTTCTCGCAGAGCCTGCCCAACCTGCTGCGCCGCTACGGAATGGAAGAGGAAGAAGAGTATTATCCGCAGCCGGTGTGAGAAGGCAGTCAAATTGCGTTAAGGCGGATGGGCGCTCCCAGGTTGGGACGCCCATCGTTTTGGTCTAAGCCAAATTTGCCATACTGGTGGTATATTTCTCCCCAAAGCTTGGATGTCTGAATTACGATTGCCTCGCACAACTCGCCTCGGTCCGATCCCGACGGATTTTGCTTCACGGTTCCGGTGCACCTTGGGGTTTCTTGATGATTGACTTGACGCAAATCGAGGCAAATGCGCTGCTTGCGATGGAAAAGCATCGAGTAAATGATGACTCTCACCGATTCGGTGCATTGCACCTTGAGATTCCACTCCAATCGGTCGACGAACGGGAGCATTTCCTGCTGGATATCGGGCGTGGGAGGATCAACTTATTGAAAGGGACTTACCAAAACAGGGCCAAGCAAACAGTCATTCTCGCAAGATTAGACTTTGGCGGAGCGCCGCATCGGAATCCAGACGGTGAAGAGATTCCTTCGCCACATCTCCACATTTTTCGGGAGGGATATGCAGATAAGTGGGCTCAAGCGCTGCCAGCTGAACATTTCATAAATCCTCTTGACTCGTGGGTGCTATTCCAAGACTTTCTCCGGTTTTGCAAGATAACAAAACCGCCAGTTTTCGAACGCGAGTTGTTTGTGTGATTGCTGAAATTCAAAGAATGATGGACGGTTACGCCTCCTGGCTCCGGGAGAAAACAAGTCTGCGCGAAATTGGCGAGTGGGTTGAGATCACAACTCCGTTGCTTGACCGCCATAACGACCATCTTCAGATTTATGTGCAGCGCGAAAACGGCCATTTCGTGCTAACAGATGACGGATACACTCTTCAGGATTTGGAGCAATCTGGGTGCCGGCTTGACAGTCCTAAGCGCCAGGAACTGCTGCGCGTTACGCTCAACGGCTTTGGAGTCCAACAAAGAGATTCTTCGTTGGAGATACGCGCGACCGAAGAGAGTTTCCCCCTCAAGAAGCATAGCTTGTTGCAAGCCATGCTCGGCGTAAACGACCTTTTCTATTTGGCCTCTCCTCACACCGCCAGCCTGTTTTACGAGGACGTCGTTTCATGGATGTCCGCCAATGAGATCCGCTTCGTGGAACAAGTGAAGTTTACCGGAAAGTCGGGCTACGATCACATGTTCGAGTTCGTTATCCCTCGGTCCAAGAAATGCCCAGAGCGAATAGTCAGACCAATCAATAGGCCTGACAAGGGGGCCGTGATGGATATGATGTTCGCCTGGCATGATACGCGGGAGACCCGGCCTCCAGACGCCCGAGCCTATGCCCTCTTGAACGACACAGACCAATTGGTAAAGGCGGAAGTGACTGATGCATTCTTGAACTACGATGTCAAGCCGGTGAAGTGGAGCGAACGCGATGCTGTCCGCGAAGAATTGCTTGCGTGAGGGCCAGGTGCCGCTAATACTCTTTGGTCTTCGGTTGGCTTGTTGCTAGAAGGCTGTGCATGAATACCTGCGCAGTCCCAGGATTTTCGCCCTTTCTCGGAGTAGATCGAGATTATCCTGGCGGCCAGGCGAGGTGACGGCCGCCCAGCAGATGCAGGTGGAGATGGTCTACCGTCTGGCCGCCGTCGGGGCCAGTGTTCACGACGATGCGGTAGCCGTTGCCCAACTGCTTCGTGCGGGCGATCTCAGTGGCTACCCAGTGTAAGTGGCCGAGAAGCGCGATGTGGCTTTGATCGGTTTCGGCCATGGAGGCGAGGTGCTGGCGCGGGACGATGAGGATGTGGACGGGCGCCTGGGGGTGCAGATCGGCGAAGGCGTAGGCCAGGTCGTCTGAGTAAACGGCGGTGGAAGGAATGCTCCCGTCAGCGATCTTGCAAAAAATGCAGCTCATGGCGAGACCAGTGTACACGGGTGGCGCGGCCGTTGCGGATAGGGGCACTGGGTCAGCTTGAGTGAACCTTCACTCAGCGGCTGAAGCCCATAATCATTTTGCTTCATTTATGTACGGGCTGAACAGGCTGCGGAAGAATGGAAAACGGGAGCTGAATTCGCCGAGAATCTTCCCTCAGGGGCTAAAGCCCGCGCTGATTCTGCGCCACGTACGGCACGGCTAAAGCCGTGCCCTTTCAAAGCAATGAGTTTTTCCGCAACCTGTGAAGCCCGTACTCTTCAAACTGCACGACTACGCGGCTAGGTCGCAGAAGCGGTTGAATTCTCCCTACAAAGAAACCGCGGCGTGGGGCAACCGATTTGCCCTTGTATTCACGACGGTGTTTCGATTGGACGCCTTGGCAAGGCGCCGAAAGGCCCAAACGGCAAGCGCAGTAAACAGGATGGCCTGCGACGCATGCAGCCAAAACCAGATATCCGGCCCGCCCTTCCAAACCAGATGTCGCGCGGCGTCGTCGGGCCACACCAAAGTGAAGAAGATCAGAAGCCCGAAGATATGGCCTGGAATGGCGGGCAGCGTGGAGTTGGTGAGGTAAGCCGTCGAGCCGAAGACGATTCCCACAAGAAAATAAAACAGCAGCTTGGGCCAGAGAAAGCCCTGCGTCGGCCCATGCGCAAGGGCGAACAGCGCGGATGAAATGACGACTGCAACCGGGCCGCTGAACTGGCGCTCCAAAATGACCTGACAGTAGCCGCGAAAGGCCGGCTCTTCGGTGAGGGGTGCGGCCACGGAGCCCATGAGAATCATGGATACCACGGTGAACAGGGGATATCGGGAGAAGTCGGGAAGAGCATTTCCCGGCATCTTGACGAGCTGAGTCAGGACGATCCAGAGACCGGCGAACGCCACGACCGATAAAGTGCCTGCCCCGACCGCCCAACCGAATACCGGGGCCGACACCGGGTTGGATCGCAGACAAAGGCGGCGCGCCTGGGAGGTGCTGCGCGGCCAGCCCTTGCCGCCCAAATACATCCACATGACCCACAAGACAAGCGCCATTGCAGGAACAGCCCAGGGAGCCGCGGGGCTGACGCTGAGATTGACGGCGACCAGCACGGACCAGATGCCCGCGCCGAAGACGATGATCAGGAAACCAAGGAACCCCGCCTTGAAGATTGCGAATGTGCGCTTCAGGAAAGAACCCATTTTCGGCCTGCCTTTCTGGAACGGCCATGGGAGCAAAGCTTGGGTTGCTCTTCACGCTCCTCGACCGTGAATGCGCCTGCTGGGATGGTTTGACGATACGGAATGAGCATACGGAACCATGGGAAGATCGGTTCCATTTTTGCCGTTCAGGATGGGTGCGGTCAGGCGGATTCGAGGATCATGTTCGCGTACTGAACGGTGTCGCCGGTGCGAATGAGGCCGATGGCCTGCGGGACGCGCTTCTTGAAATCGATGTGCGGCTCGGAGGTCAAGCGGATGCCGGCAAGAGCGGCGTCAAACTCGATCAAAGTCTCAGTGGTGTTGGCGGTGCGGAACTCGGCGGCCATGAAGGCGTTGCCGATGGCGAAGTTGGGGCGGATGGCGTTGAGCACGTCGAGAACGCTGGGAATGCCGTCGACCAGGGATATATCGACGGTTTCGATCTGCGGCCAGAAAGGGAAACCGCGGTCGGCAATGACCAGCGTATTGGTGTGGCGAATGCGGCTGAGGAGCGAGTTGATGTGCGGGTTCAGGATGCCGGTCTTCAACATTCTTCCGAGGCTCCTCGGGAGCGAGTTGGCGCGATCTTGCGCCGCTCCGATTGCGAGTCCCAGTCTACGGATGAGGCCTGAGTCAACGCAAATCTCAGCTTACAATTACAGCATGTCGGCTTCCCCATTTCGGGTGGTGCACACGGTGTGTTCGCACGACTGCCCTGACAGCTGCGCTGTTCTCGTGACCGTCGACGGCAGTGGCCGTGCCGTCAAGGTTGCCGGCGACCCGAGGCACCCGGTGACGCAGGGTTTTCTGTGCGGCAAGGTGGCGAAGTATCTGGATCGCGTTTATGCGCCGGAGCGGATTCTTTTCCCCTTGAGACGAAAGGCGGGCGCGGCAAAGGGGCCGCTTGAACGCGGGCGCGAGCACGAATCATTTGAGCGCGTGAGCTGGGATGAAGCGCTGGATGCGATCGCGGATCGGTTGAAGCGGATTGCGGAAGAGTTCGGGCCGGAGTCGATTTTGCCTTACAGCTACGCGGGAACTATCGGCGTGCTGGGGTTCGGATCGATGGACCGGCGGTTCTTTCATCGGCTGGGCGCGAGCCAACTGGACCGGACGATTTGCAGTGAGGCGGGCGGTGAGGCTTGGAAGCTAGTCTACGGAAAAAAGCTGGGCACGCCGACGGAGGACTTCCGGCTGGCCAAGCTGGTGTTGGCGTGGGGCGCGAATATTCACGGCAACAATGTGCACCTGTGGCCGATGGTGGAGCAGGCGCGGAGGAACGGGGCGCGGCTGATCGCGATCGATCCGTATAGAACGCGCACGGCGGCGCTGGCCGACTGGCACATTGCGATAAGGCCGGGAACAGATGCGGCGCTGGCGCTGGGGATGATGCGCGTGATTCTCGACGAGGGCCTTGAGGACCGCGAATACATTGACGAAATGACGCACGGGTTTGTGCAGCTTGCGGAGCGGGTGCGCGAGTATACGCCGGAGCGGGTGGCCGCATGGACGGGAATGACGGCGGGCGAGATTGAGCAATTGGCGCGCGAGTATGCGACGACACGGCCAGCGGCGCTGCGCCTGAACTACGGTGTGCAGAGAACGGAATTCGGCGGCAATGCGGTGCGCGCGATTGCCATGCTGCCGGCGCTGACTGGAGCTTGGAAGCATCGCGGAGGCGGCGGAGTACTTTCAACTTCAGGCGCGTTCGAGTGGGATAAAAAAGCTGTGGAGCGGCCCGATCTGGCGTTCGCTTCGCCGCTGGGCAGGCTGGCGCGGGTGGTGAATATGTCGGCGCTCGGCGAGGCGCTGGCCGAGCAGGGGTCAGGGGTCAGGGAACAGGGATCAGCCGAGGGACTAGGGACTAGGGACCAGGGACTAGAAAGTGCAATAGCCCGGCCCGACGGTGATCCGCCCGTGCACGCGCTGTTAGTTTACAACTCTAATCCGGGGGCGGTGGCGCCTAACCAGAATGCGGTGCGGCGGGGAATGGCGCGGGCGGATCTGTTCACGGTTGTGCACGAGCTTTTCTTCACGGATACGACGGACTACGCGGATTACATTTTGCCGGCGACAACATTCCTGGAGCACACCGACGTTCAAGGCGCTTACGGGCACTACTTCGTGCAGCTTTCTCAGCAGGCAATTGAGCCGCCGGGCGAAGCGCGCTCGAACGTCTGGTTGTTCAGCCAACTGGCCGAGCGCATGGGATTCGAACAGGAGTGCTTCCGGGATACGCCGGAGGCGATCATACGGCAGGCGCTGGCCATTGGACCCGATGGGCACTCGACAAACGCTGGGATGGAGCACATCACGTTTGAAGATTTGAAAGAGGAAGGGCACATTCCGCTCGGCTTTCATCGCGAGGGCTTCCAGCCCTTTACCTCTGGACGAGTTCATACGCCATCGGGAAAGGTCGAGTTTTATTCGGAGACGCTGTCCGCGAAGGGGCTCGATCCGCTGCCGGACTTCAAGCCTGCCGCGGAGTCGCGCTTCGGAGAGTTGGCGAAACGGTTTCCGCTGGAGTTTTTGGGGCGCAAGGCGGATAACTACATGAACTCGACGTTTGCAAATTTGGACGGACACCGCAAGATGGAGGCGCGAAAGAGTCAGCGAGTGGAGATGCATCCGGCGGATGCCGAGGCGCGCGGGATTAATGACGGCGATGCGGTGAAGATCTGGAACGACCGCGGCGAGCTCACGCTGACGGCGCTGATCAACACGAGCTTGCCAGCGGGGGTGGTGGCGGGACAGTTGGATTGGGCGAAACTGTCGTCGGGCGGAGGCAACGTGAACGCGCTGACCAGCGAGCGGCTCACGGACATTGGCGCGGGGGCAACGTTTTATTCCACGCTTGTGGAAGTTATCAAGGCGTAGACGCGGGCATGACTTCGATGTAGTCGAGGGCGGCGGGGTCGGTTCCGTCGGGGACGCCTTCAACACGAATTGTCTCGCCGGGTTTTAGATCGACATCGTGGACGGTGTGGCGGGTGGAGTTGTCGCCGTTGGGGCGGCGTGAAGGCAGAGTCGCGTCCGCGGCCCATGAGGCGGCGGGTTGGTTGTTGACGATGAGAGTGAATTTCGCGACGCCGCCTTGAAGGTCGAAGTATTGAATGGCCATGTTGAAGCGGCCGGGCGCGCCGGAGTAGGTCCATTCGGCGGAGCAGGTTTGCGGTCCCTCAGGGGCTAAAGCCCCGGCTTTCTTTTGAGGCGTATTCGGCACGACTGAAGCCGTGCCCTGATACAAAGCTTGACCGGTGGAGAGTTTTTCTGAAGCCTGGGGAGTCGTGGCCTGCGTCGAGGGCGAATTTGTCGCCGTGTTGGGCGCGGCAGGAGTGGGCGCGGGGACGGGGACACCGGTTCCGGGCCGCGAGGGAATGGGCGGAAGGTCGCCGCAGATTACCGCTTTCCCGCCGCTTGCGTCTTCCCACGGAGTTACATTGATTACGTTGTAACTGGTGAGGCGCGCGTCTTCAGCTTCCAGCCTGCCGGGATAGTGGCCGGCGCGTCCCTTGTCGTCGGCAATGCCGCTCTGCTTGAGGAAGTACTGCACGATGGCGTCGCGCCAGACGATGGCGTGGCCGGCCTGGTATTCGAGGCGCGCGCGCACGTCTTCGTAGAGCTTGTCATCAACATGGCCTTTGAGTGTGGCCCACTCGTTGCCGAGTTCTGCGGCCTCTGCGGCGCCTTCGTAGTGGCTGTCGTAGATGTATTGGATGACGGTCCGGCCGTCGTGCAATTTGTATGTGTAAGGCACGTGGTGGAAGAAGAGCAGCAGGTTGTCGGGGGTGGTCTCGAGCGACTCGTATATCTTGGCTACCTCGGGTGGATACTGGCCGGTGAAGCCCGTCCCCGTTGAGACTGTCCGGTCCATGCCGATGCCTAGATGATCGTCGCGATGCCATTGGCCCCAGCCGTTGTTTTCGCTGGACTGGATGTTGGGGCCGTAGTGGCTGCCGGTGATGTCGGTGAGGGTCTGGGTGCCGAGCGGGCCGGTGTAGTGCTCATAAGCCGGCCAAGATTGCATCAGCATTTTGTCGACGGTTGCGACGACCTGTGGATCAGTGCCAATTGTTTGGCGGGTCCACTCCGCGGCAATCTCTTCTGGCGTGAGGTCGGGGTTCCACGCGAGGCGGCCGAAGGCGTAGAGGTTGGCCAGGGCGAGCGGTGAGCCGAGCCAGCCGTTCTGGCCTACGCAAGCGACGCCGATCATTCCGCCAAGTGGTTGGCGGAAGGATTTGCCGGCGAGGATCTCTTTTACTGGCGTGGATTTGTTGCCCGCGCGCAAGTCGAAATCGAGGACCTGTTTCCACATGGGGGCGAGGTAGACAAGGTGGCGCTGCTGGCCAGTGTACTCCTGCGTAATTTGGACCTCCATGGCCTGGCTGGTGTGCTCGAGGCCCGCAAAGAGCGGCGACACCGGCTCGCGCGCCTGGAAGTCGATGGGGCCTTCCTTGGTTTGGACGATGACGTTGGGCGCGAACTTGCCGTCGAGGGGATGGAAGATGTCGTATGCGGCGCGGGCGCGGTCGGCTTTGGGGTCGTGCCAATCGGCGTGGTGGTTGTAGACGAAGGCGCGGTAAAGGACAACTCCATGATGAGGCGCGAGGGCGTTGGCAAGCAGGTTGGCGGCGTCGGCGGGGGTGCGGCCGTAGCTGGCGGGGCCGGGCTGGCCCTCCGAGTCGGCCTTGACGGTGAATCCGGCAAAGTCGGGGATGAGGGAGTAGATCTCGTCGACCTTGGCGGCCCACCAGGCTTTGACGGCGGGGTCGAGCGGGTCGTAGGTCGACGGGCCGCCGATGATTTGCGGGCTGGCGATGGCCACGCTCATGGCCAGATGCACGCCCCAAGGGCGCATGGCGTCGGCGATGCGGGCAAGCTGCTTGATGTGATCGGAGTCGAGCAGCTGTGGCGCGGCATTGACGTTGTTTACGTTGCAGCCGTTGATGCCGATGGAGGCCAGCAGGCGGGCATATTCGGCCACTGGAGCGAGGTCCTGGCGGACGTTGCCGCCATCGAAGAATATGGATCGGCCTCCGTAGCCGCGCTCGATGGAGCCGTCGGGGTTGTCCCACTCGTCGACCCAGCGGATGGGCATGGCGGGGTGGTCTTGGATCTCGAGTGAGGGCTTAGTGACAGTGCGAAGAAGGGCAAATCCGCCGTACAAAGCCCCCCGATCATCCCCACCGGCAACGATGGCGAGCGCGTTTCCGTGGTAGATGGTCCAATGGAGCCAGAATTCCTCCGTCTTGAGATTGGCTGGAATACGCAGCTCGGGAAAAGCGGTGTGTACTTCGGCAATTGTGCCGATGACCGTCTCCCCACGCTGAGCGCTCGCCGTAAAGCCGGCCCCAGAGTTGGCAAAGCGCTGAATGCCGGTCCGGAGCTCGGAAGCAGCGGATTGCTCCATGGCGCTCTGCCCGAGAGCTCTGACACTAGGAGGGATCACAATTTCACCGTCATAACCGGAATAGCGGAGCCAGGCGTGAGCTGCGGTTTGGGCGGCGGCGGGAAGCACAAGAAAGGCGATAGGAATGACGGCGCACAGGATGCTCAGTCGAATCCCCGGTCTCAAACACGAGACCTGGGGCACCCGAAATAGGAATGCTCGTTGCATGGCTGGGACGAATCTCCGCGTCAGGCAGATTCTATAGCAGTGGAGGAACGGGACGGGAGTCCACACAATACTTGTTGCAACGAATATCGTGCTCGCGCATCGAATTGAATGTAAGGCAGAGGAGGTCAACCATGTCGCTTCGTCCGGTGAAGCAAATTCTTGAAACCAAACCCACGCTTGAAGGCGCAGGCGTGAAATTGCAGCGCGCCTTCGGCTTTGGAAAGACTAAGGAGTTCGATCCGTTCCTGTTGCTGGACGATTTTCGCAACGAGAATCCGGCGGATTATATTGCCGGTTTCCCGTGGCATCCGCATCGTGGAATCGAAACGATTACATATGTATTGGCGGGCGAGGTGGCGCACGGCGACAGCCTGGGCAACAAGGGCCGCATGACCGCCGGCGACGTGCAGTGGATGACGGCGGGCAGCGGAATTTTGCACCAGGAAATGCCCAAGGGCGACGCGCATGGGCGTATGCACGGCTTTCAACTGTGGGCCAACCTGCCCGCGGCGCTGAAGATGACCGACCCGCGCTATCAGGACATTCCGTCGACCGCCATCCCCGAGGTGACGGAGGACGATGGGACCAAGGCACGCATTATCTGCGGGGAGTTCTGGGGCAGGCGCGGGCCGGTTGAGGGCGTGGCTGCCGATCCGCACTACGTGGACATTTCGGTTCCGCCGAATACGCGCAAGCGCATCAAGGTTGAGACCACGCGCAACGCCTTCGCCTATGTGTTCGCGGGCGCGGGAACGTTTCGCGATGCGTCGAATCCGCAGGCGGTGCTGACCGAGTCGGGAGTGAATGCCAACGCGACGCCGGTTTACGACGCGAAAAACCATTCGCTGGTGCTGTTCGATCGCGGCGACGAGATTGTGGTGCAGGCGGGGCCCGAGGGCATTCGCTTCCTGCTGGTTTCAGGCAAGCCGCTGGAGGAACCGGTGGCGTGGTATGGGCCGATCGTGATGAACACGCAGGAAGAATTGCGGCAGGCGGCGCACGAGCTGCAGACCGGGAAGTTTATCCGGCATAGATAAGGCGACTCGATAAATTGACTCTCGAGGTAGCGCTGGTCTCCAGACCGGCTGTACTGGCGGCGT
>Ga0326727_10003590_pt1 | contig 49126 bp, 42 predicted proteins | sample MB2enrmetagenome_FD_207643 | JGI IMG/M metagenome (GOLD analysis project Ga0326727, IMG submission 207643) | Lab enriched peat soil microbial communities from McLean, Ithaca, NY, United States - MB29MY | ecosystem: Environmental > Terrestrial > Soil > Wetlands > Peat | place: USA: New York... | reverse complement strand
CCCCGGAGACTTCGCCTACACCGTCAAGCAGCAGGCCGACATCGTCCGCATCATCGGCGAGTATGTAAAGCTGCGCAAGTCCGGGGCGCAGAACTACTCCGGCCTGTGCCCGTTCCATGGCGAAAAGACACCCTCGTTTTCCGTCCACGCCACCCGCCAGTACTTTCACTGCTTCGGCTGCGGAGTCTCGGGCGACGTCTTCACCTTCGTCCAGAAGATCGAGAACATCACCTTCCCCGAAGCCGTCACGGCCGTCGCCCAGAAGCTGGGCATCGCCGCCCCCAAGGCCCAGTTCAACTCGCCGCAGGAAGCTCGCGAGGCCCGCACCCGCGGCCTTCTGCTCGACCTGCACCAGGCCGCATGCCTCTGGTTCCAGGAGCAGCTTGCCCGTCCCGAGGGCGCCGCCGCCCGCGAATATCTGCGCGGCCGCGGCCTCGACGAGGAAGCCATCGCCCGCTTCCGCATTGGCTTCGCTCCGGAGTCCGGTTTCCTTCTCCGCGACAAGCTCAAGGGAGCGGCCGATGAAGACACCCTGCGCGAAAGCGGGCTGTTCAGTTGGAAGGAACGTGAGCAAACGCCCGCGGCCGGAGCGGCGTCCGTTGCCGCGTACCCGGCTGCGAAGCTTGACGCCAAACCCGCACCCGCCGCGCTCTACAGCAAGTTCCGCAACCGCATCGTCTTTCCCATTTGCAATGAAGGTGGCAAGGTCATCGCCTTTACCGGACGCACCCTGGCCAGCGACGAAAAGTCCGGCCCCAAATACCTCAACTCGCCCGAGACTCCCATCTACAGTAAGTCGCGCGTTCTTTTCAATCTCCACCTTGCCAAGGAGGCCATCCGCCGCCTCGACTACGTGATCCTAGTCGAAGGCCAGATGGACTGCATCTCCGTCTTCAATGCCGGATTCCACAACGTCATCGCCTCCAGCGGCACCGCGTTCACCGAGTTGCAGGCGCGCCTGCTTGCCCGCTTCAGCAAAAAAATTGTCGTCAACTTCGATCCAGACACCGCCGGAGCGGCTGCCGCCGAACGTTCGCTCACCCTGCTGGTCAGCGAGGATTTCGAAATCCGCATCGCCACCCTCGAGCAGGGATACGACCCCGATCTGTTCGTGCGCCGCAAGGGAGCCGCCGCCTACGGTGCGGCTCTGCAGGCCTCGCAGAAGTATTTCGATTACCTCATCGAGCGCGCCCAGGCCCAGTTTCCCCGCACCGGCGAAGGCAAGGTCAAAGCCATCAACTATCTCCTGCCGCACATCCAGCGCGTTCCCAGCCGCATTGTGCGCGACGAACTTGCCGCCGACATCGCGCAGAAGTTGCAGATCGACTCCGCCGTCCTGCGCCAGGAACTTCGTCACGTTGCCGGAGCGCGCACCGCAACCAAGGTCGCACCGGCGCCCGAGGCAGCCCTCACCGAAGCCGAGCGCATCCTCCTGCAAGCTCTCGCTTCCGGCCGCGAACTCGCCTTTACCTTTGAGGATGAGAATGGCCAGGAGCAGGTCTACAACCCAGCCGAGCAGGCCTACTACACTCTCAGCGCCGAGCATCTGCACCAGGGCATGCGCGCCGAGGCGCTCATCGACGCCATTCTCAAGGCTCTCGCCGAAGGCGCCGACCTCATGACCCTCGCGCTCGCCGACGAGGATCGCGCCCTCTTCATGTCGGTCCTCATGCGGGAACATGAGACGCTCACCGCCGAGCTTCTCCACGGCGCTATCGAAGCCCTGCGCCGCCGCCAGCTTGAGCACCGTCAGCGCGATCTCCGCCGCCAGATCGCCGAAGCCGGGCGCAACAACGATCCCGTTGCCATCGCCCGCCTGATGCAGGAGAAGCAGGAAGTGGACCGCGCCCTGCGCCATGCCACCACCGTCTGACAATCTGCACGCCCGCCCCCGTTGTGGCTGGGAGCTGGCGGCTGGAGGGCCATCGCTTGAATCGCGCCCGTCGCCAAGCGTCGCGGCACCGCCGGCTGCATAAATCACGAAAATTCCTGCTTGCAATCAGCCCTAAAAGCAGCCATCATCCGCATCAGCAAACCAGTGGGGTGGGCTTTATGAACGACCAACCAATCAGGGAAATGCGGCGTAAGGACCGGGAGATCAGTGAAGAAGAGGCTTGCCAGCTTCTGGCCACCGGCGAGTATGGCGTGCTCAGCACCGTTGGCTCAGACGGCGAACCCTACGGCGTGCCCCTCAGCTATGTCTATCGCGATGGTGAGATTTTCTTTCACTCCGCCCCCGAAGGCCGCAAGGTGGAGAATCTCGGCGCCGGAGCCCCAGCCAGCTTTTGCGTCGTTGGCGAAACCGAGCTGCAGCCGGAAATGTTCAGCACCCGCTACCAGAGCGCCATCGCCTCGGGCGAGGTCCACGAGTTGGAGGGCGAGGAAAAGATCAGCGCGCTGGGCTGGCTGGTGGAAAAGTACGCGCCGGATTTTTTCCAGCAAGGAGTAGAGTACATCGCCAGCTCCCATAATCTGACGCGGGTTTTCGCCCTGCGTCCGCACCGCATCACCGGAAAACGGCGGCGCTGAGGTCTTGCCGGCTCGCTGTTCGCGCAGCCGCCGTGGGTTATGTCTCGGGTTGAAGCTCGACCCGGAAGCGGTCCAGTGACCAGACCCCCATGGCGAAGACCGCCAGCAACACGGGACACTCCACCGGAGACCAGGGCGGCCCGGCAACCGTGATGACATTGGGAATGAGCAGACACGCCGCGCCCAACAGGATCAGCTCACGCTCGGAACTCTTCTGCCCGCTGTCGGCCGCCTCGTCTCCCGGTGTCTCGCCAGTCGGCCAGCCCAGGGCCAGTCGCAGCGCCCGCGCGCCCATCAACAGCATCGGAATGGTGATGGCGGCCAGATCGTATTTCATGAGGCGCGGATTCAGCAGGAGCGTGCCCACCAGCGCCACCGGAGCCCAGGTCTCCGGCGGAAGATTCCATTGCCGCACGCGGTGGGCAAGAAACAGAAGGAAAATTCCAACCACGACGGCAAACACAACGCCCAGAGTGCTGGTCGCGGACGAATACGGCAATCCCTGGCTCCAGAGAGCTTTGCCCAGCATGCCGACCGGACCGAATCCAAAATCGCGTCCCCGGTCAAACATGAGCTGGGTGTTCGACAGCCACTCGCGGAACATGCCCGGCCAAAACCATGACTGCGCGGCAAACATCAGCACTCCCGACGATGCGGCGATGCCGGAGGGAAACCATTGCCGCCGGTCCATCAGCACCGGAAACGCCAGCAGCGAGAGGTGCGGCGCCTTGAAAGCCGCGGCCGTCAACACGGCGAGGTAATACCAGGACCAATTGCCGCGCTTCCAACCGGGGACGGCGGCGGCCAGGATCAGTCCATAAAGCACGTACGCCACGTTGCCGCTCAGGATGACGTCGTCGGTAACCAGTCCGGGGAAAAAGGCCATGGCCGGCAGCATCAGAGCCAGCCAGCGGCGTTCGTCCTTGTCCGCCATCTGGAACCCGGCCCAGAGCTGGAGCAGGACGCCGCCTGCCAGCGCAGCCACGTAAAAGACGCCAAGGACCCAGCCCGGAAACATTGCCAGGACCCGCAGCAGAGGCAGCGTCATTGGGGGGTAGGGGGAGCAGGCGTAGACAAACGGCGGGTGCGCCCCCGTGCCGGTTGCGGCGAACCGCTGCAGAAACGCCTGATGCGCCGATTCCACCCCGGCATACGGGTCGCTGCCCTGGCGAACCGACTGAATCGTCTTCCAATAACCACGGGAATCCCATCCCACCGGGCCGGTGCGGGCCAGCACAACCACCGTAATCACGGCGGCCAGCCAAAACAGGGCGATCAACCGCGGGCGGGTAATCCAACCTCCACCCTGAATGGCGGAGGATCGGGATAGTGCGGTGATTTTTCCGGGCAAACTTGTGCTCCTTGTGCCGTAACGCGCCTGCGAGTCTAGGCGGCTACCATTGAACGAATTCCCGAGCAGGTAACTACAGGCTAGGTTCGTTCCGGGTTTGCAGTCAAGGGTGTCTTACCGCGCAGTTTCTCGTATCATCGGAATCCGTGAGCGCAGACCCTACAAATCGCAAAATCTTCTGGGTGCTTTTCACCGTCCTCAGCCTGGGGGGATATTTCCTGCCCTTCGCCTGGGCCATTGCGGAGATGTTTCTCGCCTTGTGGGTCGCCTGGTGGATCGTCTACCGCTCCGGCATGTTCTAAGCCTTGCGTCAACGGCGGATGCCCTCGCCTCCGCCACTAACCTTGAAACTTTGCCTTCACTGCTGCTGTTGCAGTGGCTGGCTGGGACGCTCTTCCACAATCTCCTCTTCGCAAGGAACCGCCGCGCTTCCGCTCAGTTGTTCGTGTCCGTCCACGTCCACATCCGGGCGCAGTTGCACGTCCACCGAGAGCCGTTGTCCCGCATGCCCGTTATAGAGCCCCCGCACCGGCGCCACGTCGCCATAATCCCGTCCGTAGGCGATGCGCACGTGGCGTTCTCCCACGGCCTGGCCCAGGGTCGGGTCCAGCGCTCTCCAGCCGCAATCCGGAATGTATACCTCCACCCAGGCGTGCGAGGCTTGACCGCCGATCACTTCTTCCAGCGCGGAGTTCGGATTTTCCTGCCGCTGCGGCACCAGGTAGCCGGAGACGTAGCGCGCCGGCAATCCCCGCTTGCGCGACGCACCCAGCAGCAGGTGGGCGAAATCCTGGCACACTCCCTGGCCCAGCCGCAGTGCGTCCACAATGGAGGACTGGACATGGGTGGCTCCAGGCACGTACTGGAAGCGTTCGTGGATCAGCAGCGCGGCCGCCTCCGCAAAGCCAAATGCGGTGCCGTCGCTTCTGCCTTCCGCGGCTGTAATCAGCCCATCCAACTCCTCCAGGTGCGGAACATACTTGCTCTCCACCAGGTAGTCGTAAAACTGCTCGTACAATCCGTCCTCTTCCTCCTGCACCCGCGCCAGCGGAGTTGCGGCGGCGGTCTCGGGCACGTCCAGCCGCAGCACCACCGAATCGGTTTCAATCTTCAGATGCCGGTGCTCCTGCAACACGTTGAACTGGTGAACCCAGTTGCCGAAGGCGTCCTGGTAGCTCTTGGCCTGCGATGCCGGCTTGGTCGTCAGCCGGAATGACAGGCAGCTCTGCTTCTCGTCCGTCATCGGACGCAGCCGAACCTCGTTGTAGCTCTCCGTAACCGGCCCGTCGTAGTGGAACTCCGTGATGTGAACCAGGTGATACCGGTCCATACGCTCACCCCGTAATAGAAATAACTGCGCGCGATGTTTTCCCCGATCGTCAGGCAAGCTTCCAGCAATTCGCTCAGGTAGGCGTGCAGGCCGCGATGGAAGATTTCCTCGATTTTGTCGTAGCGCAAACTCTCCAGCACCTTGCCCGTCTGCCGCTCCGCCTCGTTCGAGTAGGTACCCGGCGCGGCGCCGCTCAGCGCCCGCAATCCCAACTGCACCTCGCTGATGCTGAACAGAATCGAGCGCGGGTGCTGGGGATGCAGAATCAGCATCTCGGCCACCTGCTGGGGCTGGATCTGGGAGTAGTACTTGCGCCGGTAGGCCTCGTAGGCGCCCACCGATTTCAGCACCGCCATCCACTGGTGGTTATCCGGCGGACCCAGCGACTGCGGACCTTCCAGAAGATACTGGTACTGCACGTCCACCAACCGTGTCGTCATCTCCGCCCGCTCCAGGAAGCAACCCAGGCGCAGGAACTCCCAACCTTCGTCGTGCGGCAGGGTGGCGTCGGCCACGCCGTGGAAGCGATGGCTGCCGAACTTCACCGCGTCGCAGAAGCGGTGCGGCCCGCCGGCAATCTCCTGCTTCGGGTCAAAACCGTTCATGGCGTGATACAGCCCGTTGATGTCTTCCCACATCTCACGCGAGAGCCGGTCGCGAATGGTGCGCGCATTTTCCCGCGCCTTGGCGATGCACTGCAGAATCGAATTCGGGTTGTCCTGGCGGAAGGCCAGAAACTCAAATACCGTGTGCGCGTTGGCGTCCTCGTACAGGCTCCGGAAGCGCGGCTCTTCTCCGGCCATTACCAGCAGAGGGTCCCAGCGCAGGCGGTAGAACTTATCCGACTCCTCCAGCAGCATGTGGTAGTTCACGTCCAGGATGCGCGCCGTGTCCTCGGCCCGCTCCATGTACCGGGCCAGCCAGAACAGCGAGTCTGCGATGCGCGATAACATTTCGCTCATCCCTCTTCCCTCAGAACCCAGGTGTCCTTGCTTCCCCCGCCCTGCGAGGAGTTCACCACCACCGAGCCTTCCCGCAGCGCCACCCGCGTCAGCCCGCCCGGAACCACGGTCACGCTTTCGCCGTCAAACAGGCAGTAGGGCCGCAGATCCACATGCCGGCCGCCAACTTTTCCCTTTTCCGCATCGTAGGAGGGAACCCGCGACAGTCCAACCAGCGGCTGCGCAATGTAGTTTCTCGGGTCGGCCTGGATCTTCTTGCGGAAATCCTCCACGGTCGCCCGGTCCGAGGCCGGCCCGATCAGCATCCCGTAGCCGCCCGACTCGCCCACGGCCTTCACCACCAGCTCGGGCAAATGTTCCAGAACGTACGCCAGGTCGTCAGGACGCGAGCAGAGGTAGGTTTTCACCGAGCCCAGAATCGGCTCCTCGCCCAGATAGTAGCGAATGATCTCCGGCACGTAGGCATACACCGCCTTGTCGTCGGCCACGCCATTGCCCACCGCGTTAGCCAGCGCCACGTTGCCCGCCCGGTAGGCGCCCATCAGTCCCGGCACGCCCATCAGGGAGTCGCTGCGGAATACCAGCGCGTCCAGGAAGTCGTCGTCCACCCTGCGGTAGATCACATCCACCCGCCGCAGCCCATGGATCGTCTTCATGTACACCACCGTGTCGTCCACGATCAGGTCGCGCCCTTCCACCAGCTCGACGCCCATTTGCTGAGCCAGGAAGCTGTGCTCGAAGTAGGCGCTGTTGTAGATTCCCGGCGTCAGCAGGACCACTTCCGCGGCGGCAGCGCCCCGCGGCGACAAGCTGCGCAGAATCCGGCAAAGCTCGGTCGGGTAGTGGTTCACCGGTTGCACCCCATAGGCTGGGAAAACCTCTGGCAGCGTCCGCGTCATGATCAGGCGATTCTCCAGCACGTAGCTGACGCCGCTCGGGGTACGCACGTTGTCCTCCAGCACCAGGTACTCGCCGGTTTCCGAATCCCGGATCAGGTCGATGCCGGAGATGTGCGCATAAATGCCGCGCGGCACTTCCAGCCCCACCATCTCGCGCTTAAAGTGCCGGCAGGAATAGATCAGCGAGCGCGGAATCCGTTTGTCCGCCAGAATCCGCTGCGCCCCGTACACGTCCTGCAGAAACAGATTCAAGGCCGTCACCCGCTGAGCCAGCCCGCGTTCCACCCGGCTCCACTCCGAGTGCGGCACAATCCGGGGAATCAAATCGAAAGGAAACAGCCGCTCCGCTCCCGCGCCATCGCTGTAAACGGTGAAGGTAATGCCTTGCAGCAGGAAGGACAGGTCGGCAATCTTGCGGCGCTCGTCGAACTGCTCCGGCGCCATTTCCGCCAGGGTACGGAACAATTTGGCGTAGTGCGGCCGCGGCTCGCCGGAGGCGGCGAACATCTCGTCATAGAACTCGCCTACCTCGTAGCGCTCGAACAGTCCGCGCGGTAGGGCTTTCAATGGCTCTGCCAACATTGTTGGACGATATCAGCGCCCGGAGTTTCCGGCCAATAAGAAGAATTGATGGGTTCTATAGGCTTTTCGGGGGATAAAAAGCCGCAGCCAGTTCCCGTCGAGTTTTCAGCCTGGTCCGCAGCCTCGCTTTCCCCCACTTGCTTTTTAGCCGCTCTTTTGAAACAATCACTAAGTTCCCGAAGCTCGGGACCACTCTCCGCCATCCAATGGCTATATGCCTATTCGCCTTATTGGCGACATGCCCGTAGCGGAGCGGGTCTTCTTGTGTACCGCGTGATAAAATTTAGGAGGTTCCGGCTTTTTTTCGGCCCGTTTGCGGCCGTAGAGCCGGATTGTGACTGTTCGGCGGCCGCCTCGCCGCCCATGACGATGTTTCGGCTGCCTACGGCGCCCGTGAAGGATATTGCTCTTGGCTCTCGACGATAAATACGAAGATATTCAAAAATTGATCGATACCGGCAAGGAAAAAGGTTTCCTCACCTACAACGAGGTGAACGACCTTTTGCCCAACGACATCAACTCGCCGGACGATCTCGACGACCTGCTGGGAATGATCGGAACCCAGGGAATCAACGTCCTGGAAGACACCAAGCTTCCCTCGGAAAAAAAGTTCGATCCCGATGCCGAGGAATCCGAAGACGTTGAACTCGACCTGACTCCCGGCGCCCTGGAAAAGACCAACGACCCGGTGCGCATGTATCTGCGCGAAATGGGCACCGTTCCTCTGCTCACCCGCGAGGGCGAAGTCGAAATCGCCAAGCGCATCGAGCGCGGGCAGATTCGCGTCCTTAAGGCTTTGTCGCGCTCCGCCATCGTCATCCGCGAAGTCCTCGCCATAGGCGATGACGTCAAGCGCGGCGTCCGCTCGGTCAAGGAAGTCGTGGTCTTCGACGAGGAAGAGATCACCGACGAGGTTCTGCAGGGCCGCCTCAAGGAAATTTCCGGCAAAATTGACGATCTGGGCCGCCATTACAAACGCGGCCTCGCCTTGGCCGTCAAGCTCGCCGAAGCGGGAGCTCCCGGCAAGGACAAGAAAAAGCTCAGGGACCACCGTAAGCTTCACTGGGGACTGGGCCGCGCCCAGGTGGAAGTCAGCCGCGCCATCCGCAAGCTGCGCTTCACCAACCAGGAGCGCAAGCGCCTCATCGACCGCGTCAACAAAACGGTCGAAAACATGAAGGCTCTTGACCGCCAGGTCCTCAACCTGGAGAAGCGCTGCGAGTTCACCAAGAACGAAGAGCAGAAGAAGGAAATCCGCAAACAGATCCGCACCGTGCGTACCGACATGGAGCGCATCGAAGTGGAAGCCGGAGCCGTCTTCGCCGAACTCAAGCGCACCCAGCGCGAAATCATCCAAGGCGACATGGACGCCGAGCACGCCAAGCGCGAGCTCATCGAGGCCAACCTCCGCCTCGTCGTCTCCATCGCCAAAAAGTACACCAACCGCGGCCTCCAGTTCCTCGACCTCATTCAGGAAGGCAACATCGGACTGATGAAGGCGGTGGATAAATTCGAGTACCGCCGCGGTTACAAGTTTTCCACCTACGCCACCTGGTGGATTCGCCAGGCCATCACCCGCGCCATCGCCGATCAGGCCCGCACCATCCGCATCCCGGTGCACATGATCGAGACCATCAACAAGCTCATCCGCACCTCGCGTCAACTGGTGCAGGAGCTGGGCCGCGAGCCCACCAGCGAAGAGATTGCCCGCCGTATGGACATCCCCGTCGCCAAGGTCCGCAAGGTCCTCAAGATCGCGCAGGAGCCCATCTCTCTGGAAACTCCCATCGGCGAAGAGGAAGATTCGCACCTCGGAGATTTCATCGAGGATCGCGCGGTCGTCTCGCCCGCCGAGGCCGTCATCAACGTCAACCTCAAGGACCAGACTTCGCAGGTTCTGCGCACCCTCACCCCGCGCGAAGAGAAGGTCATCAAGATGCGCTTCGGCCTCGAGGATGGCAGTGAGCACACCCTGGAAGAGGTCGGCCAGTCCTTCGCCGTCACCCGCGAGCGCATCCGCCAGATCGAAGCGAAAGCCTTGCGCAAGCTGCGTCACCCTTCGCGCTCCCGCAAACTCCGCGCCTTCATGGACGGCGTCCACGACTAGCCGCAACCCGCTTTCCGCAATGCCAAGGGCACGGCTCCGGCCGTGCCCTTGGTTACTGCGAGAACTTCGCAGCCGCGGAAATTTTCAAAACGCCGGCCACGGCCATAAATTAACCGCCCGTTAACATTTCCGCCATCGGCCATGCCATATACTCTGCCGATGATTTCCAAGGAACTCACATTCGAGCTTCTTCCCGGCGCAAGTCCAAATGAGCACACCTACCGATTGCAGGGCCCGCTGGTCCTCAATAACCTGTTTGCCTTCCAGGAGGTCTTGCGCTCGGAGTCCGTCACCACCATCCTGGATCTCAGCGGCGTTCCCTATATCGATTCCGCCGGTCTCGGCGTGTTAACCAACTCCTACGTCTCCCATCAAAGGCGGGGACAGAGGTTGCTCTTTGTGGGCGTAAACCAGCGCGTACAGGAACTCTTCAAACTCACCAGCCTGGATAAGTTATTCGAAGTTTTTCCCACCGTGGAAAGCGCCCGCCAAGCCGCCTAGCGGCCTGGCGCGGGCCGCCATCGTCCGCGGAGAATGGTGCAGATCAGAGTATGGAATCCCAGGTCATATCGGTCGCCAGCAAAGAGAATGCGGAAGCCATCGCCAAGGGTCTGCGGCTGTGGTTTGAAAGCGATCCGGCAGTGCGCGAAGTGGCGGAAGGTTGGGCGGTCATCGTCACCGGCATCGTACCGGAAAGTGTCCGCCTCCTGATGAATCACTATAGCCTGGGCGTACTCGACAGCAAGACCGGCAGGGTCTGAAGAGCAACCGCGCTCCGGCCCCCCAATCTCCCGCGTCGCCGTACCCCGGCCAATTACTTCTTGACCTTGATTGCCGTCGAGTATTGGGTGTTCTCCCACGTCAACTTCAACACTCCGCCGCCCGCCGGATTCGCCTCGATTGAAATCGTGAACTGGTCTACCGGGTCTTTCAGAACATCCCTCTTCAAGTCAATTCTGGCCACATCCAGCGCCTCGTCGTAAACCTGCTTCGGGTCACGCGAGTTCTCGCCCCACTGGCCAATCTGCTGATTGATGATCAGTTTGGCGCCGCCTTCTGCAGGCAGGGTCCACAGCGTATAGGCGCCAGCCGAAAGAGTCGCACCACCCAGTTCCATGGGCTTCTGGGTGATCAGCAACGTGGCCTCATCCGCGCCCGTACGCCAGATCTTGCCATAGGGCACCAGGCCGCCCCAGATCTTACGCACGTCGCCAGTCTTGGGATCCATGGTGTAAGGCCGTCCGTACACAACGGTGACCCGGTTGCCTTCGATCACCGCGCTGATGGTTTCATGCGGGCTGAAGCGTTTCTGCTGAGCGGCCGCCGGCCAGGCGCAGGCGATGACCACTGCGGCGAGAATGAGAGTGTGAGCGAGATTTTTCATGCCATGCATGATACCCCTACTCGTACCGCAGCGCTTCAATCGGATTCAGATTCGCCGCCTTCCACGCCGGATAGATCCCAAACACCAGTCCGATCAGTCCCGACGACGCAAAGGCAAACGCCGTCCATTGCACGCTCATGGTTGCCGGCAGCGCCGGCAGCAGCGCCGCAATCAAATAGGTCAGCACTCCGCCCAGCAGAATTCCCACCACCCCGCCCACCGCCGTCAGCACCACGGCTTCCATGGTGAACTGCAGCAGCACGTCCTGCTTGCGCGCGCCCACCGCCTTGCGCACTCCAATCTCCCGGGTGCGCTCGGTTACGGAAACCAGCATGATGTTCATCACTCCCACGCCGCCCACAATCAGCGCCACGCTGGAGACCGCGAACATGAAAATGAACACTCCGCCCGTCACCTGGTTCCACACCTGCACAATCGAATCCTGGCTGAACACGGCGAAGTTATCCATCTGGTCCGGTTTCAGTTTGCGCCGCCGCCGCAGCAGGTCGCGCATTTCGTCCATCGCCTTCGCCATGTCCGGCTGCGATGTGGCCTTCACGGAAATCCAGTTCTGCTTCAACTCCGGATGCAACTTCCGGAACGTCCAGTAGGGAAACATCACGATGTTGTCTTCCGGATTCGTCCCGCCGCTGAATGCGTCCTTCTTTTTCTCCGAGACGCCGATCACGGTAAACAGTTCGCCTTCAATGTTGATTTCCTTGCCGATCGGGTCAGTCTCGGCAAACAACTCGCTGGCCGTGTCGTTGCCGATGACGATCACGGGCAGCCGCTGCTGGTCTTCCATCTGGGTGAACCAGCGGCCCTTGGCCAAGGCGTAGTCGTACACCTGCTTGGTGTCGTACGTATCGCCTTCCAGGATGGTGTTCCGGGCCACGTGGCCTTCATATTTCACGGCGTAGCTGCCCACGCCGAACTGGGGCATGAACAGCCGCAGCGACGGCGCCACGGCCTTCACGTGGGGCAGGTCTTTCATCGCTTCCGCATCTTCCCAGGTCAGCTCCTTCCGGTTCAGCATCTCCGCCGTCGGATGCCCAAAGTTAAAGATGTCCATGTGGAACGCGAACACGATATTGGAGCCCATCTGCTGCACCATGTTTTGCACGTTGCGGTTCAGCCCGCGCACAACCGAGGAGATCGTGATTACGGTCGCCACCCCAATCACAACGCCCAGGATGGTCAACCCGGAGCGCATCTTGTTGCGCACCAGCGTCTCGCCGGCCAGCCGGAAGATCTCCCTGAACTCACCGCGCGATGCCATTGCCTGACTCCCGTCCCAATCCCACGGTCCCCCTTTGCGGTTCCGTGCCTTACAGTTCAAAGCGCAGCGCGATGATCGGGTCCAGCTTGGCTGCCTGGCGCGCCGGATACACCCCGAAAAACACGCCCACCGCACCCGCCATCAGCAGTCCTGCGCCCACGGTCCAGAGCTTCACCTCGCTCGGCATTCCAATCATGATCGTCACGGCCTTCGCCACCCCGATGCCCAGCGCGACGCCAATCGCCCCGCCCACCAGCGACAGGGTCGAGCTCTCGATCAGGAATTGCTGCAGCACGTCGCCCCCGCGCGCTCCCAACGCTTTGCGTATGCCGATCTCGCGCGTCCGCTCGGTCACGGAAACCAGCATGATGTTCATGATCACCACCCCGCCGACGATCAGCGAGATGGAAGCCAGCGCCACCGCCACCAGGAAAAACGTCCCGCTCAGGTTCGCCCAGATGGAGAGAAAGCTCTGGTTCGTCTCCACCGTAAAGCTGTCCGGCCTGCCTGGCGCGTCGTGACGCCGCGAGCGCAGCACCACCCGCACCTGGTCCATCGCCGCCTCCATCGGTGCGCCCACTCCCTCGCCCTTGGCCCAGATGCTCAGCGACATATGTTGCGAGCCGAACTGCCGGGTCCAGCTCGTCAGCGGCAGCACCACCCAGTTGTCCAGGCTCTGCCCCAGCGCCTTGCCTCTCGGTTCGGCCACTCCGATCACCGCATAAGCCAGCCCGTTGACGCGGACTTCCTTGCCCAGCGGATCCACTCCCGGCATCAGGTTCTCGGCGATGTCGCTGCCGATCACCACCACGTTCGAACCCGCGTTCACGTCGGCCTCGCTCAGCCCGCGCCCGGACTTCAGATTCAAGTCATAGATCGCGGTCATCCCCGGCGTCCAGCCGCGCGCCATCGTGTCGTTGCTGTTCTGCTCGTTGTACTTCACCCGCACGTCGCTCAGCCGTATCGCAGCGCCCACGTTCTTGCACGCCGTGCACGCCTCCTGCACCGCCAGAAAGTCCTCGTAGCGGATGTCTTTCCGCTTCTCGCTCTCCAGGTACTGATCCACGTTGGTGATCACGTTCGGCGCCTTGGAGACGATGAACACGTCCGCGCCAAGATTGAAAATCTTCTCCGCCACATACCCATTGATACCGTTGACGAATGTCTCCACGGCAATCACCGTCGCCACCGCGATCACAACCCCCAGCAGGGTCAGCACGCTGCGCAGCTTGTTGGCCCACAGCGATTGCAAGGCAATCCGAACCGCTTCCAGTGTGTTCATAGGGATTTCGGAGTACGAATCGGGTTCGTCCCCCGCAGTTTACCAGAGCCACCCACCCCATCATCCGCATCGGGCCCGCGTCTGTGCCAGGCGCAGCGCCCGCTCCAAGGCTTTCCGCGCCATTGCTTTTTCTCCCCGCGGCCATCGCAGCTCACGCCGGACGGCGCATTTGTCCTCCACTCCGGAGTTGCCCCGATTGTCCATCCTCCGGGCCGCCGCCGCGGAATCCTGCACTGCGCCAGGCATTTTTCCTTTCCTCATCACATCATTCTGTGACGCATGACGATGGCAGCTTCTCGCGCCCTCGTGTATCACAACCTATGGAAGAGAATTGTCACACTCTGGTGAAAATTGAGCCAACCTCCGGCCTGTGCTACGATTCTTTGCTTTAGTGTTCTCCGTCCTGTGCCGCAAGGTACATGCGGTTTTGCCTTTCCGTCCCAGTTCTGGGAGTTCCAGACGTGCGCTTCCGGCCACGTTCGGGCAGCGGAATGGCCAGTTGGTTCAGCTCGTTTACGCAGCTTGTTTACCCAGTACGGTGCTCGCCGCCTGTTTGGGACGGTGCCATGGGCGAAATGCTTCGGCAGCGTGTTCCGGTCGTTGCCGGCTTTCGAATCAACGCTCTCGGGAGTTATTTTGTGAAGACCTACGAAGGTGAGAATATCCGCAACGTGGCTGTGATTGGCCACTCCCACTCAGGCAAAACCTCTCTTGTCTCCGCTCTGCTGTTCACCGCCGGCGGAACGCCCCGGCTCGGCCGGGTCGATGATGGCACCACCACCACCGACTACGACGAGGAGGAAATCTCCCGTCAGATGACCATCTCCGCCGCGCTTGCCGCCGTCGAATGGGGCAAGGCCAAGATCAACCTCATCGATACGCCTGGATTCAACATGTTCGTCCATGAAGCTGAGCTGGCCATGCCCGCCGTCGATGCCGCCCTCGTCGTCGTCGATTCGGTCTCCGGCGTCCAGGTCATCACCCAGAAGATCTGGAACTTCGCCGACAAGTTGAGTCTGCCCCGCGTCGTCGTCTGCACCCGCATGGACCGCGAACGCGCCGACTTCGAGCGCGTCATGCAATCGCTTACCTCCACGTTCGGCCGCAACGTCGTTCCCATCCAGCTCCCCATCGGAGCCGAAAAGAGCTTCCAGGGCGTCGTCGATCTGGTCAAAATGAAGGCCTACTTCTATGAGCCGGGCGGCAATGGCCGCGCCCGCACCGGAGAGATCCCCGCCAATCTGGCCGCCGAGGCCAAGACCGCGCATGAAGCTCTCATCGAGCTCGTCGCCGAAGGCGATGACGACCTCATGAGCGAGTACTTCGACACCGGAACCATCGCCGAGGAACACATTGTCTCCGGAATTCATAACGCTATTCGCGACGACCGTCTTTTCCCCGTCCTGTTTGCCTCCGGTCTCGGCAACATCGGCAGCGACGAAATCCTCAACTTCCTACTCGATTACGTCCCTTCGGCCACCGAGCGCGGCACCTTCACCGGCATCCCCGCCACCCCTGGCGCCGAACCTCCGGTCCGCAAGATCTCGGCCTCCGAGCCACTTTCGCTATTCGTCTTCAAAACCGTCAGCGATCCCTTTGCCGGCCGCATCTCCTATTTCAAGGTGGTCAGCGGCGTCCTCAAGAATGACGCCTCTCTCACTAACTACTCCCGCGGCACGGTAGAAAAGTTCGCCCACATCTCCGCCGTCCTGGGCAAGCAGTTGATCCCCGTGACCGAGCTTTCCGCCGGAGACATCGGCGCCGTTGCCAAGCTCAAGGAAACCCTCACCGGTGACACCCTGGGAGACAGGTCCGCGCCCATCCAGTACCCTCCCGTCATCCTGCCCGAGCCGGCCATCACCTTCGCCATCGAGCCCAAGACCCGCGCCGACGAGGACAAACTCGGCGTCGGCGTCCATAAGCTCATGGAAGAAGACGCCATGCTGCGCTTCTACCGCGATCCCCAGACCAAGGATTTCCTCATCGCCGGAACCGGACAGCAGCACATCGAGGTCGTCGTCAGCAAGCTCAAGCGCCGTTACCACACCGAGGTCGTCCTCAAAGCGCCCAAGGTCCCCTATCGTGAAACCATCCGCGGCAGCGCCGAAGTCCAGGGCCGCCACAAGAAGCAGTCCGGCGGACATGGCCAGTTCGGCGATTGCAAAATCCGCATGTCTCCGCTTCCACGCGGCGGAAATTTCGAGTTCTCCAATGACATCTTCGGCGGCGCCATCCCCAAGAACTACATCCCCGCCGTCGAAAAGGGAATCCTCGAGGCCGCTGCCCGTGGCTACCTCGCCGGATACCCTGTCGTCGATTTCAAGGTCAGCCTCTACGACGGCAGCTATCATGAGGTGGATTCCAACGAACTCAGTTTCAAGACCGCCGGCCGCATCGCCTTCAAGAAAGCCATGGAGGTCGCCAAGCCAACCCTGCTGGAGCCCATCATGCAGGTCGAAATCACCGTCCCTGACGAGTTCGCCGGAGCCATCATGGGCGACATGAACTCTCGCCGTGGCCGCATCCAGGGCATGGACAACAAAGCCGGCAACACCATCATCCGCGCCCACTGCCCCATGTCTGAAATGTTGACCTACGGCACCGATCTCACCGCCATGACCCAGGGCCGGGGCTCGTTCAACATGGAAATGGATCACTACGACTTCGTCCCTCAACTGCAGCAGGACAAGATCATCGCCGCTGCCAAGGCCGCTGGCGCCGGTCTGGAAGAAGAGGAAGAAGAGTAGGCTCCCAGGCGCCCCACATCTGTGTCGCGGTTTTCGCCGCAAATGTGCGGAGCAGCGAACTCCACTCTGGACACCAACAGGAAGGGCAGCCCGCAGGCTGCCCTTTTTCACTGGCCTGAACTTTCCTACTCGTGCCGCTCCGCCTTGATGGCGTGGCGGACCGCCTTGCGCGCTTCGTCGATATGGTGCAGGGCGCGCTTTTTCAGTCCCCTCGCGTAGCTGTCCTGTTCGCGCTCGTCGATTTCCTTGTGCGCCCGGTCCAGCAGGTCCAGCGCCCGGCGCAACCGGTCGCCTCTACCCCAGCCGGGATCCACATCGGGATGGTCGTTCAGGTTCTTGCCATCGTCGATGGCCGCTTCTTTCACCTCGCGGATCGCGGCGTCGATTTCCTCGATCGCCAGTTGCTCGTCGGCGTCGGCCTGTGCACTGGAAACCGGTTGCCCCAGGTGCGCGCGCGCATAGCGCAGGTCGCTCAGCGCGTGCAGGTAAGCGGGATGCGCTCCCGGCGTGTCGGCAGCGGCAATCGTGGTCAGCAACGCGACCGCGCACGCTGCCAGCAGAACCAGCCTTGCAAAACTTCTCATCGTGATCCTCCTCGGCGAATGCTGTGTTTGCATGTGTGGTTTTGAACCCGGCTCACAACTCAAAGTTGCTCAAGGCAAAGTTGCTCATCGCATCGTGAACCCGGTTTGAACCCCCGCGCCCCTGCTAGAACAGTGTGTTCTGCTTCTTCGGAGGCTCCACCCCAAAGTGCCGGTACGCCAACTGGGTCGCCACCCGTCCCCGCGGAGTCCGGTCCAGAAATCCAATCTGGATCAGGAACGGCTCATAGATTTCTTCAATCGCGTCCGGCTCTTCGGCCAGCGCCGCCGCCAGCGTATTCACTCCCACCGGTCCGCCCTGGTATTTCTCGATGATCGTCAGCAGCAACCGCCGGTCCACCTCGTCAAAACCATGCTCGTCCACTTCCAGCATTTCCAGTGCCGCCTTGGCCGTGGCGCAGTCAATGTGCCCCGTTCCCCGCACCTGCGCATAGTCGCGAACCCGCCGCAGCAGCCGGTTTGCCACCCTCGGTGTTCCCCGGCACCGGGTCGCAATCTCCAGCGCCGCGTCGTCGTCGATGCCAACATTCAAAATCCGCGCCGAGCGGTTCAGAATGATCTGCAAATCCTCCTGGCTGTAAAACTCCAGCCGCAGCACCAGCCCCAGCCGCGATCGCAGCGGAGCCGATAGCAGCCCGATCCGCGTCGTCGCCGCCACAAACGTGAATGCCGGAATCTCAAACGAGTGCGTCCGCGCCGACGGACCCTGTCCCACCATGATGTCCAGCCGGCAATCTTCCAGCGCCGAATACAGCAGCTCTTCCAGCGCCGGTTGCAGCCTGTGTACCTCGTCCACAAACAGAACCTGGCGAGCCTGCACGTTGGTCAATATCGCGGTCAAATCGCCCTTGATCTGCAAGGTCGGACCCGAGGTCTGCTGAAACGCCGCATCCATTTCGTTGGCGATGATCGTGGCCAACGTCGTCTTGCCCAGCCCCGGCGGCCCATACAGCAAAATGTGATCCAGCGCCTCGCCGCGTGCCCGCGCCGCCGCAATCGCCACCGCCAGGTTCTCTTTCACCTTGGGTTGGCCAATAAACTCCTGCAACCGCTGCGGCCGCAGCTTCAGCTCAAACCCTTCTTCGCCCTCCAGTGGCGCTCCCGCCACCAGCCGCGCCCGCTCGTCCTGATCTCCGCCCATACCCGCGATGTTATATCCCCCGCCCGCCAGCGGCAATTGTGATCTGGTGTCCTCCCTCGATGTTGCGCTAAACTGCGCATGCGCCGGGAGAAAGGAAACCCATGCGAAAGCCGTCCATGGTTGCGATCCTTGTCGTTCTCATTCTCATCCTCGCAATCCTGTTTGCGCGCACCCGGCCGCGGATGCGCCACCTCAAATTGAATTCCCATTTTCACAACGCACCAGGGCTGCGCGCGGAAGTGCGCGCAGATGTCCCGCATCCGCCCGTCCTTGGCGAATGTGAGGCCGCTCCATTCGCCTGTCGTTAGCTGCTTTGGCGAGCGAAGATTGCCGCTCGGGCTACGATTTCTTCCTGCAAGACTCCATCCTGCGCGAAGGGTTCGAGCACGGCCGTGATCTCTGCTTCAAACTTCGCTCGCCGTTCTCCCAGAACCGCGGGAGAAGTATTGGACTTCGAGAGCGCCCGGCCGATCAGGTCAGCAATCGTGACCTCGCGTTCTTCGGAAACCGAAATCGTGTCGAGTTCACGGAAGCGCGAGCCCTCAAACCAGTCCTTCACGTCCACCCGATAGTGCTCGTCCGGGGTGGTGGACCAAGGGCGCCGTGCGTCCTCGTAGAGTTTCACCCATGGCCGTGCGTCCGCCGCCGGAGCATCATCAGTTGCTGCGTGCCCGGCTGCGAAGCGTACAGCCGTCTCGGCGCTGGTGGCGCCGCAAATCAGGATGTGACCGTTTTCCGAGGTAATCTGCTCCAACACCCGTAAAGCTGCGCCACGTTCCATCCAGTGAATTGCGCGGCCAATGGTGAGGAAGTCGAACTTGTGTTCAGCGGTAAAATCTTCCAGCCGTCCATGCACCAGGGATAGACTGACGCCCGCTTGCGCCGCCGCACTCCTGGCCGCCGCGATCATGGCAGCCTCCGGATCGAGCCCTGTACATGACCCAACAAACGGCGCAAAGCCGATGGCAAGCGGAGCCGGTCCGCAGGCAACATCCAGCAGCCGCTCATTCCCGCCGAGCCCAATCCGCTGGGCAACCGCTTCGAAGAAACTTGCCGGATACGGTTCCCGGTACCGCTCATAGAATTCGACCGTAGTAGCGAAGCGTCCCATGGCTTTCAGTCTTTCAAATCCATAGAAACACCGCAACGTTTTGTTGCCCGCGGGTGGCCCGCATCTGCCATCCTTTGGCAAATGTGGGAGAAACCCGCCTCATGCGGTAAACTGCTCTGTTCGCCTCCCTCGGAGATTTCCGTCATGCTGCGTCGCTGTCTCATTGCCATTGTCCTGCTCGCTTCCATCCCGGCCCTCGCCCAAAAGCGCCCCTTCACCTTTGAGGACATGATGAACCTCAAGCGCGTTGGCGATTTCACGGTCTCACCCGACTCCCGCTGGGCCGCCTTTGCCGCCGTTGACGTTTCGCTCGCTGATAACTCCAAACAGTCGCATCTCTGGATCGTTCCACTCGCCGGCGGCACGGCCCGCCGTCTCACCGAACCCGGTCCGGGCACGGAAGACCGCCCGCGTTTTTCGCCCGACGGCACCCAGCTCCTCTATACTTCGGTCCGCGGCGGTAGCTCTCAGCTTTACGTGCAGCCCTTCCAGTCCGCCACCGGAACCCTGGCCGCCACCCCGCGCCAGCTCACCAACATCTCCACGGAAGCCGATGGCGCCATCTGGTCGCCTGACGGCAAGCAAATTCTCTTCCTCTCCGCCGTCTGGCCCAACTGTCCCGATGATGCCTGCAACCGGGCTCGCGACGAAGCGGCCGACAAATCCAAGGTCAAGGCCAAGGTCTTCGATCACCTGCTCTACCGTCACTGGAACGCCTATGACGGCGGCAAGCGCTCGCACCTGTTCCTCATCAACGCCGCCTGCACCCCTGCGGCACCGGCCTGCGCCGCCCGCGACCTCACTCCCGGCGAACACGATGTCCCGCCCTTTTCCCTCGGCGGGCAGGACCAGTATCAGTTCTCGCCCGACGGGCGCGAGATCGCTTTCACCGCCAATCTTGACGAAGTCCAGGCCACATCCACCAATAGCGATGTTTTCAGCCTCAACCTCACCGATCCTCAGGCCAAGCCGGTAAACCTCACTGGGGCCAACAAGGGCGCGGATTCCACGCCTCTCTATTCGCCCGACGGAAAATACATTGCCATCCGCTCCCAGTTCCGCGCCGGCTACGAGAGCGACCGTTTCCGCCTGCAACTCATCGAGCGCGCCACCGGCAAAATCACCAACCTCACCGAAAACTTCGACCGCTGGGTGGAGTTCGTCGCCTGGGCGCCTGACTCCTCCAAACTCTACTTCACGGCCGAGGACGCCGGCGAGTCGCCCATCTATGCCATTCCGGTCACGGGTGGCGAGCCTCTGGAAATCGTCCGCGGCTTTGATGATTCCCCCACTCCAACCGCCGACGGCAAGACCCTGGTGTTCGCCCGTATCTCGGTGCGCTTTCCCACCGAGCTTTTCACCATCTCCATTGCGCCGCCCGCGCCTCTGCCACCGCCCACCGCCGCCCGGCGTCATCACAACAACACTCCGGCAGTTCCGGTGGCCGCCTCCGCCAAGGCTGAAGCCAGCCAGCTCACCCACATGAACGACGCCCTGTTCGCCGGGATTCAAATGCAGCCCATCGAGGCGTTCTGGTTCGCCGGTTCCGAGAACAAGCAGGTCGAGGGCTTCATCCTCAAGCCGCCGGACTTCGATCCCGCCAAAAAGTATCCCGTCAAGTTCCTCATCCACGGCGGCCCGCAGGGCGCCTGGGGAGATGATTGGAGCTTCCGCTGGAATCCCAATCTTTTCGCCGCTTCCGGCTACGTCATCGTCATGATCAATCCGCGCGGCTCCACCGGCTACGGCCAGCAGTTCGTCGATGACGTCAACGGAGACTGGGGTGGCCGTCCCTTTGACGACCTCATGCTTGGCCTCGACGCTGCCGAGCATCAATTCGCCTTCATCGACCGCGCCCGCGAGTGCGCCCTCGGCGCCAGCTATGGCGGCTACATGGCCAACTGGGTTCTCGGCCACACCGATCGTTTCAAGTGCATCGTCTCCCACGACGGCATGTTCAACCCCGTGAGCGCTTACGGCGCCACCGAGGAACTTTGGTTCAACGAATGGGAGTTCAGGGGAACTCCGTGGTCAAATCCTGACCTTTATCGCCGCTGGTCGCCTGCCGCCGCCGCACCCAATTTCAAAACTCCAACTTTGGTCATCCACGGCCAGCTCGATTACCGCCTCGATGTCAGCGAAGGCTTCCAGCTCTTCACCACCTTGCAGCGTCTCAACGTTCCCAGCCGCATGCTCTACTTTCCGGACGAGGGACACTGGGTCCTGAAACCGCAGAACTCCCAGCTCTGGTGGAAGACCGTCACGGATTGGGTCGACTGGTACATCGGCACCCCCGGCAGCCATCTCCACGCCGCACCTCCGGCCCACGACTAGTAACGGTTAAGCGGAACTGGATACATGACACAATCGCATCCACAGAGTAAGACTCCACGGAAGCAGGATAGCCAGGGCGGAACTCCACAAGCACACCCGTCCCAAAAGGATAGCGGTGGCCCACTTGAGCCGACTGTTCCGCCTAAGATTCCACCACCCCCAACTGACCCCGAAACGCCCTGCAAGTGCCGATATCAGGCCCAGCCACGGTGGAAACAAGGCTTGGAGTTGGTTGCGTTAGGTGCGGGCGTTTTCTATGCAATCGTCACTTACCTTATGTGGGTAGACAGCAACAAGAATTTTGCTGTCGATGAGCGCGCTTGGGTTGGCCCCGTTGCCGTGAATGCCGATGTAAAGCCCATGTCCCATCCAAAGATGACTATTCTGATTAAAAACACCGGCAAAACTCCCGCGTTCAGCCTCACAGCCAAGCAGCTTATTTGGCTGGATACGACCGGTAAGTTTAAGCCGGTATGGCGCGGTACTACTCCACCCGTTGAATGTAATCTGGCTGGAGTTTTGTTCCCAGGAGGCACACTCGAACTTCAATTAGAATTTCCTATGAATATCCCCGATGAAAACTTTGAGAGTGCTTTCAAGACTGGAATAACCAGCGTCTATGCGTATAGCCTCATCAGTTACCGGGATGCCTTTGGAAAATCCCACACCACTGAGTTGTGCTTCCAGCACGACTCCTCGATCAAAGCGGACACCAACGTCAGTTGCTCAGAGGGGTACAACAACGCAAACTGACCCTGTCAGAACGACTAACAATGGAAGTATGTGTGTCAAGCATACATTTACCCTGTGCAGCTGTTAACCAGACAGGCACCCAATCAAGGGTGCCTGTTATCTTGCTGGTCAATCCTTTCGCACTGTGCCGAACCATGTACCAAAAGTTAACTTTTGCTTTTTAAACGATTGCCTTACTGGTGAATCCTTGCCGCCACCGGTTCAGCCGGTTCCGCCGCTTCCGGAGTGAGCAGTGACCGTCGCCGCGCCGTCTGCAAGTCCTGCGCGGAGAGATGCGCTCCTCCCAGCAGCAGTAATCCCGAGAAAAAAGCCCAGAAAATCATCGTTACGGATACATAGAAGGGTCCGTAGGCTTCGTGAAAGTCCAGCAGTGGCAGGCACGCCACGTAGATAACCTTCGCAACCTCCCACGCCACGCCCGTTATGATCGCCGCTGGCAGAACGGCTTTGTAGGGCACTTTTCCATTCGGCAGCAGCCAGTACACCAGGAAGAAGATCAACACGCTGGCAATCATTCCAAATATCTTCAGCGCAATGAATTGCATGGTCATATTGATCTGGTCCGCCAGCGAGTACACCACCCCGGTGCCGATGTGATTGCCGAGCCAGATCTGCGCTTCCGCTGCCGGACCCCATACTCCCGCCGTGCCCGCAACGCTCAACAGCGCCAGCACGCCGCAGCACAGTGCCAGCCCAAGCGATATGATCTGGTTCATCAGGTAGTTGCGTGACTTGAATCCCCACACCGAGTTGAGCGCCACTTCCAGCGGCTCAAACACACCCGTGCAACTGATGAACAGCATCACGATCGAGAACAGTTGGATCTTGTGCGTGGACGACATGGCGTCCACCGTGGCAATGATAAATCCCTGGTTGCTCGGCAAATACGCGGCCAGCATGCGCTTGATCGCACTCACCATCGACGGCGAATGGAAGACCCGCCGGCTCAGCGTCAACAGCAGAACCGACGCCGGGAAGAAGGATAGGATGGCGTTCGCGGCCACCGAAAATGCATAGGTGTGTACTTCGGTTGTGCCCAGGTATTTCAAGGTGGACACGCCATTGCGCCGCAATGTCTGCAGCATGGAAGTGCGCAGTTGTTGAATGGGATCGCGGCTGGCGGAAGTTGCGCCGCTGCCCGCCGTGGCCGCCGATGTGTTGTCGCTATTCATAGGATATCTTCATTGTAGTCAAATCCGCCCTGTCCCATCGCCCCCACCGCGTTCCGCGACGTCTGGCGCGGCCGGTTTCCGCCCGCCCTAGGCGCCGGATGTTTGTCCTATTTGGGCGTCTTCCCGCATCATTTGCCCTCGTGCCGCAACAATCACTTGCCAACATGTTCCGGTTGCGATACATATGTCCTACTTACGGAAGTATGCTTCGATGGAGAGTTTCTAAGGTGCAGTAAAGGAATCAGTGATGTGCGGTCGGCAGTCAGCGCAGTATTTAAGTCCGGATTCCAACATCTTTTCTGCAGCCCGGCCCAGGGTTGCGGAGTTTGAAAAGATGCTGGAATCCGGATTTGCTTGTTGAGTTGGGCTCAGGCTGTGGGCAAAAGTCTGAGTGGTTGTGCGAATCGAAGTTGGAAATACTGTTTCTTTGTAAGACCTGAAAGGAGTTAGTCGTGAAGGAGAAGGGCACGGTTAAGTGGTTTAACGGCGCTAAAGGATATGGGTTCATTCAGCGCAGTACAGGTGAAGATGTATTTGTGCACTATTCTGTGATCCAGGAAAATGGCTATCGTACCCTCAACGAGGGCGAGACTGTCGAATTCGAATGTATTAAGGAACCCAAGGGACTGCAGGCTCAGAATGTGAGCCGTGGTTAATTGTCAGCGTTTATACATTGCAAAGCGTGAACGCCTGAACTTGGGAAACATGAATGCTTATGCTCCATTGAGGCCCTAGTCCCTTAAGGGCCCTTTTCTTGGCTGTCCGACCGCACTCGATTCCCGCTCGTCAATCTGCTTCCAGGGATACCAGGTCGCCCTGGAGTTCGCCGCTGCTACGGTAGTTGATCGATACGGCGGTGTTGCGCCAGCCGCAGTCGAACTGCTCCACTCCGATTAGTACCGCCGAACTGCGGTCGGCCACGCGAATTCGCCAGGTGCGTCCGCTGGAATTCACGATGAGGATCGCCTTCGCTCCCGGCCCGCACTCGACGCTGACGATGCGGCCCTTCATGGATTCGATCTTGCGCATATCCGGCGGCGGTTCCGGGCTCTGTTTATTAGCCTCTGCCCGCTCGTCCTCGGCGATCGCCTCCTGCAGATTGTCATACTTGCCTGGTTTTGCGTTGGCGTCGCGGTGTATGCCCATTGACTCCCATTGCTGGAGCTGCTTCTTCTCCTTGGCCAGTTGGTTCAGCAACTCTTTCGCCTCCGCCGCGACCGTCTCATCGCTTCCCGCGCCGGCGTAAAGAACAAGCTTGCGCGCCGCGTCCAGGTTGTCCGCTGCCTGGTAAGCACGCGCCAGATTGAGGTAGTAGCGGTAATTGCGCGGACAGAGCTTCGTGGCGCGTTCGAGGTTTGCCTGTGCCGCTCTCAGGTTGCGGCCGCTCAACTCTGCCAACCCCAGCAGTTCCCGCGCGGCCGCGTAGTTCGGATCCCGTTGCAGCGCGGCCTTCAGTTCGCTACCCATGCGGGTTTCCGCCGACTCCACGCGAATGCTGTTTTCCTCGCCCTGGTTCACCCATCGCGCATAGAGATAGTGCATGGAAGGATCGGAATCGTCCAGCGCCAAGGCGCGCCGTATGTGCTCTACCGCGTTATCCAGATCATGGCGCAGCAGGAACGCCCAGGCCAGCCAGCGATGGACTGCCACGTTCTCCTGGTTGCGTCGCATGAACACCACCAGCTCTTGCAGCGAGTCATCCGCCCTCGGGCCAAACAGAGAGAGGCTGGCCGTGATCACATGGGCATCGGCGGCGGAAATTTTTTGCGACTTGAAGAGGCCATTCTCGACGCGTGGCGCGGGCGTTTTCTGCAAGGCAGCTTTCCCCAGGGACGCGCGCACTTCGCGGTCGAGATCGGCTGGGCTCATGGAGAACGCCTCCGCCAAGGCACGCTCCTGGGTTGCGCCACGCCACTGCACGGCACTCAGATAAGCACCCGCCTGGGGCAGCCGGCTGCTGTCGATCAGCCAGCGCACCAGCGCCCACGATTCGCTCTCAAAACTGGCGCGTTCGGCTGCGGAAAGCTCCGCAGGGTCGTTGATCCCCAGCAGTCTCGCCATCGGCATCCACTCGCCGGCCGCAGGCGTTGCCACCCCGCGCGGCGCCGGTCCAAGCTCCATCGAATCACCCATGAAATGCACCCCGGCCAGGTAACTGGCGATGCCGGAATCAAACCACGGTTGGGCGCGCGGATAGTTATCTTCCAAAGTGAGCCCGGCGATCGATTGCGCCGCTTGCGTCCACGAATCCGGCTGCGCTGGATCCACAACTATGAAATTTGCGGCGGGCGTGCGCACCAGCCTTGGAACCCCCGCGGGAGCGGCGATGGCCAGTACGCGCAGAGGAGTGGATAGCACGATCGGGTTGCGATGAAACAGCTCTGCGAAGACGGTGATGAGCTGTTCGCCGCGCAGCGCCGCCTCGCGCGCTCCCCGGTCGTTACCCTCGGAGTAGCTGATCAGGTGACTGGTCTGGACTGCGTACCACTGCTGCGCCAGCGCGGCCGACGTCAGCGCCAGCAACAGCGGCGGTAACCACAACCATCGCGCGCGCATGGCAACTCCTCCCCCGGATGCCGGATTCACCGGCTATTTTCTTGGATGCGGTACTGTCGCTCTCAGGCGTAACAGAGTTCCGCCAGCAGCAGACGCTGGGTGGCATTCGTCTCGAGGAATTGCAGTCCGGCGCGGCATCCCTGGCGGCGGATAATGACGGCTCGCAGGCTGAGCACGGCCCCGCGGCCGGGAAGACGCAGACAGAGCACGACCTGGGTGCCTGAAGGCAATTCGCGCATCAGCGTAACGCCCGCGCCGGTGCGTGAAACGTCGACCGTGCGCGCCTGCACGATGACGGGCTCACCGGTCGAACGCTGCACCAGCAGGCGGGCGCGCAGGTCAAGACGGCGTCGGGAAAACAACCGGCTGGCGCAGAGGGAGGATTGGCTACCCAGTGGGGTCGGCATCGGCTGTCGTCTCCAGTCTTGCAATCGCCCAGCGCGCGTGTTCGGCGACCACCGGGTCCGGCTGCTGCGCCAGCTCGCGCAAACGCGGCAGATGTTTTCTCTCTCCGCTGTTGCCCATGGCAATGGCGGCGTTGCGCAATAGTCCGCGGAGTTTCGCGCGCTGCACTGGCGAAGCGCGAAAGGTGCGCCGGAACTCCTCCTCGTTCATACCTGAAATCCACTCCAGGGAGGGATTGACGAGTTCGGTACGCGGCGCAAATGCCGCATCGAGCGAGACCGGGGCGCGCCGGTTCCACGGGCAAACGTCCTGGCAGATGTCGCAGCCGAACAGATGCCGTCCCATCTTTGCGCGCAGTTCTTCCGGCGCCGCGCCGCGCTGCTCAATGGTGAGGTAGGAGATGCAGCGGCCTGGGTCGAGCTGTCGCGGCGCAATCAAAGCCTGGGTGGGACAGGCGTCGATACAGCGCGTGCAACTGCCGCAGCGGTCGGGAGCGGGCAGATCGGGCGGCAGCGGGTGCGAGGTGAGAATGACTCCGAGAAACAGCCACGAGCCAAGCTGCTGATTGAGGATGCAGCCGTTCTTGCCCGTCCATCCAATGCCGGAATGCGCCGCCAGCACGCGCTCCACCACCGGGCCGGTGTCCACATAGCACCAGGTGCGCAGCGTGGGTTGAGCGGCGGCCGGGTGGTGCTCCACGACGCACTCCGCCATGCGCTGCTCGATGCGGCGCAACCTTGACAGCAGCAGCTTGTGATAGTCGGAGTGGACAAAGGCGTAGCGCGAAATCCATCCTTTTGCCGGGTCGTCGCACGCCGTGGAGTAGGGCGTGTCCGAATTGTAGTTTGCGCCGCAGACCACCACCGAGCGCGCCCAGGGAGCCACGTTCGCAATGCAGGCCCGGCGCAACTCTCCGGCATCGTTCCTGCTCGCCAGGTATTCCATCTCGCCGTGGAATCCGCGGGCGATCCAGGCCGGGAAGTAGTCGAGCTCGCCGAGCGCCGCAACCGGCGCAATCCCGGCCAGCGCAAAGCCTTCGTCGAGCGCCGCCTGTTTCACCAACTCCGCAAGTGAGGACATCCCAACTCCCAGACCGGGTGCAAAGGGCCAGCGATCCCTGACAGCGCTACTCTCGTCTCCGCACCACCGCTACAATCGCTGCCATTTCGGTGAGCGTAATAATTCCCGCCGAGGTGACGCACCAGATGCAGTAGGTCTCCAGGATTTTAGCCTCGACGTAAGTCAGGTAGATGGAGAAGCCGACGGCTCCGGTGGTGAGCAGGAGCACAAACCACCAGCGCCGCGCCAAGGCAAAGCCTGCGATCGCCGCGTAGCCCAGAATGCCAAACACCGCGACCGGAACGCCGGCAATCTCGGCAAACGGGCTGTGATTGACCACGCCGCAGTCCCAGCGTTCGTTGATGCTGCACGGCGATGGTTCGGTGCGGAAGTGTTCGCGCAGGGCAAAGCAGGAAACGATGAGTCCGGCCAAGGCAAGAACGGCGACGAGATAGCGCATGAAGCCTCCGCCCTCATTGTAAGCAGAGCCCGCCCTGGCAGGCTACGCAGGCTTGTGCATCTTCTTCTCTGCGGGGAGTTTTTCTCTTCCGAGGATTGCTTCTGCGTCCAAAGCCGCGCCTGCGCATCAAACTAGAAGTGTTACGATTGAGTTTTAGCAGTGCTGTCCGGCCATCGAGCGGTCGAGAAGCATTTCTGCGACGGAATGGAGGAAGAATGGCGAACGAAGCAATCCTGGAGGTAACCGACGCAAACTTCGATCAGGAGGTGCTCAAGAGCGAGCAGCCCGTGCTGATTGATTTCTGGGCCACTTGGTGCGGCCCCTGCAAGGCTCTTGCCCCGGTAGTGGATGAGATTGCGAAGTCTTATCATGGCAAGATCAAGGTTGCCAAGATGGATGTGGACCGCAACACGGCCACTCCACAGCGCTATGGGGTGCGTGGCATTCCAACCCTGCTTGTCTTCAAAGGCGGCCAGGTGCAGGAGCAGATCGTCGGCTATGTCCCAAAGGAAACGATTGAAAAGGCGTTGGAAAAGCTCGCTTGAGTAGAGCTTGCACCGCCAGCCCGGCCGCGCGGCCGGGCTTTTTCTGAGGCCGGGCGGAGGCGCGCCTGGCACAAGACCTGGCACACCGCAAAGTTGCTGGCGGCCTCAGTATTTCCGCAGAACCGCGACCACCCGTCCCTGCACCTGCACGGCGTCGGCCGGAAAGTAAATAGGTTGCATGGCGGCGTTGGAGGGTTGGAGGCGAATCTGTGCGCCGTCGTAGTACAGGCGTTTCAGGGTTGTCTCCGAGCCGTTTACCAGCGCCACCACGATCTCGCCTTCGCGGGCGCTCTCGGTCTTTTCCACCAGCACATAGTCGCCGTTCATGATGTGTTCGTCCTGCATGCTCTCCCCCATCACCTGCAACACGAAGACATCCTTGGCCCGGGTAAAATCGGTAAGTGAAATGGTCTCCGGAGTTTCAACCTGCTCGATTGGCTTGCCGGCTGCAATCCGTCCTACCAGCGGCAGTTCAAGCCCGCTTACGGCCATCGGGCGGGCACGGCTGGGGATTCCCTCGGGCAGAGGCAGCACGTCGATCGAGCGGCTGCGATTATAGTCGCGACGCAGAAACTTTTTCCGCTCCAGGTTGTTAATGTGCTTGTGCACCGTGGCCAGCGAACTGAGACCGAGTGCCGCACCAATTTCCTCAAACGACGGAGAGTATCCGTTGCTCTCCACAAATTCAGCGATGAAGTCATATATCTGGCGTTGCCGTTTCGTCAGAGCCATGTCCGGCCTTTCGTCAACCCCGTGGAATGGTGAATAGTTTGGCGAATAAAAAGCGAAGTGTCAATGGGAGTCCCAGACCTGTGCCTTGGCGGGTACTCCCTTCGGTCACATTTTCCATTCCGGCCTCGCGTGCGTCAATCTGTGATCGGGCTTAGAATCGCTAGCAACCATGGGTGACGTTGCCAAGATCATCGACCGCGCCGAAAAGCTTCTGGACAAGGGGAAGCCGGAACTTGCACTGGCTGAATATCGTGCGGCTCTCGAATTGCAGCCGGCGGACGAACAGTTACTACAGAAGGCCGCCGACCTTAGCATCTCGATCGGCCAGGTCGGCTTGGCATCGGAACTGCTGCGCCGCCTTTTTGCCCTGGCCATGGAGGGTAAGCAGCTCAGCTCCGCAGGTGTGCTTTTCCGCCGATTGCAGCGGCTTAAAACTCTGGACCCGGAGATGGTGTGCCGCTACGCCGACCTGTGCGAAAGCACCAGCCGCAGGGAGGCCGCCGAGGCCTATCGCGTCGCCTTCCAGGAGTTCCAGCGCCATGGCGATCCGGCCCGCTCGCTGGAATGCATTTCCCATTCGCTCCGACTCGATCCGCGCCTGGATGATTACCGCGAACAGGCGCGCATCGCCGAAGCCCTGCATAAGCCAGCCTTCGCCGCCGGCGCTCTGGTGCATCTCGGCATCATGCTGGAGCGGCTGGGGCAGGATGCTTCCGATGCTTACGGGCGAGCCTACGCCGACGATGCTACCAACATGGCGGCCCGTCTCGGGTATGGCCGCGCACTGATCGCACACAACCGTCCCAACGAGGCCATCGAACTGCTGGAACCCCTTGCCACCTATCCTTCCAGCCCGGAGGAGGCGCGCGAGCCCTATGCTCTTGCCCTGCTCGCCGTCGGGCGCGTGGTGGAGGCCGAGCCCTTCATCTGGGGAGTGTTCGAGCGCAATCCCGGCGCCAATCTCACCGTCCTGCACTCGGTCATCGGGGGCCTGCTTGACCGTGAGCGCCCCGATCGCGCCCTGCTCCTGACTCGCCGTCTCGAGGAGTTTTTCCGCAAAGCCGGACGCAGGACCGAGTTCATGGCTGACATGGCCCAACTCGCCGAGAAGGCCAAGCCCAACGTCACCTTTCTTGAATACCTCGCCGAACTCTATAACAGCGCCAATCGCGAGTTGGAGTATTCCCAGGTACTCTCCCGGCTGTTCGATATCTACTATTCGGCAGGCAACTACGCCAAGGCCCTGGATGCGCTGGACCGCGCCGTCGATATTGATTCCTACGAGGCCGCGCACAGGGACCGGGTGCACAAGCTCGCCGGCCACGTTCCGGAGGACCGGCTGAAGACAGTGGTCAAGCGCCTCGCCATCAATCCCATCGAGCACTTCACGGTCCACGCCGAGGAAGACAGCACGCCGGAGACTCCTGCGCCAAAGATTCTGGAGGATCTGATTCTGCAGGCGGAAATCTTTCTCCAGTATGGCATGCGCGATAAAGCGCTGGAGAAGATCGAGCAGCTCAAGACCTCTTTTGCCGCCGAGGTGGAAAGCGATGTGCGGGTGCGGCAGCTTTTTATCAACGCCGGGCTGGAGGTTCCCGCACTCCGCGAAGAACCCGCCGGGCTGCTTCGCACCTCCGACGCCATGGCGCGCGCCGCCGAGGTCAGCCGCCTCATCGCGCGCCAGAGCGATCCCCGCCGGGTGCTGGTGACGGCGGTCAACCAGATCGGCACGGGCTGGCAATACAGCCGCTGCCTGGCTGCCCTGGCAACTCCCGGCAAGCCGCCGTCGCTGGTGGTGGAGTACTGTTCGCCGGATGTGCCCAAGTCTGAGCGCCACGCAATGGTGCGCCTGCTCGCGCTCAGCCAGCGCCTCACGGCCACCGAGCCGGTTTTCCGCGCCGCCGACGTGCAGTTGTCCGAACCGCTCGCCCCAATTCGCCAGGAGCTCGCCCGCCTCAACGTACATTCGCTGGTCATCCTGGCGCTGCTGAGCGAGGATCAACCCATCGGATTGTTCATTGTGCAACAGTGCGGAGCGCGCCGCCGCTGGTCGCCGGACGACATTGCCCTGCTACGCTCGCTGGTGGACCAGGTCGCGCTGGCGGTCCACGGCGCTCGCTTGCGCTCGCTGGTTTCCACCCTCGGCGTGTCCGAGGAAAAAACCGGACTGCTGAAGCGTTCCTCCTACATCGATGCGGTGATCGCCGAACTGGAACGTCATCGTAGCGAGGGAGATTCTCCCTGCACCCTGGCGCTGCTCCAGGTCGCGTCGCTCACCTCGGAGTCGCAAACCGAGTTCGCCGTCGCCGAGTTGGTGCGTGCTCTGCGCTCCATCGCGCAGGACCAGGCCATGCCTTTCCGCTTTGACAGCGACACCGTGGCCTTGCTGTTGCCCCGCATGGAGGTGCCCGAGACCGAAGCCCTGGTCGGACAGTTACGCGAGGTTCTGGAACCGATCGCGGTCACCATCACCGCCGGGATCGCACAGGCTGGGCCATCCGCCGGCTTTGAGCCGGAGGACGCCGCCACGGAGTGGATTAACCGCGTGGCCCGCGCCCTCACCCTGGCCGCGACCATTCCCGAGCGGCTTTGCACCCTGCCTCCGGCTCCGGCTTCCATCATCTAGTACGACGGCGCCTTGCCTGCGTGCTAGAATTAGCCGGCAACGATCCATCAACTCTACGGGTACACGAGCGAATGTAATGCAGACCAGCGCCATTCTCCAGCGCTTCCAGACGGCTGTTAGCCTCTATCCAGATCGCCACGCCATCATCGGCACCAACGATTCGATCACTTACCGGGAGTTGGAGCGGCGAGCCGCCAGTGTCGCTCACCGCATTGCCGAGCGTGCGCAAGGGCCCACCGTCGCCCTGCTTTACTCCAATACGCCGGAGTTTGCCCCGCTCGTTCTGGGGGCTCTGTGGGCAGGCAAGACGGTTGCCGTACTGCCCACCCTGGCGCCGCCACCGCTGCTGAAACTGATGGCCATGGAGACCGGAGTCGAGCTGGTCATCACCAGCGAGGAGTTCCTGCCCCACATGTTGGCCGTAGGGATGCAATGCTGGATTGGCGATACTTCCGCTGAATTTCAGCCCGGCGAGGTTCCGCAGCAGGCGAACCGGTCCGGCGTTGCGGCCCTGCTCTACACTTCAGGAACCACTGGACGCCCCAAGGCGGTCGCGCTCAGCGAGGCGAATATTCTCGCCAACATCGACGGGATGAAGAAGGCCACCGGGTACGACGAATCGGAGGTCATGCTTGCCGTGCTGCCGCTCTTCCACGCTTACGGACTCACCGTAACCACCTTGCTGCCGGTTACTACGGGGGCCTCGGTGGTCGTGCCCGAGCGCTTTGTTCCCCGGCAGATCCTTCAACTGATCGACAAGCATCGCGTCACCTGCCTGCTCGCCGTGCCCGGCCAGTACCGGGTGTTGATCAAGGATCCCACGCCCATCGACTCCAGCTCGCTCTGGTTGTGCATCGCCGGAGCCGAGCGCCTGCCCGAAAGCGTTGCCCATGCGTTCCAGGAGCGCTTCAACTATCCCCTGGTACAGGGCTACGGGACCACCGAACTGTCGCCGGTTGTCGCCTTCAGTCCGCCGGACGACAATTGTCCCGGCTCGGTTGGCAGACCGCTGCCCAACATCCAGGTCACCATTCGCGATGAGAAAGATGAAATTCTTTCCACGGGAGAGATCGGCGAGGTCTGCGTCAGCGGTCCCTCGGTTATGCTGGGCTACCTGGGCGACCCGCAGGCGACGGCACAGAAGATTCGCAACGGCGTGCTGCACACCGCCGATAAAGGTTATCTCAACCCGGAAGGATTCCTGTTTCTGCTCGGCCGCGCCGATGACATGGTCAAGGTTTCCGGCGAACAGGTCTATCCCTCCGAGGTGGAGAACGCGCTGGAGACGATCGACGGTGTGGAAGAAGCTGCCGTGATCGCCTTCCCGGATGAGAAGCACGGAGCCCGTCTGCACGCGTTCGTGCAGCTCCAGCCGGGTGCAAGTCTTACCGATGCGGCTCTGCGCGCCACCTGCCGCGGGATGCTCGAGCAGTATAAAATTCCGCGCAACTTCTCCTTCATCCAGCAAATGCCGCGGACCCTCAGCGGGAAGACCGATAAACGCGCCCTGGCTGCTTCCGGCGCCGACTGACGCCGGCGGAATCGTGACCGGCGCGGAGGCCATCCGAGCCCTTCGCATCGCTCACCGGGAACCATTTTTCCCGCTCTTGCGTAACAAGGGCAGAGGCGCGCGGCGATGACTTTTTTCCTCTGGTTGATCCTGCTGTTCTTCTACTGGCCGGTTGCGTTGCTGGCCATCGTGCTTTATCCCATTGTGTGGCTGTTTCTACTGCCGTTCCGCATCATCGGAATTGCCGTCGATGGCGTGCTGGAGCTGATCCGCGCGGTCATCTTTCTGCCCGCGCGCATCCTTGGCGGAGGGCAGCGGCGTTACTAGTTCTTTACCCAGGTCTGTCGATTGGGCATGGCGCTCAGCGCCTGCCCGGTGTAACTCTTCTTCACCTTAGCTACTTGCTCGGGCGTTCCCTGCGCCACGATTCTTCCGCCTTCTTCGCCGCCCTCGGGGCCGAGGTCAATGATCCAGTCTGCGTTGCGGATCACATCGAGGTTGTGTTCGATGATGATGATGCTGTTGCCCAGATCGGTGAGCCGGTGCAACACATCCAGCAATCGGCTCACGTCCTCAAAATGCAGGCCGGTGGTCGGCTCATCCAGCAGGTACAGGGTGCGTCCGGTTTGCCGTTTGCTCAGTTCACGCGCCAGTTTGATGCGTTGCGCCTCGCCGCCGCTCAGGGTGACCGAGGATTGACCGAGGTGAATGTATCCCAGCCCCACATCGACCAGCGTCTGCAGCTTCTGGCGCGCCTGGGGAAAGTTCTCCAGCACCCCCAATGCTTCGCTGATGGGCGTATCGAGCAGGTCGGCAATGGTGTATCCCTTGTAGCGGACGGCCAGCGTTTCGCGGTTGTAGCGCTTGCCGCCGCAGACTTCGCACAACACGTACACGTCGGGCAGAAAGTTCATTTCGATGCGCCGCTCGCCCTCGCCCTGGCAGGCTTCACAGCGTCCGCCCGCAACGTTGAAGGAGAAGCGTCCCGCCTTGTAGCCGCGTTCGCGCGACTCCGGCAGCATGGCGTACAGCTCGCGAATCTGGGTGAAGACGCCGGTATAGGTCGCCGGATTGGAGCGCGGCGTGCGGCCGATCGGCGACTGGTCGATGCGGATGACCTTGTCGATCTCCCCGGCTCCCTGGATGGACTTGTGCGCGCCCGGCTCCTGCCGCGATTTGTAGATCTTTTGCGCCAACGCCGCGTACAGGATGTCATTCACAAGGGTCGATTTACCCGAGCCTGAAACGCCGCTGACCACCGTCATCACTCCCAGCGGGAAGCTTACGTCAACGTTCTTCAGATTGTTGGCGCGCGCGCCCAGCACCTCGATCCAGTGGCCGTTCACCTTGCGCCGCTCCTCGCGCACCGGGATCGTTCTGCGCCCGGAAATGTACTGCCCGGTCAGCGAGTCGGAAACCATCGCCACTTGGGCGGGAGTGCCGGCGGCCACCAGTTCTCCGCCCAGTTTTCCCGCCCCCGGTCCCAGATCGATCACATAATCGGCGCGCCGGATCGTCTCCTCGTCGTGCTCCACCACCAGCACCGTATTGCCCAGGTCGCGGAGCGATTCGAGCGACTGCAGCAGCTTCTGGTTGTCGCGCGCATGCAGGCCGATCGAGGGCTCGTCGAGCACGTACAACACGCCGCGCAACCGGGAGCCAATCTGCGTCGCCAGCCGGATGCGTTGGCCTTCGCCGCCGCTCAAGGTCGCCGCCGAGCGGTCCAGTGACAGGTATCCCAGTCCAACATGGTTCAGAAAGCCGAGCCGCCCCTGGATCTCCTCGACAATGCGGCCCGCTATTTTTTCCTCGCGCCCACTTAGCTGGAGTTGTGAGCCCACCTCCGTCGCGCGCGAGATTGGAAGCAAGGTGAACTCCGCAATGCTCATCCCGTTTACCTTTACCGCCAGACTCTCCTGGCGCAGCCTGCGGCCCTGGCACAGCGGACATGGAGTCGCCGACATGTACTGCATCAGGTATTCGCGGTAAGCCTCGGTGGTCACCTCCTCCAGCGTCCGCTTGTGGAAGGCTAGAATGCCCTTGAAGCCAGTGCGGATCCGCTTGGAGCCGTCGCCATAGAGAAGAAACTTCTGCTGCTCCTCCGCCAGAAGTTCGAACGGCGTGGCCAGGTCGATCCCTTTGTCTTCCGCGGCGCGCTTGACCATCGCCTTCAGAGAGACCGAACCGGCGCCGGGACCCAGTCCACCGTCCAGCAGCGGCTTGGACCAATCGACGATGACCTTCGCCGGGTCAAAATCATACTTCGACCCCAGTCCATTGCACTCCGGGCAGGCGCCGTAGACGCTGTTAAAGCTGAACGAGCGCGGTTCAAGCTGGGCCACGTTGACGCCGCATTCCGGACAGGCCATGCGCGACGAGTACATTTGCTCATCGCCGCCCACCACGCTGACCACCAGCAGTCCGGAGCCCAGCTTCATGGCGACCTCGATCGAGTTTGCCAGGCGCCGCTCGATCCCTTCCTTCACCAGCAGACGATCCACTACCACTTCAATGGTGTGGTTGCGCCGCTTGTCCAGCTTGATCTCTTCCTCAATCGAGCGCAGCTCGCCGTCAATGCGCGCCCGGCTGAACCCGTGGGCCGCCAGTTTCTCCAGTTCCTTGGTGAACTCACCCTTGCGTCCGCGCACGATCGGCGCCAGCAGCATGACGCGCGGCTCGGCTCCGGCGCCGGCGATGCCGGCCAGATCCATCACCCGCGCCGCAATCTGCTCCACCGACTGACGTGAGATTTCCTTGCCGCAGTTGGGGCAATGAGGGATTCCGATCAAGCTGTAGAGCAGGCGCAGATAGTCGTAGATCTCGGTAATGGTCCCGACGGTCGAACGGGGGCTGCGCGAAGTGGTTTTCTGTTCGATCGAGATCGCTGGACTCAGTCCGTCGATCGAGTCCACGTCGGGCCGCTCCATCTGGTCGAGAAACTGCCTTGCGTAGGCTGACAGGGTTTCGACGTAGCGCCGTTGTCCCTCGGCATAGATGGTGTCGAAGGCCAGCGACGATTTACCCGAACCGCTTAACCCGGTGATCACCGTCAGGGTGTTGCGCGGGATCTCGACGTCGATGTTTTTCAAATTGTGCTGGCGCGCGCCGTGCACCGTGATGTTGCGGATGCCCATGTTGATCGGTCCTGTTGAATGACTCTGCCGCCCGGCCGCTGGTGCCGCGACTGGTACAAGTCCGGTCGTAATTGGACGCGCCCCCACGGACGAGTTAAAAAGGCGGGAGAGATAGTTCAACTCAGGTATCTTATTTGCCAATAGCGATCCAGGTCAAACCGCCGCATATTGGTTGCAGCCGCGCCGGGAGCCAGGCAAAGCATCGCCGGGCTGCTCCGCCGGCCGAAGGCTCGTGAATTTGGAGCCTTTACGTGTCCGCGGTCACAGGTTTCAAACGGCAGTAGAGTTACCATGGAATTGTGCAAGGCTGTGATCGCCGCGGCACTCCGGGCCAGCAGCCAAACTTTGTGGAAATAGGTACAACGTGCAATCGCTCGCAATGTCGCTCGCAATGTTCGCCGTAATCGCTCTGTCGCTGGCCGCCGGAGTTGGACTTGGATACGCCACTATTTTTGGAATTCTCCGCCTGTTTGACCTCAGCCGGCAGTCGATCAAAACCACTCCCGCAAGGCTTTTCGACACCTCCACAGGAAGCAATTAGCTAGAACGCCGGCCGCCATTCACGCCGGCGTTCCAATTTGGAACAAAAAGGTCCCGCTCCCGGTTTCGGCGGCGCCCATGCTTGTCCTGAGTTTCTTTGCCCGCGCTGGGCCCTCGTTGGCAGAGGAAACCCGGGCGCTATCTCTGTCTTTGCGGATCCACGGGCTGCGGGTCGCGGAAGATCTGGTCCCGCGTCCTGGGCTGATTTGAGTCTTGCGGCGCCTGGTCTGCGCTGGTATCCGTGCCCGGCTGCGCCATTGTATCGTCAGAACCCGCATCGGGCGGATTGTCCTCCTGCGGTTGCCGAATGCCGATCGGTTGCGGCCGGTGCATTCCCCCGCCGGCCATGGTTTTCTTTGCCGCCTGGTCGCTGGAGGCGCCCTGCGAGGATGGCTTTAGCAGCACGCGCACGACCGCATCCGGCTTCTCCAGCGATCCCAGGATCAAGTAGTCATAGCGCGTCCCGGTCAGGAGCGCAGCGATGACCTGCCCAGGGTTGCCCGGTCCCAGCCGTACGGCAACGCGCTCACTCGGCAATGCACCTTCGATGGACGCGCCCGTGGCATCGTGAACTCCGTTCAAGACGTCGTTCAACGTCGAGTTGGGCGCATCGATGGTCAGCAACCCGTTCTGCATCGTCACATTGGGCGTCACCGGCGCGCTGTTCATCAGCGTGGCCGGAACCGGCGGCAAGGCTTGCGCGGGAAGTGGCGCCGGCGCAGCCAGGACGCGGCTCTTCTTTCTTGCGGATGTGCTCTTTTTTTTCACCGCCTGCGACGGGTGCGACGAGGGCGCTTGCGCACCAGATTGCTGAGCCCAGACCCCGCCCGAGATCATTAGCAGCGCACACGCGATCGCGATCACTTGTCTCATTGCAGGCTCCGTCTCGCCGGGTAACTCCTGCGCCCGATTCTAATCGTTCCGCGTTTTGAATGCACTCCTGGCTGCTGTTCCCGCTTGCGTATCTGCGTTTCCGCCTTCGCAACCGGCAGCCTTCGCCCGCAAGTTTTCCCAGGTCGCGCCAGGCATGCAGCGGAGTCGTGGCTCGCGCCACCGCTCCCAGGGCCGGGGATTCGCACCCCGTGAGCGGTCAAAGACATGCACCGGTCAGGAAAGGCGCCTGGCAGCGGACAGCCGGCGTCGATGTCCCGGGCAACTTCCACCATCTGCCATTTGCCTTTCGGCTACCTGTCCAAATTCCTCATCGTTCCACTCTTGACTTCCCGGACGGCCAAGCTAAAATATCCCCACCTACCGCTTCGGCGGAGAAATTTCCTTTATGCCTTCACCGCAACCCCAGCGCCAAACCGAGCCGTCAGTGAGCAGTCCCATGAACCAGAAGTGCCGCCACCCCCGCGTGCAAATTGTTGCCCGCCAAGAGGATTCGGAATTCGTCGAATGCCTGGAATGCCGCGAGGTATTCGAAAGTAGCGAATTCAAAGACATGGCCATCGAGGAATCCACCGCCGGCGAAGCTTGATCCGGGACGGGACAACGTTCATTTCAGGACGTGCGCCGTAGTGTGTAAGGCCCGCCAAGCAGGTCAGCACACGGCACAATGCATCGGGAAGTGGTATACATAAGTTGCATTGGGGGCCGCAGAAAAGGTCCTCGTCCCGTACATGTCAGCCCCGTCCCCAATCCCGCGAATGGCCTTGGTCGTAGATGACTCCATGCTCATCCGCCACACTGTCTGCCGATTCCTGGAGGAACGAGGCTTTGTCGTCGAATCGGCTACCAATGGAGTCGAAGCGCTGGCCGTGCTGGGCAACTTCGTTCCGGAGATTATCATTACCGACCTTTCCATGCCGCGCATGGGCGGCGTAGAGTTGGTTTCCAGGGTCAGGCAGATGGAGGTCTATGCCGATACTCCCATCATCGTTCTGGCGGCGCGCAGCAGCGCCAGCCTCCTGACCACGGACCTGCCCGCGGGAGCCGCGGCCGTGATCTTCAAAGACATCGATATCGAAGAGCAGCTCTGCCGCGCGCTCGACGCTACTCTGAGTTGAGCGGGCGTGCTTGCTGCATTTCTTGCCGTGCTGCCATGGTTCTGGCGTCCCGCGTTCAATTTCGACTCGTTATTTTATCCTCACTCGCAGAGAGGCTGTGATATAGCTACTCTGCTGGCAAAAGGTCTGGAGCAGGAAAGTGGAACCCAAACGTTCGGGGATCACCGCAGCACTGCTGGATCCGCTGTATGACGCGGCTGCGCAGCCCGAGATGTGGAAGGTTTTCCTGCAGAAAGCTTCCGAGGTGCTCCGCGCCGACAAGGCGGCGATTCTGGTTTGCTCCCCCGCGTCCGTGCAGACAGAGGTCTACGCCGATCTGGGATTCAGCGAAGAGTTGCGGCGCGACACCGAACAGAAGACAAGGTTCAATCCCTGGCTGGCAGAGATCCGGAAGCATAAAAATACCGGCTGGTACAGCGGTGCCGCCGCAGACGATCTGTCCATGGAGACTTTCCGTAAGTCGAAGTTCTTCAACGAAGTGTATCGCAAGCACAATATCGAGTGGGCCGCAGGAGTATCGATCTTCGCCCCCGGGGACGTGCTGCCGGGCTTCGCCGTTTGCCGCCCGAAAACCGAAGAGCCGTTCAGCCACGGCGACAAGCAATTGCTCCGGCAATTGGTGCCGCACCTGCGCCGGGCCTTCAAACTTCACGGTACAATGACCGCGCTGCGCCACAGCAATGCCGCCGTGCAATATGCCCTGGACCTGATCGGCGCCGCCTGCATCTCGCTGGACGCGCATGGCCGCGCGCTGTCGATGAATCAGCGGGCCGAGGCACTGATTGCCGGCACTGCTACCCTGCGCATCAGGAATCACCGGCTGCTGGCGGCCGTTCCCGCGGAGCAGAGCGTGCTGGACGCCTGCATACTGCCGGCCTGTGCCTGCGGCGATGGCAATTCTGCTGACCCTGGCGCGGGCGCCGCCGTGCTTCACTCCGGGCGGGGAACTCCGCTCTACCTGTCGGCGCTGCCCTATCACTCGAGCCGGGCTTTTCTGGAACAGAATCCGGCGGCACTGCTATTCCTCACCACGCCGGAGGAACAGGGGCACGGTGAGCACCGCCTATGGCAGTCGATGTTCGGCTTGTCTCCTGCCGAGTGCCGCGTGGCGGAGATGATGAAGGTGGGGATGGATGTTGCCGAAATCTCCGAGGCGATCAAAATCAAGTCGGATACGGTTCGTTACTACCAGAAATGCGTTTACCGCAAAACCGCGGTGCGCGGCCAGGTGCAGTTGATCAGGCTGCTGACCAGACTGCCCTCCAGCACGCCATGATGAAAGTAACTCCCGTCTGGGAGGTGTTCTCACCACCAAAATGGCCCTATATTTACTGCAAGCGCACCTGCAGTTTGCCTCCGGGGGGAGGAGTCACAAGCTGCACCTGCGCTTGATGTTCTGAAGTGAAGGCGGCACCTGTTAGCCGCCTTCACTGTCTCCCGCGCGCTCATCGCTGGCCTCCGCCCTAACGTAACTGCAGGTTTGCCTCCGCCGAAACATCGAGTCCGGCAAATTCCCCGGATATCCATTTTGAGTAGGCTGCGGCGGCGATCATGGCGGCATTGTCGGTGGATAGCTGGCGCGAAGGAAACTGCACCCGCACCCGGCTGCCGCGAGCGCTCTGCTCAAAGCTTGCGCGCAGGGCGCTGTTGGCGGCAACCCCGCCGGTCACCAGCAGGGTCCGCACCGCGTACTCCCTGCAGGCTGCCATCGTTCGCTGGGTCAGATCGCCGACCATTGCTGCCTGGAAGCTGGCAACCAGGTCCAGGGTTTGGCGATCGCACAGCCTCTTGAAGTCCTCGTCCACGGGCGCGGCGATCTGCAGCAGACCACGGCGCCGCGCCTCAATCGCGTCCTGCATCCCGTGGCTCTCCACGTAGCGCAGCACGGCTGTTTTGATTCCGCTATAGCTGAAGTCGAAGCGCTTGCGATCCGGCTCGATTCGGCCCGCCCGCTTGGATTCCTGGCGCGCTCCATGTTTGAGCTGGGCAAAGGTGAACTGGACCGCCCCTGGGTCGCCAAACTTGGCGATGCGGTCGATGATCGGCCCGCCGGGATAGCCAAGCCCAAGCAGCTTCGCGGTCTTGTCGAAGGCTTCCCCGGCGGCGTCGTCGCGGGTGTGTCCGATGTTTTCATAGTGCCAGCCGTCGCCTTGGTGATCCGCGAGAAACAGATGGGTGTGCCCGCCACTGACGACCAGGGCGAGCACGGGAAATTCCAGCGTGCCGGCGCCTTTCTGGCGCTCCTCCAGCAGCACGGCATGAATGTGGCCCTCAATGTGGTTCACCGCGATCAGCGGTTTTCCCAAGGCCCAGGCCAGCGATTTGGCAAAGCTTACGCCGGTCAGCAGCGCCCCGGCCAGGCCAGGGCCGTTGGTTACGGCAATGGCGTCCACCTCCGCGTAGGTAAGCCCCGCCTTGGCCAATGCAGCGCGGGTCACCGGCACCAGGTTGCGGAGATGCTCGCGGCTGGCCAGCTCCGGTACCACGCCGCCGTAGGGAGCGTGGGTGGCAATCTGCGAAGCCACCACGCTTGACACCAGTTCTTCGCCGCCACGCACGATCGCCGCCGCCGTTTCATCGCAGGAGCTCTCAATACCAAGAATCAACGCTCGCTTGTCCACTCTTAGAGAATACTGCCTCCGATCTACAATGTCGTCATGCACCGCCGCGCCGCCTTGCAGGCAGTTCGTCTTCTCCGGCAGCATCACCACCAGGCCCTTTGGGCGGGAGGATGTGTGCGCGATCTGCTGCTGGGGCGCGACCCCGCTGACTACGACGTGGCCACCTCGGCCACGCCCGGGGAGGTGATGCGCATTTTTCCCCAGACCTCAGCCGTCGGGGCGCAGTTCGGAGTGGTGCTGGTACCGCTCAAAGTGCTGGGTGAGGCCGGGGCGCGCGGCCATATCGAGGTCGCCACCTTTCGCTCCGATGGCGCTTATCTTGACGGCCGTCATCCGGACTCGGTGCGCTACACCACTTCGGCAAGCCATGACGCCCAGCGGCGCGACTTCACCATCAACGGACTGTTCCTCGATCCGCTCTCTGGGTCTCCCAATACGCCGCCCAACATGCCGCATGGAGAGCTGCTGGACTACGTCGGAGGGCGGCGCGACCTGGAGCTTGGAATCGTGCGCGCAATCGGTTCGCCCGGCGAGCGTTTCGCCGAGGATAAGCTGCGAATGCTGCGCGCCGTTCGCTTCGCGGCGCGCTTCGGATTCCGCATCGAAGCGGCGACCGCGGAGGCAATCGTGGGCATGGCCCCGCAGGTTCACCAGGTATCCAGCGAGCGGATTCGCGATGAACTTTCAAAGATGCTGACCGAGGGACAGGCGCAACGGGCCTTCCGGTTGCTCGACGAAACCGGCCTGCTGCGCCAGGTATTGCCGGAAATCGCGCGCATGAAAGGTGTCGAGCAGCCTCCGCAGTTTCACCCCGAGGGCGATGTCTTCGTTCACACCCTGCTCCTGCTGCACGGGTTGCCGGCCGGCTGCTCACTCACCCTCGCCTGGGGCGCGTTGCTGCACGATGTCGGCAAGCCCGCCACGTTCCGCCGCGCGCCGGATCGCATTCGCTTTGATGGCCATGTCGAAATCGGCGTGCGCATGGCCGACGACCTGCTCTCGCGCCTGCGCTTCAGCAATCGCGAGCGTGAGCAGATCCTCGCCCTGGTGGGCAATCACATGCGCTTTGCCGACGTGCGCCGGATGAAGGACTCCACCTTTAAGCGCTTCGTCCGCCTGCCCGAGTTTGAGGAACATCTGGCGCTGCACCGCCTCGACTGCCTTGCCAGCCACGGGAATCTCGATCTCTGCGACTACACCCGCGAACGGCTGGCCGCGCTGCCTTCCGGAGCCGCTCGTCCCGCACCCCTGATCAACGGCCACGACCTGATCGCCGCCGGATTCCGCCCCGGCCCGCGCTTCGCTGAAATCCTTGCGGCGGTCGAGGACGCTCAACTCGACGGCACCATTGCCACTCGGGACGAGGCCATGGGATTTCTCGCCAGCCATTTCCCGCCTTCCTAAACCGGAGCCTCCATCTTCCCATTCATGCCGCCGCGGCTCTCCGTTATAATCGCGGTTACGATGGAACAGGTTTCCAATACATTGCGGCGCATCATGGCGCAGGCCCTGAAGAACCTGCCGGCCCAGCAGTTGCCCCAGGCCGCTTGGGACTTTGCCGCCGGACGCGCGGTTGCCGAGCGAACTCGCGTCCTCGCCTCTGAATTGCAGACCCTGGTGGTCGAGGTTCCCGACGCCAACTGGCGCGCGCAACTCTACGCCATGGCGCCGCAGTTTCTGGCGCGCCTCAACCAGTTCATGCGGATTGAACGCATCGAATTTAAACTCGCCCGCCCGCAGAACCCGGCACCAACGGGAGCTGCCTCGGTTGCCGCGCACCCGGCTGCGAAGCTGCCCCGAGGAGTCTAATTGCAGTGATTGCATTCGCAGAAAAAAGGATCGCATGAAGGTCACAGAGAAAGACGTAGCCTATGTCGCCGACCTGGCCAACCTGGAACTGACGCCCGAGGAAAGCACCCGCATGGTCGCCGATCTGAACTCCATCCTAGGCCACATCGACAAGCTCAACCAGCTCGACACCACCAACGTGGAGCCGCTCGTCGAAGTAGCTTCCTCGTTTACCTCCGCCCGGCGCCAAGGCAGCGAAAGGTTTGCCTATGCCGAGCGCGCCGACGAAGTGAAGCCGGGACTGAGCCGGGAGATTGCGCTCGCCAACGCACCGGACACGGATGGAACCTGCTTCAAGGTTCCCAAGGTTATTGAGCGCTGAGGCCAGTGCCTACGGCCGGAGCGGCGCCAGTTGCCGCGTACGCGGCTGCGAAGCTGCAGGAGAAAGATTGATGAATATCAATACATTGACAATCGCCGCCGCGCGCGCGCTGGTTCAGAGCCGCCAGGTCTCCGCACAGGCACTGGCCGAGGCACACTTCAACGAAATTGCAAGCCGCGATGAGACGATCGGTTCCTTTCTCACCCTGACGCGGGAGCGCGCCCTGGCGCAGGCCGATCGCATCGACCGCCTGGCGGAAAAAGGCGACCCGTTGCCGCCCCTGGCGGGAGTTCCCGTCGCCTTCAAGGACGTGCTGATGACCTGCGGTGTGCGCACCACCGCGGGTTCGCGCTTTCTCGACAAGTTTATCGCCCCGTACGACGCCACCGCCGTCGCCCAAGTTGAAGCCGCCGGCGCCATCTGCCTGGGAAAACTCAACTGCGATGAGTTCGCCATGGGTTCGTCCAACGAGAACTCGGCCTTTTATCCGGTACGCAATCCGCGCGACACCACCAGGGTCCCCGGAGGCTCCTCGGGCGGCGCTGCCGCCGCCGTGGCGGCCGGCTTCGCGGTGGCAACCCTGGGCTCGGATACCGGAGGCTCCATCCGCCAGCCCGCGGCTTTTTGCGGCGTCGTCGGTATCCTGCCCACCTATGGCCGGGTCTCGCGATACGGATTGATCGCCTTCGCCAGCTCGCTGGATCACGTGGGACCGCTGGCGCGCTCGGTCGAGGATGCGGCGACCTTGCTGGAAGTGATCTCCGGGCGTGACCCGCTGGATTCCACTTCGGCCGATGTGCCGGTGGGCAAATACTCATCGGAGTGCGGGCGCGAGGTCAAGGGACTGCGCATTGGCATTCCCGGCGAATATTTCGCCGAAGGGTTGGACCCGGAGATTCGCCAGGCCATCGAACTCCGCATCGACGGACTGCGCCGCGCCGGCTGCGAAATCGTCCCTATCTCGCTTCCCCATACCGAGTACGCCATTCCGGTCTACTACATTGTCGCCACCGCCGAGGCTTCGGCGAACCTGGCGCGCTTTGACGGCGTGCGTTATACCACGCGCTCGCCGCAGGCAAAGACCCTGGCCGATATGTACCGGCGCAGCCGCGACGAGGGTTTTGGCGCAGAGGTCAAGCGCCGCATTCTCCTCGGCACCTACGCCCTCAGCGCGGGATACTACGACGCCTATTACCTGAAAGCACAGCAGGTCCGAACCCTGCTCACCCGCGACTTTCACCATGCATTTACAACTGTCGATGCCATCGTGACCCCGGTTACGCCAACGCCTGCCTTCAAGCTTGGCGAAAAGACCGGCGATCCCATGGCCATGTATCTGAGTGACATCTACACGGTTACGGCCAACCTCGCCGGTATCCCAGGCATTTCGCTGCCGTGCGGAAACAACCGCGACGGGCTGCCGCTGGGAATCCAGATTCTGGGCAAACACTTTGATGAGGCGACGTTGATCCGGCTGGCGCACGCCATCGAGCAGGATCAGCAATAATCACCGGCGGAGGTAGAGCGATGAGCGCTGGGAGGCAGGCGGGTGGGCGCGGCGTTAAGGGAATGATTCTGGGCTGGTCTTCGCTGTTTCTTGCCGTCATCGAGTCTCTCTGCGCCGCCGCCGTCGCGCTGAGCGGAGTGCGCGTACTGCTGGGCATGAGTTCGCTGATCGCCGCCACCGCCGCGGGTCCGGCGCGCGGATTTCATCGCCAGGGATTGCGGCTGCCCATTCTGTGGACTTCCGGCGTGCTGGCGCTGCTCACGCTTCTGCTGCTCTGGAATGAACACAGGATCCGCCAGAACCCGGCGGCCGCGTGGCGGCTCGAGCCTCTGACGCCAAAGCAGCGCCGCCAGCGCTGGATCCAGCTTGTCACCTCGATCGGCGCGTTGCTGCTGATCCTGGCCGAGGTCGTTACCCATCCCTGGTTCCATCACGAACTGTAGAACTGTCGCCGGCCTTGCGTCGGGCGTCTGCCGTAAAAGATCAGTGTGCTGCGCTCACCGCCCCCTTCTTCGCAATCGACTTACGCAGCAAAAAGACGATAGGGATGCACAGGAAGCAGACGGCGGCGATGTACTGGAAGTCATCGACGTAGGCCCGCAGCCGCGCCTGCTGCGAGAGTATTCCATTCAGGATTTCGTAAGCTTGCAGGGGAGAACCGCCGGTGCGCGCCGTGAGCGCCGTGGTACCGCTCAGCATCTGCTGAAACGTTACGTTCGCCGCGTTCATGTGGCCAGACATTTCAACCCGGTGGACTTGCTCATGGCGCGCCACCACGGTGTTCACAATCGAAATTCCGATGGAGCCTCCCACGTTGCGCAGCAGGTTGAACAGTCCGGCGGCGTTGCCGATCTGCTCGTTGGGCAGTCCTGCCATGCTTGTGGTGGCCAGCGGAACGAAGATCAGGCTGGCTCCGAAGCCACTGATGATCACCGGCCAGAGCATGCTCCACTGCGCGATCTGGAGGTCGACGCGCGCAAACCACAGCCCACAGAAACCAAAGATTGCAAAGCCAGTGGCCAGTAGATACCGGTTGTCGATGCGGCTGCTGATGATTCCAATCAGCGGCATGGCGACCACGGAGCCGAAGCCGCGCGGGCTGACGGCCATTCCGGCGGCCAGCGCGTTGTAGCCAAGCAGTTCCTGGTAGAACAGGGGCAACATGGTGATCATGCCGTAGATGACCGCGCCGAACATTCCGATCAGCACACAGCCGAGGGCGAAGTTGCGGTTGAGAAAGACACGCAGTCTTACCAAAGGGTCACGCCGCTTCAATTCCCATGCCAGGAACGCGATAAAACATACCACCAGGATCGCAACCGTCCAACGGATCCAGGTTGCGCCGAACCAGTCGTCTTCCTGCCCCTTGTCGAGCACGATTTGCAGGGCTCCAAGCCAGATCGCCAGCAGTCCAAAGCCGATGCTGTCAAAGCGTCCCGGCTTGGCGTCGCGGATATAGCTGGGATCGTGCACATAATGCATGATCATCAGGATGGCCAGGATGCCGACCGGAATGTTGATATAGAAGGCCCAGCGCCACGAGTAGGTTTCCGTCAGCCAGCCCCCGACCGTGGGGCCCAGCACCGGGGCCACCACCACGCCCAGTCCAAACAGGGCCATCGCCTGGCCGCGCTTGTGTGGCGGGAAACTCTCCAGCAGGATCGCCTGCGAAAGAGGCTGCAAAGCTCCTCCACCCGCGCCTTGCACGGCGCGCGCGATCAGGATGATGGCCAGGCTGTCGGCGGCTCCGCAGGCAAAGGAGGAAACCGTGAAAATCACGATGCAGGTCAGCAGAAAGCGCTTGCGTCCAAAACGTTGCGAAAACCAGGTGCTGGTGGGAAGTATGATGGCGTTGGCCACCAGGTAGCTGGTCAGGACCCAGGTGGCTTCGTCGTTGGTGGCCGAAACAGATCCGGCAATATAGGGCAGCGCCACGGAGGCTATTGAAGTGTCCAGAACCTCCATGAAGGTGGCCAGCATGACCGAGATCGCCACCAGCCACGGGTTGGAGATGGGAACCGAACCTGCCGGAGAAGACGTTACGCGAGCATCACCCATCGATCAAAGACTCATACCTGCTTGTGGAAGTGTCGCGTGAAAGGTCACGCGATGATTGCCTGGCGGGCGCACGTTAGATTGGATTCTGTAATTATATCGGTCGATTCAATTGCCTCACTCGCGCGTCCGCCATCTTCATTCAGCCCTATCCAGGTGAGGGTTTTCGGCAGCCGGCTGCCGGAACTGCGGCAGCCACCGAGGTGGACAGCAGGGTGCAAGGCGTAGTTACATAGGGAGCGACACCTAACGCCTACGCATCCCGCGATCAGCATTTCGCGGGCTGCGGTCCAGGCCGGCAAAACCCGGACGGAGAGGCAAGCGCGTGCTGCAAACCATTCGAGAAGACATTCAATCCGTGCTGGACCGGGATCCGGCGGCCACCGGAAAATTTTCCGTGCTGATGAATTATCCGGGCCTTCACGCGGTGTGGATGCATCACCTGAATCACTGGCTCTGGCGCCGTGGCTTCCATCTCCTGGCACGCCATCTCTCCCAGGTCTCCCGTTTCTGGACCGGGATTGAGATTCATCCCGGCGCCAAAATCGGACGAAGACTGTTCATCGATCACGGCATGGGTGTGGTAATTGGCGAAACGTCCATCGTCGGCGACGACGTGACCATCTACCACGGCGTTACCCTGGGCGGAACCAGCCTGGAAAAAAAGAAGCGCCACCCGACGCTCGGCAATGGAGTGGTGATTGGCAACACCTCCAGCGTGCTCGGCGACATTGTGGTGGGAGACAACTCGCGCGTGGGCGCCGGTTCGGTCGTACTGCGCGACGTGCCCCCCAACTCGACCGTCGTCGGAGTGCCCGCGCACATTGTCTATCGCGACGGCAGGCGGGTGCTCATCACCAATCCGCACGATATCAAGGATCCCCTCAGCGATGCGCTGATTGCGCTCTCCAAGGACGTTGATGAACTGCGCCTGCGCTTGGACGAACTGGCCCACCTGGCAGTGGGAAAGGAGCTGGGGGACGGCACCGTGGCCGGCTTGGCCAGGGAGGACAAAGAGGGCCGCGACTATCGCAGCGAGTTTGACAAGAGCAACTTTGCCGATTTCGGCGCCGGAATCTAGCGGGTCCGTAAGTTGCTATGTAGACATTGCATCCCAGCCCAGGCCACGATAGCATCGAACAGTCTGGCGCATGCCTTCCATGCAACGAGGCGCGGTCGCCAAGCGGTAAGGCAGAGGTCTGCAAAACCTCTATCGGCGGTTCGATTCCGCCCCGCGCCTCCAGATTCTCTCCCGGCTGTCTCCATTCCTTGTCCAGCCCCGTTGTGGCCCGCTGTCTCCGCCAGGCGGGACGCGCGCCCGGAAGCCATTGCCAAATTCCACTTCCTCAGACCGGACGAAATCCTCTGCCAGCCGCGCCCTCGATGATATACATTCATCGTGCCTATGGAACACTTGAACTACCATCATCTGCTTTACTTTTTCACGGTCGCGCGCGAGGGTTCGGTGGCCCGCGCCAGCCTGCGGTTGGGTCTCAAGCAGCCCACCGTAAGCGCGCAGGTCCATGCCCTGGAACACAGGCTGGGATGCAAGCTGTTGGAGCGCAGCGGCCGCGGCCTCAAGGTGACTCCCGCCGGGGAGACCGTATTGCGTTACGCCGAGAGCATCTTCGC